>Ga0210409_10002386_pt1 | contig 22441 bp, 20 predicted proteins | sample IncBWH17MmetaG_FD_161649 | JGI IMG/M metagenome (GOLD analysis project Ga0210409, IMG submission 161649) | Forest soil microbial communities from Barre Woods Harvard Forest LTER site, Petersham, Massachusetts, United States - Inc-BW-H-17-M | ecosystem: Environmental > Terrestrial > Soil >...
ACCTGCACGAGCTGCTGATCTCGCAACCGGACACCGGCGAGCAGGCCCTGGAGATCGTCGACGCGCTGGTGCGGTCCGGTTCGGTTGAGCTGATCGTGATCGATTCGGTGGCGGCGCTGACTCCGAAGGCCGAGATCGAGGGCGAAATGGGCGATTCGCTGCCGGGCCTGCAGGCGCGGCTGATGAGCCAGGCGCTGCGCAAGCTCACCGCGACCATCAAGCGCTCCAACTGCCTGGTGATCTTCATCAACCAGATCCGGATGAAGATCGGCGTGATGTTCGGCAACCCGGAGACCACCACCGGGGGCAACGCGCTGAAGTTCTACGCCTCGGTGCGGCTGGACATCCGGCGCGTGGGCTCGATCAAGAAGGGCGAAGAGGTGATCGGTTCGGAGACCAAGGTGAAGGTCGTCAAGAACAAGGTGGCCCCGCCGTTCAAGCAGGCCGACTTCGACATCCTGTACGGCGAAGGCATTTCGCGCGAGGGCGAGGTGGTCGACCTGGGTAGCCAGCAAGGGATCATCGATAAATCGGGCGCCTGGTACAGCTACAACGGCGACCGGATCGGTCAAGGCAAGGACAACGCGCGCGACTATCTGCGCGAACACCCGGCGCTCGCCCTGGAGATCGAAAACCGCATCCGCGAGCGCCTCGGCATCATCACGCGCAGCGAGCAGCAACCGCCATCGGAGTAGCCCCCTCTCAACTGTTGGCCACCGCGGTCGCGCTGCTCGCGCGCCGCGACTTCAGCCGCGCCGAGCTGCGCGGCCGCCTGCTGCGGCGGGCCGCTCCCCCGGGCGGGCCCGCCGAAGCGCACAGCACTGCGCCGGGCTTGCCCGCCGTAGCGCGCAGCGCGAAGGCGGGCGACCTCGCGGCCACGGTCGAGCAGGTGCTGGACCAGGTGCAGGAAAACGGCCTGCTGTGCGAGCGCCGCTTCGCCGAAGCGTTCGTTCGAACCCGCGCTGCTCGTTTCGGCCCGGCGCGCCTGCGGCACGAACTCGCGCGCCGAGGCATCGACCCGGAACTGATCGAGGCCGCCCTGCTCGCGCACCAGGCCGACGAGTTCGCCAGCGCGCTCGCGCTGTGGCGCAAGCGCTTCAAATCCAGCGCGCCCGATGAAAAAGAGCGCGCACGCCAGGCCCGGTTCCTGTCCGGCCGGGGCTTTTCGCACGAAGTGATCCGGCGGATACTGAAGACGGCGACTTAGAGCGGGTGGCCGACCAGGCCACGATCCCTGTAAGATTCCTGAAATACAAAATACCAGCCCGGCGTCCAACCGTAGGCGCACGGGCGGCGATGCAGGCCGAGGATCGTCCAATGAAAATCCATGAGTACCAAGGCAAAGAGATCCTGCGTGGCTTCGGCGTACCCGTGCCGCGCGGATTTCCGTGCTTCAGCGTGGACGAGGCGGTCGAGGCAGCCCGCAAGCTGGGCGGGTCCGTGTGGGTGGTCAAGGCCCAGATTCATGCGGGCGGGCGGGGCAAGGGCGGCGGGGTCAAAGTGTCGCGCTCACTCGAGGAGGTGCGCGCCAACGCCAAGGCGATCCTGGGGATGCAGCTCGTCACCCACCAGACCGGTCCGGGCGGGCAGACCGTGCACCGGCTGCTGATCGAGGAGGGTGCCGACATCCGCAAGGAGCTCTACGTCGGGCTGGTGGTCGACCGCGTATCGCAGAAGGTGTGCCTGATGGCCTCTTCGGAGGGCGGCATGGACATCGAGGAGGTGGCCGCGAAGATGCCGGCCAAGATCCACCAGCTGCTGATCGATCCGCAATCGGGACTGAGCGGCACCGAGGCCGACGAGATCGCCTTGAAAATCGGCGTGCCGCAGGCCGCCCTGGTGTCGGCACGCGCCGCCCTGCAGGGTCTGTACAAGGCGTTCTGGGAGACCGATGCGTCGCTGGCCGAAATCAATCCGCTGGTGCTCACGGGCGAGGCTCGCGTGATTGCGCTGGATGCCAAGCTCAACTTCGACTCCAACGCCCTGTACCGCCACCCCGACATCGCCGAGCTGCGCGACCTGGACGAGGAGGATCCGGCCGAGATCGAGGCGTCCAAGTTCGACCTGTCGTACATCCAGCTCGACGGCAACATCGGCTGCCTGGTCAACGGGGCGGGCCTGGCGATGGCCACCATGGACACCATCAAGTTGTACGGCGGCAGCCCCGCCAACTTCCTGGATGTCGGGGGCGGGGCCACCACCGAGAAGGTGACCGAAGCTTTCAAGCTGATGCTGCGCAACGCGCAGCTCAAGGCGATCCTGGTGAACATCTTCGGCGGCATCATGAAGTGCGACACGATCGCCGAAGGGGTGCTGGCCGCCTCGCGCGCGGTGAGCCTGAAGGTGCCGCTGGTGGTCCGGATGAAGGGCACCAACGAAGCGCTGGGCAAGAAGATCCTGGCCCAGTCGGGCCTGCCCATCATCGCCGCCGACACGATGGCCGAGGCGGCCGAAAAAGTGGTCGCCGCGGCCGGCCAGCCGAGCGGCAGCTAGCAGGCGGGGACCCGACGATGAGCATCTTGGTCGACCACAGCACCCGGGTCATCACCCAGGGGATCACCGGCAAGACCGGGCAGTTCCACACCAAGGCGTGCCTGGAGTACGCCAACGGCCGCCAGTGTTTCGTTGCAGGCGTCAATCCGAAGCGGGCGGGCGAAACGTTCGAGGCGCTGCCCATCTTCGCCACTGTGCGCGAGGCCAAGGCGCGCACCGGCGCCAACACCTCGGTGATCTACGTGCCGCCGGCGGGCGCAGCCGAGGCGATCTGGGAAGCGGTGCAGGCGGACCTGGACCTGGTGATCTGCATCACCGAGGGCATCCCGGTGCGCGACATGATCGTGGTGCGCGACAAGATGCGCCGCGAAAAGCGCCGCACGCTGTTGCTGGGGCCGAACTGCCCGGGCGTGATCACGCCCGGGGAGATCAAGATCGGCATCATGCCGGGCCACATCCACCGCAAGGGCCGCATCGGCGTGGTGTCGCGCTCGGGCACGCTCACCTACGAGGCGGTGGCGCAGATCACAGACCTGGGCCTGGGTCAGTCCACCGCGGTCGGCATCGGGGGCGATCCGGTCAACGGCTTGAAGCACATCGATGTGCTGCGGCTTTTCAACGACGATGCGGACACCGACGCCGTCGTGATGATCGGGGAAATCGGCGGCAGCGACGAGGAGACCGCGGCCCACTGGGTCCACGAGCACATGGAAAAGCCCGTGGTCGGCTTCATCGCGGGCATCACCGCCCCGCCCGGCAAGCGGATGGGGCACGCCGGAGCCATCATCTCGGGCGGGCAGGGCACGGCCCAGGAAAAGCTCGCGGTGCTGGACTCCTGCGGCATCCGGGTCACGCGCAACCCCTCCGAGATCGGCAAGCTGCTGCGCAGCATGCTTTAGGCAAGCGGCGAATTCCTCCTCTTGCACCAGGCTTATCGGACCCTCAATGCAGCGGCTTTCGATTCGACTTGCGCGTTTGGCCGCGCATCGAGGCTAAACTTAAAAAACGGGACCGGTCGCAGGACCGTCGTCCGGTCAACGACGAGCAGGTGATGCAAGAGTCGAACGAGCTGGCGCTGAACTTCGCGCTCAAGAGCCATCCCGGCAGGATCCGCCCGCTGAACGAGGACGCGGTCGGCGCCGACCCCGGCATCGGCCTTTTCATCCTGGCCGACGGACTGGGCGGCTACAACGCCGGCGAGGTGGCCAGCACGATGACGGTGAGCATGCTGCTCACGGACCTGGGGGCGCAACTGGAGCGCGCCAACGGCGGCCTGGACACGTTCGACCCGACCGATGCGCTGCGCAGCGCGCTGGTGGCGATGAACTCGGCCATTTTCCGGGCGGGGCTGAACAGCGCCGCCTACGAGGGCATGGCCACCACGGTGGTGATCGCGTGGTTCCTGGGCGGGCGCCTGTGGGTGGCGCACGCGGGCGACTCGCGCCTGTACCGGCTGCGCGACGGCCACCTCGAGCAGATCACGCGCGACCACTCGTTTTCACAGGAGCTGGTCGAGGCCGGCATGGTCACCGCCGAGGAGGCGCGCGTGCTGCCGGCCAAGAACCTGGTCACCAAGGCGCTGGGAGCCACGCCGGAGCTCGAGCCCGAGGTGCGCGACTACGACGTGCGGCCGGGCGACGTGGTGCTGATGTGCTCGGACGGGCTGACCGAAATGGTCTCCAACCTGGAAATCGGGGGGCTGATCACCGGCTGCGGATACGATGTGGTCGAATCGGCGCGCCGGCTGATCGACCTGGCCAACGAGGCCGGCGGCCGCGACAACACCTCTGTCATCCTAGTGCGGGTGGCGGCGCCCGAGTCGGAGGCCGAGGCCACGGCCGAGCAGGCGCAGGCGGAACTGGACCAGCCCGAGCAGGAAGAAATCCCGGTGTTGCAGCTTAGCGATCAAGTGGTTCACTGACTGGAATCGGGCGCGCGGTACTGGCAGAATCGATCGGTGCGGCAAATCAAAAGAGATTGACAGGTGGAATCGCGGGGGCTCAAAGACGTTGGGGTCGGGGTTGCGGAGAGGCCAGAGATGCCGCGATTGGTGTTGAGCCTGGACGGCGTGGTCCTGCGCGAGGTCAACCTGACCAAGGACCGCACGACCATCGGGCGGCGCTCGCACAACGATCTGGTCATCGACAACCTGGCCGTCAGCGGCGAGCACGCCGTGATGATCATGGCCGGGGCCGATGTGTACCTGGAGGACCTGGGCTCGACCAACGGCACCACGGTCAACGGCCAGCCGATCAAAAAGCACCTGCTGCAGCACGCCGACACCGTCGAGATCGGCAAGTACCGCATCCGCTTCCTCACCAACGGCGGCCCCGACTCCGGCGGCAACGTCGACATCGACACCTCCCAGCCGCTGCGGCGCGAGTTCTACGGGCCCGGCCCCACCACGATCCAGATTCGCCCGCCGGGCGCCTCGCTGGACGAGGCGCACGGCACCGCCATGGTCAAGATCCTGTCCGGCGCCAACGCCGGGCGGGAGCTGGCACTGGTCAAAGCGCTCACGACGATCGGGCGCCCCGGCCACCAGGTCGCGGTCATCACGCGCCGTCCGACGGGCTACTTCATTGCTCATGTGGAAGGTGATGTCTTTCCGATGGTCAACGGCACCAACCTCGGTTCGGCCGCCCATCCGTTGAAGGATAAGGATCTGATCGAGCTGGCGGGGGTGAAGATGGAATTCACGAACCCCAGCCAGCCTCCGGCAGCCAACGAGTAGGGCAAGTACCTATCCGGTCCGCCTGGCGTCATCGCCAGGCTCGCTTTTCTTCCCGCTCTCCCGTTTGCCACCAGGCCCCGCTGCGCGGCCCGTGGTGGAGCATGTTCCTTAGGAAAATCAAAAACCTACGGTAGGCATGCCCCCAATTGACCCAAACACGGTATGTGCAGTACGTTTACGGACATGCGGGATGGATGCCGTACGAACAAATGACATGAATCTGGTAGTCATTTAGCTAATTTAGGCGGCACGCATCTTGTATGGAATATCACGTGGCGTGGGGCCGATTGCAGTTTTGCGGGATGCGGGTGACTGACATGGGGATACGTCAAGCGGCAGTTCGTGGCTTCACGCTCATCGAGCTGATGATCGTCGTCGCGATCGTGGGCATTCTGGCGGCGATCGCGATTCCGTCGTACCAGGATTACACGGTGCGGGCGAGGGTCACGGAAGGCTTATCGATGGCGGACGGAGCCAAGCGCTCGGTCGAAGACGAGTGGACCGTTACGACGAGTCTGCCGTTGGCCTGGGTGCCCACGTCCCTCACAAACCCGACCACGAATGTCAAATTCGTCGACGTCGATCCGACCAGTGGCCAGGTGACGATCACGTTTGACGCGCCAACCGGCCCGATGGCAAATCAGTCGCTCTACCTGGTCCCGACGTTCAACGGATCGGCCGGCGTCCAGTGGGTGTGCAACACCTCCGGTTCGGGCGCTTCCAATCCCACCCTCTATCGCTATCTGCCGCCGAACTGCCGCAACTGACGGGGAACCAATCGCATCCGCCTCAGCGAGCCCCAGCGCCGAGGCGGAGCTGCCCGTCCGATTGAAAATCCTTGTCAGTCAGCCGGATTTCGTCACCACCGACTGACAGATCTTGTCACTTTTCCTGGAAATGGGCCGAAACGGGCTGTTTTTAGATGCCTTTTTATCTGGCATGGTTTCTGCGTACTAACCCGTCATCAGCGCTCGGCCGCTTTCATTCACTCCAGGAGAAGTACCTCATGCGTAAGATCCAACAAGGTTTCACCCTGATCGAACTGATGATCGTGGTCGCCATCGTCGGCATTCTGGCGGCGATCGCCATCCCGGCTTACCAGGACTACACGGTCCGTGCGAAGGTAACGGAAGGCTTGTCGCTGGCGAACGCGGCCAAGATCCTGGTCGAGGACACGTTCACCTCGGGCGGAGCCAGCGCGATGGCCAGCATTACCAGCGCGTGGTCTGTCCAGTCGACGGCGATCGTTGCGAGCGTCACGGTGTCCGGCACCTCGCCATTCCCGGTCGTCATCAACTACACGACCGCAATGTCGCCGATGACCGGAACGATCACGTTGACCCCCAGCCTGACCCCGGGCGCCCCTGTCACCTGGACGTGCGCGGTTAGCGCCGCCGGGATGGACCGCTACGTCCCGCAGATCTGCCGAATCTAGTTCTTTACGTGATATCCCGGAACGGGCCGCCGCTGGCGGCCCTTTCCTTTTGATCGACGACGCGGGTTGCCCGCATCGGCTTTAGCGCGCATGAGCCGATTTGATCGGAGCATTCGATAAGTGGCGGCGAGCGTCCCTTTCCTCCCAACACAACGCGTCAACCTCAATTCGATCGGGACGGCCGGCGTGGTGGGCGCCTTGGCGCTGACCTGGACTCTTCCGTTCTTGTGGACGGCCCATTGGTACCCGCTGCCCGCGCTGTACAGCGAGCTCGTCGCAGCCGCCTGCCTCGCATTCGGCATGCTCTCCTGCGGCCTGCTGAAGCGGGCCGACGCCCGTCTTCACTGGCCGTTGCCGGCTCTGTTGCTGGGCCTGGCAGCGCTCGCACTGCTGCAGGACGGGCTCGGCCTGCTCGCGTATTCGCAACTGGCGGTGCGATTCGTGCTGTGCATGTTAACGATCCTGGCGGCCTACGTGTTCGGCCGCCAGATCGTCGCGCTGAAGCGAACCGAGGAAGCGTTCGGGCTGCTCAGCGCGGCCTGCCTGCTGGGGGCAATTTTTTCGGTGCTGGTCCAGTGGCTGCAACTGTTCGACCTGGAGGTTCTGCCTTTCTGGATGGCCCCGGTTTTCAAGGGCCAGGAGCTGCAAGGCCGACCATTCGGCAACCTGGCTCAGGCGAACCATCAGGCGACGTACCTGGCGCTGGCCGCGCTGTCGGCCGCCTACCTGGGTCGGATCAGCCGGCGGGGCTGGCTGGCGCCGTCGTCGCTTCTGATCCTGGCGTCCGGGATGGGACTGACCGGGTCCCGGATGGGAGCCGCCTTTCTGGCCCTGGTGATGGTGCTGCAGTTTGCACCGACCGCGTTGCGTCCGGACGCTGTACGCGGGCGCTGGCTGGCCGGCCTTGCGGTGATCGCCGGCTATGCCGTTGCGGTGGTTGCGGTTCGGCTGGTGGTGGGCCAGATCGACGCGTTAGCGCGCCCGCTGGGCATTCGCTATGAGCTGTGGTGGCAGGCCTGGCGCATCGCTCTCGATCATCCGTGGCTTGGCATCGGCGTCGATCAGTTCGGGGGCGGTCAGTACCTGGTCGCCCGCGCCGGCCCTTATATGGTGGCCGCGAATAACGCTCACAACCTGATTCTGAATGTGGCTGTGGAGTTCGGCTGGCCCGCCGCCATTGCGACGGGCGGTGTCGGCCTGCAGTGGGGTCTGACGGGTCTGCGCCAGCGTCTGGCCAGTCCGGGGCATGTGCTTGCCTGGGGCATGCTGCTGATGATCGCCATCCACAGCATGCTCGAGTTCCCGCTCTGGTACCTGTTCTTCTCGATCCCGGCAGCGCTGTTGTTCGCGCTCGGTGAGCCTGATCGTGCGGGTTATGCAGTGGTCGATCTGCTGCGTGTTCTGCCGGCGGGCGGGTTCGTAACGATAGCGATCATGCTGATGTATTCGCTCGGTTACCGCGAAATCGCCGACGCCGCCGCGCCGCAATGGCTCGAGGCCAAGAACATTCGAAAGAGGACGGCGCTCGATGCGCTGCCGCTTCTGGCGGTCGCAGATGCCAAACTGTTCAAACCCGAAGTCGACCGGCTGCTGCTGGATCTGAAGCATCCCCCCGACGAAGATACCCCTAACGCCCAGCTTGATCGCAGCGCGCGCGTGCTGCGGATACTTCCTGCGCCCGAAATCATGACCCAGCACATCGTCCAGCTCGCCAAGGTCGGCCGCATCGACGATGCCATCGCGCACGTGGATCGCCTGCGAATCTATGCCGGCACCGCCTACCCGTCCTATCGCGACTCGATTCTGGATCAGACGCGTGATCTGGGCCCTCAAACTGCGCCACTTCGCCACGCGCTGCGCGCGAACGATTTCTCACCGAAGGCTCGGATCGCACACTGACCTGGTCCGGCGGCGCGTACGGAGACCCCACCAACCGGGCGTCGAGCGCCTCACTTCGGCGGGGAGCTTTCCTCGCACCGGATCTCGTCCACGGATTCCCGGGAAATGACGGACTTGGCCGCGTTAAGATCCGCGGACCAATCCGGCCACAGCGCGTCGGCCAGCGTCACGCCGGGCCGCCAGTTGGGATCTCCGCGCAGCAGGAACGTTCCAAAGTGTTCGTTGCCAGGGCAGTCGGAACTGACGACGAAATATCGCTGCGTCCGATCTCCCGCCAGCCGGTGCCATGCCAGCACCCGATCGATGACTTGCTGCCGCGGTGCGGCGTAGACGTATCGAAACTGATGCGTCAGCGCGCGCACGCCACACGCATTGACGAACGCGAGAATGGTCAGTGGAGCGATAAATCCCGCGCCAACCCTGGGCGGCGCGGCATTTTGGCTTTGACCCGGGGCCGGGCCGCTCCGGCTGGAGTCGGGTGCGTTACCGGTCGTTGCGCTTGCGGCACCGGCGCGGCCGACCACGGCGGCCAGGGCGACGGCAACGCCGACGGTCAGATAGGGAACGTAGCTGTAATACAGGTTCGATTGCACGTACCCGAATCCCCGGTCTACCGCCCTGCCGATCGCGATCATCATCGAATATCCGAGCAGGAACAGCATGCACAAGCCCAGGGCAAACTCCCCTTCGCGCTTGGAAACCTCGCTGTGCCGCAAGCGGCGCAAGCCCCGCACGCTGGCCGCGACCAGCAGTGCGAGCGCAATCAGGTTGAGTAGCGTCAGACCGGTCAGTCCCGTCGAGGAGACAACACCAATGGCTTTGTAGGCTGGATAGACGCGATAGACGGTCGGTGCCAGCCAGGCGCTGAACCAGAATCCGATCTGCTGGAAGAACGCGTGCCCAGCGGACAGAATCAGCTGCCAGCTTCCGATCCCGAGCAGGCGCGGCGCGGACGCGAAGCCATGCGCATGCACGTCGGCAAGACTGGCGATGGGCAGCAGCGGAACCTCCAGCAGGAAGGACAGCGCAGACCAGCGGTCGGCGCGGCGCCGGCTTCGAGCAGGGGAGGTCCCCGCCGCCGGCGGGTAGAAGCTTCTGCCAAACAGCGCCACCGCCAGCAGCAGGTTGACGATGACCCCCGCCTCATAGGTGAATTCGGCGATCAGCGTGAGCGCACCGCATGCGATCAGGAACCCGATCCGGTCGCTCTGCAGAAAGCGCAGGAAAAAATAGATTGCATAGACCTCGAGTGCGCAAAACAGCAGGTAGCCGACGATGTGGTGCCACAAAACCAGCTCGGAGGCGAAATAGGCGGTTGCAAACAGCAGCGTGATCACCAGCGGAAGCAGGCTCTGCTTCAGGCGGCCCTGCAGCAGCAGCAAGTGCAGCCCCAGCGCCACGACGATGTGCAGACTGAGGCTGGCGATCTGCCAGGCGACAAAGTTGTAGCGGAACAGGTAGTAGAGCGTGCCCAGCAGCAGGTAGAGGACCGGGCGATAAAGGATGGCGTCGGTGCCGGCGTCCGGAAGCGTCCGATTCCACGAGGGCGAGTGCGACAGGATGTCCCACAGGCTGTCGTACTGGCTGATATGGTGCAGGTAAATGATCTGATCCGAGCGAGGAACGCCGGCCCAGATGCCATCCCAGAAGACCCAGACCATCACAGCGCCGAGGATGGCGCGCTGCAGCCACGGGTGCGCGAGCAGGCCTTGCAGGCGCACCTGAACGGTCTCGAATTGAGCTCGCCACTGCGTCGCGCGCGAAGCGGTCCGAATTGAGGTCATCGGGGCACTGTGGCTTCATCGCAGCGGATTTGATCGACCGAGTCCGGAGGTATCGGGATTCTGGCCGCGTTCAGGTTCGCGGAGCGGTCCGCCCAGAGCGCATCCGCCAGGGTGACCGGGCCCCGCCAAGTGGAGTAGTCCTTGCGCATCCAGCGCCCGTCGAAGCCGGGGAGGATCGGGTTGCCGCGGCACGGCGAGGCCACGACGAAGTATCGCTGCGTGCTGTTTCCGAGTTGCTTGCGCCACGCCAGCACCCGATCGATCACCTGCTGGCGCGGAGCCGCATAGTCGTAGCGCAACTCATGGGCGAGCTTGCGTACTCCGTATGCGTTGACCGTCGCCAGGACGGCCAGCGCAGCGATGAATGCGGCGATGATTCTTGATGTCGACGGGGTTTGCGCAAAACTCGCGACCGGGCTGATCCGACTGGAGCCAGCCGCGTCGCCGGTCGTCGTCGCCGCGGCGCTCGTGCGGCCAACCGCTGCGACCAGCGCGATTGCAATGCAAACCGTGAGGTCGGCAACGTAACCGTAGTAGATGCTTGTACTGATGTACAAAAATCCCTTTACGGTCGCCCTGCCGACTGCAATCATCGCCGAGTAGCCGAGCAGGAACAGCATACACAAGGCCAGTGTGAACTCCGCTTCGCGCCTGGGAACATTGCTGCTCCTCAAGCGGCGAAATCCGCTCATGCCGGCAGCCAGCAGCAGCGCGAGCGCCAGGAAGTTGAGCAACGTCAAACCGGTCAGTCCGGCTGCGGACACCAGACAAACGGCGCGGTCTGCCGCAAAGACCCGATAGACGGTTGGTACCAGCCAGGCGCCGATCCAGAATCCGATCTGCCGCAGTAACGCCTCCACGGCCACGAGCATCACCTGCCAAGGGTCCAGCCCGCCGATGCTCGGCGCGAACGCGTAGCCCCTCGCATGCAAGTCGGCCAGGCTTGCAATCGGCAGCAGCAGCGCCGCCAGCAGGAACAGTAGCGCGGACCAGCGGTCGGTGCTGTGCCGGCTCAGGGCAGGGGAGACCTCGGGCGCAGGCGCGGAGAAGCTCCTGACAAAGAGCGCCAGTGCGAGCAACAGGTTGACGATCGCACCCGCCTCATAGGTGAATCCCGCGATCAGGCTGAGCGCGCTGCATGCGATCAGGAACGAAGTCCGGTCGCTCCGAAGAAAGCGCAGGAAAAAATAGATTGAATAGACCTCGAGTGCGCAGAACAGCAGGTAGCCGACAATGTGGTGCCAGAAAACCAGCTCGGAGGCAAGGTAGGCGGTCGCGAATAGCAGCGTGATCGCCAGCGGAAAGAGCGTCTGTTTCAATCGCCCCTGTAACAGCAGCAGGTGCAGCCCCAGCGCAACGACAATGTGCAGACACAGGCTGGTGATCTGCCAGGCGACGAAGTTGTAGCGGAACAGGTAGTAGAGGGTGCCCAGCAGCAGGTACAGCACGGGGCGATACAGGATGCCGTCGGTGCCGGTGTCGGGGAGCGTCCGATTGAACGCGAGGGAGTGCGACAGGATGTCCCACAGGCTGTCGTACTGGCCGATGTGATGCAGGTACAGGACCTGGTCGTTGCGGGCGACGCCGGCCCAGATGCCGTCCCAGAACACCCAGATGATGACCGCGGCGAGCAATGCCCGCTGAAGCCATACGTGGCCGGGCAGGCGCTGCAGAGGCTGGTGCACGGCGCGCTGGGCCGAGCGGTCGTCCAGCAGGCGGCGCAAGCGCTCCAGTACGTTTGAAGTTCTGACGCTAGCGTCCGGGATCATAGCTGTCGCCGTGCACAACAGCTCATCGGCCGGCTACGTGTTCACCACAACGGATCTCGTCCACCGATTTGCGGCTGATGTAGATCTGCGCCGCGTTCAGGTCCGCGGATCGATCAGGCCACAGCGTATCCGCAAGAGTCGCGGGCGGATGCCAGCCGGAGTCCTTGCGCATCCGCGTCTCGTCGAGCCACCAGATCTTTTCGTTCCCCCCGCAGCTCGGGCTGACCGAGAAATAGCGCTGCGTGCGATCGCCCACCTGTTTGCGCCACGCTAGCACGTGGTCGACGACCTCCTGGCGGGGCGCCGCAAAGTCGTATCGAAACGCGTGAGCGAGCTCGCGCACCCCGAACGCGTTAACAACGACGAGCATCGCCAGCGCAGGGATAAGCCGTCTGCCGACGTCCCGCTCTGGGGCAAGCCCGAGGTCTGCCGCCGGAGCTGGCGCGCTGGAGTCGGACCCGGGCTCGACCGGTGCAAGTCGAGCCCGGCCGACAGCGGCCGCAACAGCGATTCCAACGCAGACGGTCAGAAAGGCCATGTAGGTGTAGTAGATGTTCGCCTGCAGGATGTACATCAGCCCCTTGGGTACCGTTCTGCCGATCGCAATGATCATCGAGTATCCCAGCAGAAATACCACGCACACAGCCACAGCAAGCAAAGGCTCGCGCCGGCTGGCGCTGCTGCGCCGCAGGCGCCTGAAGGCCAGGACGGCGCCGATGGCCAACCACGCGAACGCGACCAGGTTGATCAGACGAAGGGGGGTCAGCGCTGCCTTCGACACGCCACAGATGGCCCGGTGCAGGGCGGTGCAGTGATAAGCGGTCGGCGCGAGCCACGTGCTCAACCAGAACGCGATTTGCAAAACGGAGTCTTCGGCGGCCAGAAGGAGCAACTTCAAGGTTTGAATCGCACCGCCCCCGTTTGCCGCAAGTTCGAAACCCCTGGCTCGCAGGTCGATCACGCTGGCGAGCGGCAGCAGCAGCGCTGCCAGCAGGAACACCAGCGCAGACCACCGATCGGCGCTGCGACGAGCCTGGGCAGCGGAGGTCTCCGTCGCTGGCGAGAAAAGACCTCTGCCAAGAAGGGTCGCCGCCAACAGCAGGTTGACGACTGCGCCGGCCTCGTACGTGAATTCGGCAACCAGGCTGAGCGCACCGCATTGGACCAGATTGACGGCTCGGTTGTTTTGCAGAAAGCGCAGGAAAAAATAGACCGCAAAAACCTCCAGCGCGCAAAACAGCAGGTAGCCGACGATGTGGTTCCAAAACACCAGTTCGGAGGCAAAAAAAGCGGTCGCGAACAACAGAGCAATCAGCAGCGGGAACACCGTTCGCTTCAGGCTCCCCTGGATCAGTAGCAGGTGCAGTCCCAGCGCGACCAGCAGGTGCAGGCTCAAACCGGCGATCTGCCATGCAACGAAGTTGTAGCGGAACAGAAAATAGAAAGTCCCCAGCAGCAGGTATAGAACCGGGCGGTACAGGATCAGGTCGGGGTAACGGTCCGGCGTAGTGCGGTTCCACGAGGGCGAGTGCGACAGGATGTCCCACAGGCTGTCGTACTGGCTGACGTGGTGCAGATAGTGGAGCTGATCGGAGCGTGGGACGCCGGCCCAGATGCCGTCCCAGTAGACCCAGACGATGACAGCGACCAGGATCGCTCGCTGCGCCCACGGGTCGCCCAGTAAGCGGCGCGCGCGCTCTAGCACGATCACGACTGCGGTCGCCAGAACCAGAGCTCCCGCCAGAATTGGAAGTAGTAGGCCGCACCCCAGCGCAGGATCTGCAGCTTGCGGTGGCCGCCGATTCGCTCCGGCTCGCCGGCAGCCACTTCGGCGATGCGCTTGCCGGCTTTCGCAGCCCGCACCGACATCAGCGGCTCCCAGCTGATCACCGTGCCGAACAGGCGCTCAGGCAGACGGTAGGACGCCTCTTCATGCAGATCCAGCTCGTAGATCAGTTTCTTGCTGAAAGCGCGGTAGATCACCATGCAGTCGGTGTAATGCGCGCGGTGCAGCAGATTGACCGTGCGGGTGAACAGCCAGTTGCCGAATCCGGTAACCAGGTCGTCGTCGTCGCTGGTGGCATCGCCCAGGTAGCGACTGCCAATGACGAGGTCGTATCCTTCACGCATCTTTGCGATGATGGCGGGGATCACGGCCGGATCGCAGTTGCCATCCGGACTGAGCGTGAGGACGATATCGCCGGTGATCTGCGGCATGACTTCAAGGTAGGCGTGGCGGATGCCGTGCTGCTGCTGGACGTAAACCGGGAAGCCGTTGTCCCGGCACCATTCGATCGTTCCGTCCGTCGATTGGCCATCGACCACGATCAGCTGGTCGTACCACGAGCGCTCGATCTTGGGCAGAACGTGCCGGACCCCGTCGATCTCGTTCAACGTCAGCGCGATAATCGTGACGCTCAGACGCGTCTGCGCCGCGCCAGCACGAACTTCAGCAGATAGCGTACTGCCACCAGCGCCAGGATCGCGGTCGAAAGGCCGAGAAATCCGTGCCATAGCGTTGCCGGCGTCCCGCTGAGCGGAATCGAGCCGGCCTCCTTTCCGATCCATGCGACCAGTAAGCTCGGTGGCGTCAGAAATGCCAGCGTTGCCGCCGCATAGGGCAGGAACCTGACGGACGTCAAACCGAGAAGGTAGTTGATCGGGCCGGTCGGCACAACCGGATTCAACCGAAGAAATGCCACGAATTTCCATCCCTTCCCGAGGATCTCCTTCTGGATCCACGCCAGCGGGACGTTGTCGAAACGTCCCGCCAGCGGCTGCCCGGCCAGGTACCTGGCCGTCAGGAAAGCCAGCAGCGCGCCCGTAGATGCGCCCAGCGCGGAAAGCGCACCCCCGGGAAAGACTCCCCAGACGAAGCCGGCCATCAGATTCAGGGGCAGCGTCGGAATCAACGCAACCACCGAGACCGCATAGGTGACGAGAAAGGTCGCGATGGAAAGCGCCGGGTAGCGGACCGCCAGACTCTGAAGCGCGGCGATATCGACCGGTCCGCGCAGGCGCAAGTACAGGACGACGGCGATCACCAGCGCCACGAGTGCGAGGTGTTTGGGGCCGAGGTGGCGGCGAAGGAACTGCATCGCGCGATTATGACCGGGTCACCCCGGCTGAAAGCTCTCGGCCCGGGCCCTGGGCCACCAGATCTCGTACACCTTGTGCGGGAAGCGCTCGGCCTGCCCGGCGTCCAGAAGATCGCCGGGCTTCAAGAACGGCAGCATGTGCGACAGCAACCGCACCTCGTTGTGCGACACGCGTTGCACGATGTGGTGCGGCCGCAGCTGGTTCGGGTGGGTCAGGCCCGCCGCCGCGATCAGCTCGGCCAGCGCCCTGAGCGTGTTGCGGTGAAAGCCGGCCACCCGCTCGGCCTTGTTGGGCACCACCAGCGCGCGCATCCGCGTCGGATCCTGCGTGGCCACCCCGGATGGGCAGGTGTCCAGGTGACAGTGCTGCGCCTGCACGCAGCCGAGCGCGAACATGAAGCCGCGCGCGCTGTTGCACCAGTCGGCCCCGATCGCCAGCGTGCGCGCGATGTCGAACGCGGTGATCACCTTGCCGCTGGCGGCGATGCGGATGCGCTCGCGCAGGTTCAGCCCCACCAGCGTGTTGTGAACCAGCAGCAGCCCTTCCTGCAGGGGCATGCCCACGTGGTCGACGAATTCGGCCGGGGCCGCCCCGGTGCCGCCTTCGGACCCATCGACCGTGATGAAATCCGGTGTGATGCCCGTAGCCAGCATCGCCTTGGTGATCGCGAAGAGCTCCCACGGATGCCCCACGCACAGCTTGAAGCCGACCGGCTTGCCGCCGCACAGCTCGCGCAGCCGCGCCACGAACTCCAGCAGGCCGGTCGGAGTCGAAAACTCGCTGTGCGAGGCGGGCGAGATGCAATCCACGCGGGCGGGCACCCCGCGCGCCTGCGCGATTTCGGGCGATACCTTGGCCGCCGGCAGCACGCCGCCGTGGCCGGGCTTGGCCCCCTGCGACAGCTTGATTTCGACCATCTTCACCTGCGGCCGGCGCGCCTCCTCGGCGAAGCGCTGCGGATCGAACCGGCCTTCGGGCGTACGGCAGCCAAAGTAGCCGCTGCCGACCTCCCAGACCAGATCGCCGCCGTGCTCGCGGTGGTAGCGGCTGATGCCTCCTTCACCGGTGTCGTGCGCGAAACGGCCGCCGAGCGCGCCGCGGTTCAGCGCCAGGATCGCGTTGGCCGATAGGGCGCCGAAACTCAGCGCCGAGATGTTGAAGACCGAAGCGGGGTAGGGTGCGGTGCAGGCCGGCCCGCCCACCGCCACCCGGAAATCGTACGGCTGCACCGGGGCCGGCGCCATCGAGTGGGTGATCCACTCGGTGCCGGCTTCGTACAGGTCGAGCTGCGTGCCGAACGGAACCTTGTCCAGCTCCCCCTTGGCGCGCTGGTACACGACGCTGCGCTGGTTGCGCGAAAACGGCCGCGCCTCGGTGTCGCTCTCGACGATGTACTGGCGCAGCTCGGGCCGGATGAACTCGAAAAAAAAGCGCAGGTTGCCCAGGATCGGGTAGTTGCGACGGATCGAATGGCGCGTCTGCAGGTAGTCGCGCAGTCCCAGCAGCGTCAGCGCCAGCGCTGGCCAGGCAACCCAGCCGACGTGCGGCATGCCGCCGGCCAGCATGGCAAAGCCCGCCAGCGCCAGCGTGGCGCAGATGTACAGCGCGGAAAAGCGTGAACCGATCCGAAGACTCATCGACGGCCCCTGTTTCCCATCCGGAACTGCTTTCACCCTCGGCGCGGGCCCCGCGCGCCGAGGCGCCAGTTTGGTCAAATCAGCGCCGAGGAATCGGCCGAGACAGTACCCTTCTGCAGCTCACTCACGGCGCTGGTCGACTTGATAATGGCCCCGCCCAGGCATACCTCGCCGTCGTACAGCACCGCCGACTGCCCGGGGGTCACGGCCCACTGCGCCTCCTCGAAACTCAGCTCGAGGCCTTCGGGGCCGGCTGCGATCACCCGGCAGGCCGCATCGGCCTGCCGGTAACGGGTTCTGGCCGACAGGCGCGAGCCGGCTTGCGGCACCGGGCCGACCCAGGCTGGCAGGGTCGCCACCAGCCGGTCCGTCAGCAGCCAGGGGTGGTCGTGACCCTGTACCACCCACAGCGTGTTGGCGGCCAGGTCCTTGCGGGCCACGAACCAGGGCTCGCCGGTGCCGTCCTGCGTTCCCCCCACGCCGATGCCCCTGCGCTGGCCCAGCGTGTAGAAGCTCAAGCCGACGTGCTCGCCGAGCACCCGCCCGTCGGACGCGCGGATCGGGCCGGGCCGGGTTGGCAGGTAGCGCGACAGGAACGCCCGGAACGGGCGCTCGCCGATGAAGCAGATGCCGGTCGAATCGCGCTTGGCCGCATTAGAAAGGCCGATCTTGCGCGCCAGCGCGCGCACTTCGGTCTTGCGCAGCTCGCCCAGCGGGAAAAGGGTCCGTCCGAGCTGATGCTGGGTCAAGCGGTGCAGGAAGTAGCTCTGATCCTTGCTGGCATCGAGCGCGCGCAGCAGCTCGCGTTGACCACCGACGGTGCGGATGCGGGCGTAGTGCCCGGTTGCGATCTGCTGCGCGCCCATGGTCAGGGCGTGATCCAGGAACGCCTTGAACTTGATCTCGGCGTTGCATAGCACATCCGGATTGGGCGTGCGGCCGGCCGAGTACTCGCGCAGGAACTCGGCGAACACGCGCTCGCGGTACTCGGCCGCGAAGTTCACCGCCTCGATGTCGATCCCGATCACGTCGGCGGCGCTGGCCGCATCGAGCCAGTCCTGGCGCGTGGAGCAGTACTCGTCGTCGTCATCGTCTTCCCAGTTCTTCATGAAAAGCCCGATCACCTGGTAGCCCTGCTGCTTGAGCAGCCAGGCAGCCACCGACGAGTCGACCCCGCCCGACATGCCCACGACGATTCGGGGACCCGCGTTCATCGTCATTCAAATACCGCCTTGGCCGCTTGCGCCAGCGCATCCGGGTGCGCGTACAGCAGCTGCAGCGGGTAACGCTGCCCGCCCAGGTAGTCGTCGATGCAGCGCCCCACCAGCGGACTGCGCCAGCGCCCGCTGTGCTGTGCCAGCTCCTGACGTGACATCCAGACGGTACGCACGATTCCGTGGTCCAGGGCCTGTCCGGCGACGCGTTCCTCCAGCTCACCGGTGAACGCGAACCGCAGGTACGTGGGTCCGCGGGCGGGACCCGGGTTGCGCCACAGGTAAACGCCCAGCAGCGCGGTGGGACGGAAGGGATGGGCGGTTTCTTCGAGTGCCTCGCGGCTCACCGCTTGCTCCAGCGTCTCACCGGGTTCCAGGTGACCGGCCGGCTGGTTGATTCGCAATCCGTCCTCCGTGTGCTCTTCGACCAGCAAAAAGCGGCCATCGCGCTCCACGACGGCGGCGACGGTGACGGAGGGTTTCCAAACGCGGGACACGTTGCTGGCGCGGGGAAGTGGCGACCCAGGCGGCGATGCGACAATGCTAAATTCTAGCGGTCGGCCCGTACCCAGCCGGCGCTGACCTGAATCCCTGAGGAGTTCCTGATGCGCATCGGTATTCCGGCCGAGACCAGGCCGGGAGAAACTCGTGTTGCCGGCACGCCCGAGACCGTCAAGAAGCTGGTGGCGCAGAAGCACGCGGTCGTGGTCCAGGCCGGGGCCGGGATGGCCTCGAGCCAGCCCGACGAAGCCTTCGTGGCCGCCGGGGCGACCATCGGTTCGGCCTCCGATGCGATGGGGGCCCAGATGGTGCTGCGCGTGAGGCGCCCGTCGGACAGCGAGCTCGCCTCGATGGCGCGCGGCGCCGTGCTGGTGGGGATGCTGGAACCCTTCAACGCCGAGGGCATTGCGGCCATGAACGCCGCGGGCCTCACGGCATTTGCCCTGGAAGCGGCTCCGCGCACCACGCGCGCACAGAGCATGGACGTGCTGTCCTCGCAGGCCAACATCGCGGGGTACAAGGCCGTCTTGCTGGCGGCCAACGCCTACCAGCGGCTGATGCCGATGATGATGACGGCCGCCGGCACCATCAAGGCAGCCCGCGTGGTGATCCTGGGCGCGGGGGTGGCGGGTTTGCAGGCGATCGCCACCGCCAAGCGGCTGGGCGCGGCGATCGAGGCCTCCGACGTGCGGCCGGCCGTGAAGGAGCAGATCGAATCGCTCGGCGCCAAGTTCATCGATGTGCCGTTCGAAACCGACGAGGAGCGCGAGATCGCCAAGGGCGTCGGCGGCTACGCGCGCCCGATGCCGCCGGCCTGGCTGGAACGGCAGAAGGCCGAGGTTGCCAAGCGCATCGCCCAGGCCGACATCGTGATCACGACCGCACTGATTCCGGGCCGGCCGGCGCCACGGCTGGTGACCGAGGAGATGGTGCGCTCGATGAAGCCCGGCTCGGTGATCGTGGACATGGCGGCCGAGCAGGGCGGCAACGTCGCGCTGACCGAGCGGGGCTCGACCGTGACGCGGCACAACGTGCAGATCATTGGACTCACCAACCTCGCCGCGCTGGTGGCGGCCGACAGCTCGGCCCTGTACGCCCGCAACGTGCTGGATTTCCTGAAGCTGCTGTTCGACAAGGAGGGCGGCTTCGTGCTGAACCGCGACGACGACATCGTGGCCGCCTGCCTGCTGTCCCACGCGGGCGAAATCGTTCGCAAGTCCTGACCATAAACGAAGACGGAGCCCGCCATGGAACTGGTGAACCATCTGATCATCTTCGTGCTGGCGATCTACGTGGGCTACCACGTGGTGTGGAACGTGACACCCGCATTGCACACGCCGCTGATGTCGGTGACCAACGCGATCTCGGCCATCATCATCGTGGGCGCGATGCTGGCGGCGGCGCTGACCGAGACGACGCTGGGGCGCACCATGGGCGTACTGGCGGTGGCGTTGGCGGCGGTGAACGTGTTCGGGGGTTTTCTGGTGACGCAGCGGATGCTGGAGATGTTCAAGAAGAAGGAGCCGAAGAAGTGAGGGGCGGCCCTCACCCCCGGCCCCTCTCCCACTGGCGTGGGAGTGGGGAGCCTCTTTCTCTGGCCGTTGCCGATTCGCTCGCGCGGTGGAGCAATTCATGAGTTTCAGCCTGGAACTGGTCGTGCTGCTGTACCTGGTCGCCTCGGTGTGCTTCATCCAGGCGCTCAAGGGGCTGTCGCACCCGGCCACATCGCGCATCGGTAACGCGTTCGGCATGGTCGGGATGGCGATCGCGATCGTCACTACGGTTGCGCTGATTCTGAAGATCCACCCCCACACCGGAGGCGTGGGACTTGCCTGGGTGCTGCTGGGGGTCGTGGTCGGGGGCACGGTAGGCACCCGGCTCGCGCGCTGGGTGCCGATGACCCAGATGCCCGAGATGGTCGCCTTCATGCACTCGATGATCGGGCTGGCGGCGGTCTTTATCGCGATCGCGGCGGTGGCCGAGCCGACCGCCTTCGGCATCGTCGAGGCGGGCGCCCCGATTCCGACCGGCAACCGGCTGGAGCTTTTCATCGGCAGTTTCGTGGGCGCGATCACGTTCTCCGGGAGCGTGATCGCATTCGGCAAGCTGCGGGGCCGCTACAAGTTTCGCCTGTTCCGGGGCGCACCCGTCGTGTTCAAGGGCCAGCATCCGCTGAACGCCGCGCTAGGCCTGCTGATGATCGGCGCCGGCATCATGTTCGTGGTATCGCAGTCCTGGGCGCCGTTCCTGGTGATGCTGGCCACCGCGTTCGTCCTGGGCGTTCTGATCATCATTCCGATCGGCGGGGCCGACATGCCGGTGGTGGTGTCGATGCTGAACAGCTACTCGGGCTGGGCCGCGGCCGGCATCGGCTTTTCGCTGAACAACCCGATGTTGATCATTGCCGGCAGCCTGGTGGGCTCCAGCGGCGCGATCCTGTCGTACATCATGTGCCGGGCGATGAACCGGTCGTTTTTCAACGTGATCCTGGGCGGCTTCGGCGGCGAGGTGGCGGCCGCGTCCGGGGCCGGCGCGGCGCAGCGCAGCGTGAAGTCGGGCTCGGCGGACGACGCCGCTTTCCTGCTCGGCAACGCCGAGTCGGTGGTCATCGTTCCAGGCTATGGGCTCGCCGTGGCGCGGGCGCAGCACCCGTTAAAGGAGCTGTCCGACAAGCTGCTGAAAAAGGGCGTCCAAGTGCGCTACGCCATCCACCCGGTGGCCGGTCGGATGCCGGGGCATATGAACGTGCTGCTGGCCGAGGCCGAGGTCCCGTACGACCAGGTCTTCGAGATGGAGGACATCAATTCGGAGTTCGCGGAGACCGATGTGGCACTGATTCTCGGCGCCAACGACGTCGTCAATCCGGCCGCCAAGGATCCGAAATCGCCGATTGCCGGCATGCCGATCCTGGAGGCGTACAAGGCGCGCCAGGTCATCGTCAACAAGCGTTCGATGGCCTCCGGCTACGCTGGACTGGACAACGAGCTTTTCTACATGGACAAGACGATGATGGTGTTCGGCGACGCCAAGAAGGTGATCGAGGACATCGTGAAGGCGATCGAATAGGTGCACCGGCCATATGACGAACTGCGATCTTGCGGCGCGATGAACCGGATCGATACCAGCCCGGAGATGGAGACGGACGCTTCGCCCGGTTGGCGCTTTCCGGTGCGCCGGGTGGCCTTTGGCGAGGCCGCAGAGCTGCTGCGCGAGTCGGTTGCCCCGTTCCGGGCCGCCCCGCTGCGGCTGATTGGCATCTTCCTGCTGCTGTGGCTTCCGATCGTGTTCCTGGCGAGCGTGCAGACGCTGGGACCCTTCCTGAGCGACATGGCGGGGGCCGTGGCCTTCACGGCGTATACCTGCGCGCTGGATGCCGCGTCCCGATCCGAGCAGCCCGACTTCCGGCACCTGGGGATCGTGGTGCGATTCGGGCATGACAAGCTCGTGCTGCTGATGCTGTCGGGTCTGCTGCCGGCCCTGGTGGCGACCGGGGTGCTGTGTGGCGTGTGGGGGATTCACGAAACGGGGCGGTTCCTGGACGAGCTCTCTCGCGCCAATGCCCATCTGCCGCCGGCGATGGACCTGGATTTCGAGGTCGCCGAAAGCATCGCCGGGCTGCCGTTCGCGTTCGTGCTGCCCGTATGGGCCCTTTATCGCTGGTCGGCCTCGCGCTCGATGGCGGCGAACCTGCTCGGGTGCCTGGTGAACTGGCGCTGGGTGCTGGCGATGGCGGTTTTTTCAGCGCTTGCCGGCAACTTCCTGATCTGGTTGAGAGGCGAATACGACGCCCTGGCGCTGGTCGGCGCGACGGCGCTGGAGATGCTGTCGCTGTCGTGGACGCTGGCGCTGGCGCGGCGGTCGTTTCCGGAGCGCTAG
>Ga0210409_10002387_pt1 | contig 22439 bp, 20 predicted proteins | sample IncBWH17MmetaG_FD_161649 | JGI IMG/M metagenome (GOLD analysis project Ga0210409, IMG submission 161649) | Forest soil microbial communities from Barre Woods Harvard Forest LTER site, Petersham, Massachusetts, United States - Inc-BW-H-17-M | ecosystem: Environmental > Terrestrial > Soil >...
GGCTCATCCATCCAGTGCGAATTCTTACGGACGGATTACGGGCTGTACGGGTCGAAGGCGAGGACCTCGAAGGCGAACGATAGCCCCAGCCGCACCAGGAGACTACCCGACCGCCGCCCGCGGGCGTTTCCATTTTTTCAGCAGTTCATTAAAATGCCCTGGCTTACGCTGCGTGTCCAGAATGCGCAGCACAACGCCGGTTGAGGATATGGCTGACCGCTGAAAGTCGGTGCCTCAACGTATCTTCGGCTCAGCGGACGGTGTGTGTGGCTAAATCGACGGTCACGGGGTCGAAGGGTGTGGTCTGCTGACCAAGCGGCCAGAACTCGGTCTTCACCTGACTAGCCGAAACCGTCACGAACAGGTACCCCAGCGACTCCATCGCAGCATCATAGGTGACTTCGTTGGTCGAATCGGCAGGCTGCCCGCTAGCGGGTGTCACCGGCTGGGGCGGCATCCCGCCGCCGCCCGCGACGATGTAGAGCACCTGCTGGCCACCCACCCGGCGGGTGTAGCGCTGGTAGTTGTGTGCGTGGGCTGAGAGAACCGCGTGGGGCATGATTCCGGCGGCCGTGCATGCGTCCGTGATGCTCTTGTTCATGTCGGTGCTCCCGCTGTGGCCGCTCTGGCTGTACGGCGGATGGTGCGTCGCAATGATCAACGCTTTGTGGTCCCTGAGCTTGGCGATGGCCCCGAGAGTCGTCTTGAGCCAGTCGAGTTGGGACATGTCGCCACCGGCGCCTTCGAGAAAGCCAGGGTTCTCCAACAGATTCGAATACAGCCCGATGATACGCACGAACGGCGCGTCGAGCAGCCAGTAGACGCCGGGCTGAGTCATGGTTTCCCGAAAGATGCCGATTCCGGACGCCGGTGGCGGAACGGTTGCCGTAGCGGCGCAAAAGTTCGCGCGAAAGCTGCTCAATGACGGGTTGTCCGCGGCGGACCTCACCTCCCCGTCGTGATTGCCTGGGATGGCCACTATCTTTCCCGGATAGTGCCGATAGGGGCGGTAGAAGCGATCCCCGTAGTGTGTTTCTTTATCTGGGCCGTAGATCACATCGCCGAGATGCAACAGAAACGCGGGATTGAGTCCGCCCGCGCCGGCTTTATAGTCGGTGGCCATCTCGTCGCTGACCTGTTCGGCTTCGTGAGCCATTCCCACTCCACTGTCGCCCAAGGCGTGAAAACGGATTTCGCCGATGCCTTCGATTTCCGTAACGCCCGGGACGCCGATCACCTCGGTTAGATCCATCCGGCCGCCGCGCAAAACCGGCGGAAGCAAGCCGAGTTGTTGCTTGCTCCAGTCTGTCATGCGGGTGTTGCCGTTGACGGGCGTGCGTTGCGCCGGAGGAGTCGTAGTGAAGAAGGGGTGCGCGTACCTTCCCGTTGGATGCAAGCTTGCCGAATGCGAGGTAGATCCGGCTTTCTTCGTGGCCATCTGGATTCTCCTTTTCCTTTTAAACTGACGGATTTGATTGAAAAATGGACGGGGTTGGAGCGAAACTGTGCTCCCGTTTGTAACTAACTACCGGTCACGGCGCGAAACTCAATAACTTATGGCTCGCCGCGTAGTATGAGTATATGACCTGCTGATCATAGAGCACTTCCGTCCACCACCATCCCAAGAACGAGACGACGAATGCCAGCAACGAAAGCAGAGAGCCGGCGACATACTTTCCCTCCGGCGCACCCTTCCACCACACGTATCCGCCGGCCAAACCCAGCACCACACAAGTAAATTCCATGAATGGCGGGTCGTACAGACCGTGAGTGTGAGAAGACCAAAAGCGCAAGCCTAATCCGGCAATTGTTAGGGGGATGACCAACCAGACAAGCCGGCAGCAAGAGCGGGCGCACAGACCAAACAGACACAGCATGAATGTCAACAATCCATTAAATGCAGCCCCTCGCAAGACCAGGATCTGCGAATGAAGCTGATTGAGTCTGTCGGTTCTTTCGCCGCCTTCCAGAAGGAGAGCGGCTTCCCACAGATAAAAGAGTCGCTGGATGGCCTCCTCGCTCTTCTCACACTCGACCTCAGTTGTCTTCGATCCCTGGGTTTTCGTTTCTATCGCTATCCGGGATAGTTGTGTCATCCCGGCTTCGTTCTGCAAGGTAGGGGCGAGATCACAATAGGCGGCCGTTCGGATATGGTCCTCGGTCGGCGCGGGACGCGGCAACTCGTCATTAAAAAAATCCCCGGAAGCACGCGTCACCACTACCCCCACGAAATAAGCGGCCACAAAAAGGAGAACGCTCGCCACTGGCGATGGAATCGCCATCCCCGTCTTGCCTACCTCGCCTTTGAGGAAGGACCACAGAGACCAACCTTGACGTTTGCCGCCATTCTTCGGTCGGAAGAACATATCGAGCACAAAGGCCAGCCAGGGCAGGGCCAGTACGCCCACGATGACGGTTTCGAAAGCGAGCTTGAGGGCTTCCATGCGCCACCTTTTTCGCGAAGACCGCGAGAGTGTGAGAATCGAAGCTTACGTTAGCAATTAAGCAACCCTGATCCGAGAGGGGACGCAACCTTAACAGTGAAGGCGCAAATGCAGAACGATATGCAGTTTGAAGCTCGGTAAACAGTGCGACGTAAAATCGTGAAAGTCTATCTGATCGACTTACGGACTATCGGTTCGGATAGACGAACGGGACACTTGCGCTTGGCTTTGCGCCCGTGCACCGCGCCGAAAGCCAAGTGGTTCGCGATCCCGCTACGCGCCGGCTGCAGGGGCACCTTTCACGGTGACGACCTTCTTGGGATCCTTCGTTACATCGACCACGATGCCGAAGAATGGCGACATCATCTCTTCCCACGTCTGATCCCCGTAGAACACGGGTCGGTTCGGATCCGGGTTGAACTTGTTATTGGGCGAGTTGTCGAAGTGAGCATCCACCGTCATCTTGCTGCCTTTGGGGACCTCGACATCGGTGAAATAACCGAGCTGCCAGTTGAAGTCGTAGTGCGGCACGCTCAGAACGGTTTCCTTTTCGCCGGTCGGATACTCGATGTGATAGGTCATGTCCTTCCCGCGCAGATGCATGTGAGGCATCATCCAGACCAGGTGGACATCCTCGTTGAACAGGATCTCGGCCGGGGGGCTCTGCCAGTTCCCGTCGTTGGGCGGAATGCGGAAGACTTCGCTATCAGTACCGGCGGCCGGCTGCGTGTTGTAGGAGATGAACCGGCGCTGCGGCGTTTCCTTGGCGATGGTGAAGCCAACCTCGGACTTGTCGGTCATGGCCGTGCCGACGGTGGTGTAGTGGACCTGAAAGACGATGTCGCTATTGCCCGGGATCAGCTTCGCCGCGTTGAAGACGCGGTAATCGGTGGCCTGGAGACCGGGGACGTAGCAGCCCTCGAGGCCGCCAGGGTTAGCGCTCCTTGCGGCCAGGAGCTCGCGGTCGTCTCCAGGCACTCCCGGCAATCCGGGTAGGTGTTGTTTCTGTCCCCTGGCCCTGGGCACTTCACTCCCGCTCTCGTCGCGCTGTTTATCCACCCATACGGGGACGCCGTACTTCACATCCGGCGTGTGAGCGATGAAGCGGATGCAGATGTGATGCGTCACCGGGAAGGCGCTGGGCTTGATTTCAAGAGACGTGATCCAGGTGTCCTTCGTGAAGCCGCTCGGCACGACGTAGTTGGTCCATTCCAGAACGCCCTTGGCCGGAACATCGTACTCCGGCCCTTTGACGATGTAGTCGGGTTGGATCTGCCAGCCGTCCGCCGGCCAGGCGACCGGCGAGGGTGCGTCTTTGGCGTCGCCTTCCCTGGCTCCGCCGTCGGCCCACGCGACGATGGTGTCGATTTCGGTCTGCTTCAGCGCGCGATCGTTGGCGAAGTGGCCGTACTTGGGATCGGCGAACCAGGGCGGCATTTTTCGGCTCGCCACAGCGGCTTTCATCGCCTTGGCCCGCGGACGCACATTCTCGTAAGTGAGAAATGACATCGGCGCGATTTGGCCGGGACGATGACAGCCCTGGCAATTCTTCTGGAGGATCGGCAGCACGTCTTTGTGAAACGTGACGGATGCTGGAGAGGAGGACGCATCGGCGGCCAGGGCCGCAACCCCCGCGATCAAACCGGCGAGAACGAAGCGCATGGTGGACGCTCCTTCCGACTTCAAATCACCCTAGAAGTGTAACAACTTCAGCTGCCGCGCACCGGCCGAAAAGCATCCGCAGCGCCCTTGACACCGAATTTAACTGATGATAACGTTCATCCCCAAGGGGATTTTCAATGACTCTTGTCAGGCCAGGAAGATTTGTGCGGGTTGTTCTTACGCTGGCAGTTTTCTCGGTTTGTGTTCCGTTATTTGCGCAAACTGAAACTGGACGTATTCTAGGAAGTGTTTCTGATCAAAGCCAGGCGGTGGTAGTAGGCGCTGCCGTCAGCATCACGGACACCCAGAGAGGCCAAACACGGAACCTGACGACGAATGACGCCGGAGAGTACCTCGTGCCAAACCTCCTTCCGGGCGTCTACGTGGTCCGCGCCTCGGCCCAAGGGTTTAAGAACATAGAGCGCCGGAATATCGAGTTGCAGGTTGCCAGCGACGTTCGCATCGACTTCGTCCTGCAACCTGGCGACACGCAACAAACAGTGACCATCACCGCGGAGGCTCCGCTGGTGGACAGCACCAGCGCGGTCCTGGGCGGAACGCTCACCAACCAGCAGATCAACGAGATGCCCTTGAATGGGCGCAATTTCATGGGGCTTCTCCAACTGCGGCCCGGCGTGAGTATTACACCGGGCGGCGGAAAATGGAGCCAAAGTACCAACGGACTGCGCGTGGATCACAACGTTTATATCGTTGACGGGATCGACAGCATTGAGGGTTTTTCAGCCCTGAGCGTGGTGAATGGGAACAGCTTCTCGGGAGATACTTCATCGACCCTGCCGATTGATGCCATCCAGGAGTTCAACACCCAGCAGAATCCCAAGGCGGAATACGGTTGGAAGCCGGGAGCCATTGTCAATATCGGGCTCAAGTCGGGTACCAACAACCTGCATGGCACGGCCTACGCCTTTGGCCGCGATAGCGCTCTGGACGCGGCCAATCCCTTCATCCCGGCGGGCCAGCCTAAGCAGGTAACCCAACTGGAGCAGTTCGGAGCCACCGCCGGTGGACCCCTCAAGAAAGACAGGCTCTTTTATTTCGGCGCGTACGAAGGTCAGCGCGAGTTGATCGGGGCCCCGCAAACTTATCTACTTCCGACCACGGCTCCCCTGGGCGGCGACCTGACGAACAGCCTTACGGATGCTTGCAATTCGGTGGCGTCGGCCAAGCGGAGTCCGTTGAGCCTGGCCATGGCGGGCATGGATGCGAACTGCCAGGTCGTCTCTCCCAAGCAGAATCTGTTCCAGTCGGGGTCTTCCATCACCATCATCCCGATTATTCCCTTGGACACCCAGCAGGATAACGCGCTGGTGAAGATGGATTACCGCATCAACGACAGGCACAGCTTGAGCGGCGAGTATTTTTACAGCAACTACCGGGGACTGGGGGCCCAGACGCAGGCCCAAGACTACTGGCGCGCCACCAATGCGATTACTTCCCAAATTGGGGGAGCTCATTGGACTTGGATCGCGAATCCCAACCTGGTGAACGAAGCCAGGTTTGGAATGAATCGCGTTTACCAATATCTCGGCTCAGGGGAATGCGAGGCCGGGGTTGGCCCGGATACCAGTTATCTCCACACGGGGGCGCAATCCTGCGGATTTCCTCAGGTCCAGATTCAAGGGTTTCAATTTTTGGGCGGAAACCAGAACTTCCCCAAGCTCCAGGGTCCCGACTACACCTATCAGGTTCTGGATGACGTTTCGTTTACGCGCGGCAAGCACGCTTTCAAGTTCGGCGCGGAAATTCGCAGAATGCAGTACCACGGAGGCACATTCCGCTTCGGCAAGGGGAATATCGCCTTCCGCTCCAGCCCTGGCACGACCGCTCTTCAATCCTTCATATCTGGTACGCCTTTCCGGGGAAGTCTTTTTGTGGGAAACCCGGTGGTCACCATCCACGATTGGGGGTATTCCGGCTTCGTGCAGGATGACTGGCGCGTCTCGTCGAGATTGACCCTGAATCTGGGATTGCGGTATGAGTTCGTCACGCCCATCCAGGAGGCCAACAACCAGCTTGCCAACTTCGATCCGAACCTGGGAATGGTGCAGGTGGGGAAGCAGATCGACACCACCTATCAACCTCAAACGAAGAATTTCGGGCCGCGCCTGGGCTTCGCCTGGGACGTCACAGGCAACGGGAGGACCGTGCTGCGGGGCGGCGGCTCCGTCATTTACGCGCTGCAAGGGTTTAACGTCCTCACCTCCCAACAGGGATCGACGGCGGTCACCACCGGCCTGAACACCTCGCCCACCGGGGCTCTTCTGAATGGTGTGCCGGGGCCTGGCAATATAACGGCCGGCGCGGTCACACTCATCGCTAAGCAACTGGACTGGAGCCTCGCGGGGCCCATTTTCCCGACCGGAACGATCACTTGCACCACCGCCGTCCCCTGCCCCATTTTGGCGGTGGATCCCCATCTGCGCACCCCTTACGTCGTTTCGTGGAACTTGGGGATTCAGCATGCTTTGACGCATACGCTGGGCCTGGACCTATCCTACGTCGGCAACCACGGTTCGAGGATGACCAGTATGGTCGACATTAACGAGGCGGCACTCGGCTCGGGCTGGAGCGGCAATCCAGCGTCGGCGAATGCGGCGGCTGAGAATTCGAGCCGTCCGTACTTCGCTAAGTTCCCTTACCTATCAAACATTAATCAGATCACCAACGCGGACCGGAGCAATTACAACGGTCTTCAAGCCACGTTGACCGAGCGGCCCGCCCGCGGCTTGAACTTCACGCTGGGCTACACCTATTCGCACGCGCTGGATATGTTGGGCCGGGACTGGTTGAGCAACGTTCCCATGTACAGCGTAGATCCGAAGCGGGACTATGCCAGCGGCCAGTTCGACATCCGCCATCGTTTTACCGCAACGGCAACGTATGCCCTGCCGGAGAAGAAGTCGTGGGGGCAGATGCTCGAAGGCTGGCAACTTAATTCCATCGTGAATATATCGACCGGGCTCCCCTGGTACGTGGGGGACGCCACCACCGACGTCAGCGGAACCGGCGAGTTTACGGATCGCTGGAATTTCTACGGCAACCCCAGCGACTTCAGTCACCGCGGTTCCGCGGCGATACCCTGGTTCTCCGGCACTTCCAACGCGGGGTGCTTGTCGAAGGCCACCGGCATGGGAGCAAACACAGTGAGTTCGCTCTCGAAATGGGGTTGCTATGTGGTGGGCAATTCCATGATGCTCCCTCCTGGCCTGGGAACTCTGGGCACGATGGGCCGGAATATCTTCCGGAACAATGGCCTGAGCCTGGTGGATCTGTCCGTGACCAAGCGGTGGAAAGTCACGGAACGGATCAGCGCCCAGTTCCGGGCGGAATTTTTCAACATTTTGAACCTGACCGCGTACGCCAATCAGGGTGTTGGGACAAGGCACGACAACCCCACGACAACGGGAGCGTTCGGCAACGCCACCACCACGCCTGACGTAGCGAATGCCAATCCCCAGGTGGGGAGTGGCGCGGGGCGCTCGACCCAGTTGGGGCTGAAGTTTATCTTCTGACCAGCGCACGCGAGATCAAGAGGGAGGCCTAGTCCCCTCCCTCACCAAACTGGGCTACCCCCGTCGGCGCGCCCGATTGCGAATCGCCGGATTCACTCCGTTTGGGCGGACGCCGCACAGGGGCGGGGGCTTGGGCTGCGCCGCCCTCGCGGGGAATTGTGAAGAAAAACGTCGAGCCCTGGCCCGGCAGCGAATCCACCCAGATGCGCCCGCCGTGGCTTTCGACGATGTGTTTGCAGATCGCCAGCCCCACGCCGCTGCCCTCCTGCCGCGCCGGGCTTTCCAGCCGCTGAAAAATTTCAAACACGCGGTGGCGGAGTTGCGGGTCGAAGCCGATGCCGTTGTCGCGCACGGCGAAAACCCAGTCGCCGGCATCGCTCCGCGCCGAGATATGAATCTCGGGCGGGTTCGGGCCGCGATACTTGATCGCATTGCCGATCAGATTCTGGAACAGCCGCAGCAGTTGTCCATCATTGGCGTGCACCACCGGCAACGAGCCGAAACTGATCTTCGCTCCCGTTTCTTCGATCGGCCGCCGCAGAAGCTCCAGCACCCGCTCCGCGACCAGGCGCGTGTTCACCTCGACCATGGCCTGTCGGGCTTGGTAACCGGCTTTCGCGGCGTCCAGGAGGCCGTCGATCAGCCGGTTCATCTGGTCCGCGCTGCCCACAATCACATCGAGAAACGTAGTCGCCTCCGGATCGAGCTTGCCGTGATTGCTTTTCAGCAGCAACTCGGCGAATACCCCGATCCCGCGCAAAGGCTCTCGAAGATCGTGGGCAACGGTGTGCGCGAAACGTTGCAGCTCCTCGTTCGAGCGAGCCAGTTCCTGGCTCGCCAACTCGATTCGCCGGTTGCTTTCCTGAAGCGCAAGATTGGCGCGCAACCGCAGGTGGCTCACTACGCTTACCGCGATTCCGAACGTGAGGAACACCGCCAGCCGGGCGAAATCGGATGGGCCGGCAGGCGTGAGGTCGTACAGCGGTTCGGTGAAGAAATAGTCGGAAATGAGAAAACTCAGCAGCGTGGTGATCAGGCCGGACCACAGACCACCGTAGGTCGAAGCCGCGATCACCGCCAGAGTGAAGGGTAAAAGTTGAGCCTGGTTGTTCAGCACCGACTTCAGCGCGGAGGCCAGTACGGACGAAGCCGCCAGCGAACATAGAACAACAAGGATGCGTTTCCCGATTCTAGCGCCGATGCGCAAGCGATATGACACAACCGCCTCCGCTTGATCGTAAACAATGCCTGAAACTATAGTCTGGCAGCGGCACTGAACCGTGTCAATGGTAGCGCCAACTCCGCTCCGCCTCCTAGCCCGGCGTGCGCGTCTCCTCCCTTACCAAACTGGTCAGAACGACCGACACGATGCTGACGATCAACCCGCCCAGGAAAGCGGCCCAGAACCCGTCCACGTAAAAGCCGACGTGGAACCAACTGACCGCCAGGATCGAAGCAAGCCACAGCGTGATGCCGTTGATCACCAGTACGAACAGTCCCAGAGTGAGAATGATGAGCGGGCACGACAGGAGCTTGAGCAGCGGGCGTACGGTTGCGTTTACCAATCCCAGGATCACGGCCATCACCGCAAACACCGTCCATCCGTCTCCCGCCACGCGAATACCGGGGACGATCCAAGCTGCGACAAATAGCGAAAACCCGGTGATAATCCAACGAATCAGAAGCTTCATCGCCCACCAGCATACACTGGCGGACTACTACGGCTTAGGCAAATCGGCCCATTGGCGCGTTGAAAGCGCACAGGTACTATCGGGACGCCGGGAAGGACGGTCCGGAAGCTTCTAAGGACGCCGCGTTGTCGAGTGTCCCTCTGGCCCCGTTCGCGTTCTTCCCGGCGTGACAAGCCCTCCCAGCGAAAAGCTTGGTATCGCGTTATCTTGATTCCAGGCAAAAGCCGATGAGGGAATCCGCCTAGACCGCGCATCGCAACTTGCGCAGTACTTGTCGTAGCATTGCTGGAGCTTTCGGACCGGTCGTTTCTGAAAAAGTCTTTGACAAAGGGTACCAGTACGTGGCATGCTTGTCCGCACAGTACAAAAAATGAAGCCCTTACTTATGTTGCTGGTTTTGGGCATTCCTGCCCTGGCTGCGGAGAAGCCGAGAGTGTCCGACTGTTTCAAGGTGCACTCGCTCACCAGGATGGACGACGAGCATTATTGGGCGAACTGGACCAATGCATGCCCCTATACCATCGATTCGGTGTACGTGATGATTGGCTTCGCGGACAAGTCCCGCAAGCTGCTCGGCGAAGGAGTTTGGGGACTGCACTTCGTCACCCAGGGCATGTCTCGAGTGATCCGATTTTCCACGCCCTCGAAGGTGGATGGGTTTGAGTTCGTGAGCGTGCGCAAGATCACGGTGGACGCCGCCGAGGCGTTGCGAGGGAAGCCGTAGGTCCTTCCCCCGACCGCAAAAGTGCCAGGATCTCCTCCCGGCTCAGCGTTTTTCCTTATTCCAGGCTGGTAATCCTCCTTCAGGTTCACTTATATGAATCAACTCTGGCTTGAGATTCATCTTCCACTGGAGACAAAACTACTAGGTGGTACCGGGAAGAATCCTGGTACACTGGATGAAGTTCCCGCCCGGTGCGGGGGAAGGGTATTAGGGTTTGCGTTTCGTCGCCGTTACGTCTGCATTCTCTTTGTTGGTTCTGGCGGTGGCTCCCGCCTTCGCGGCGGAGGGCTCCGAGGACCAAGCTCTTCCCATTGTTGACAAGTACTTGGATGCCACGCTAGCTCAGCAAAATCTGCTGCGGGGGGCGCAAATGGAAATCGATATCGACGCCACGCTGCCGAGGCTCGAGAAACGGGGCAAACTGCGAGCTTTGCGCATGATTTCCCGGCTGGGAAAGATCACCTACAAGGCGCTTGGTTTTTCGGGCGATAACACGGTGAAGCAGGAAGTGATCACCCGCTATCTGGCCGCCGAAAGCGAGGGCAGGGAAAACGGAACGATTGCGATTACGCCCGCCAATTACAAGTTCCGGTACTCCGGACGGATCGTGCAGAACGGCCAGACTACCGTTATTCTCCAGGTGACGCCGCGGAAAAAAGCGGTCGGGTTGTTCAAAGGCGAGCTGTGGGTGGATGCAGAGACCGGCATGCCGCTGAGGGAAGAAGGCGTGTTCGTCAAGTCCCCCTCGGTGTTTCTGAAGAAAATCGCGTTTGTTCGGGACTACGAACTGCGCGACGGCGTGTCGATTCCCAAGCACATCGCCAGCCGGGTGGAGACGCGCATTGTAGGGCGCGCCGAACTTCAAATCGACTTCAGCAACTTCGCCAAGCAGGAAAACGCCGAGGACGACCCGGTAACCGCTGGCAACGACCAATCTGCCAACGATCAATGAGGAGACAGCCGCATTGCCGATGAAAACGCTTTTTCTGAATCCGCCGTCGTTTCAGGGTTTTGACGGCGGGGCCGGGTCGCGCTGGCCGTCCACGCGGGAAATCGAGTCGTATTGGTATCCGGTGTGGCTGTGCTATCCGGCCGGGATGCTGGAAGACAGCAAGGTTCTGGACGCCCCGCCGCACGGTGTTTCGATCGAGCAAACCGTGGCGGCGGCCAAGGACTACGAGCTGCTGGTGCTCTACACGTCTTCCCCAGGTTTTCACGTCGACGTGAAGATCGCGGAGATGATGAAGGACTCCAACCCCAAGCTCCAGGTAGCCTTCGTGGGGCCTCCCGTCACCATCGAGCCCGATAAGGTTCTGAACGCTTCCAAGGCAATCGACTTCATCGTCCGGCGCGAGTTCGATTATCAGATTGCCGATTACGCCAAAGGTAAGCCGCTTTCCGAGCTGCCCGGTGTGAGTTTCCGTACGGACGGAGTGAACGTTCACAATCCTGAGGGCGGTTACATCGAGAATCTGGATGAGTTGCCGTGGGTTACAAAGGTCTACCATCGCGATCTCGATTTCCGCAAGTACAACGTTCCATTCCTCCTGAATCCGTACGTGTCTTTCTATACGACGCGCGGCTGTCCGGCCATGTGCACCTTTTGTTTATGGCCGCAGACGCATTCCGGCCATCGCTGGAGGCTGCGGTCAGCGCAGGACATCGCCAATGAGTGCCGTTACGTGCTTGAGAATTTCACCGGCCTGAAGGAAATTTTCTTCGATGATGACACCTTCAACTACCGCAAGGCGCGCACGCTGGAACTGTGCGCGGAGCTGAAGAAGCTGAAGTTCACCTGGTCGTGCACTTCGCGCGTGACCACCGATTACGAGACGCTGAAGGCCATGAAGGACGCCGGCTGCCGGCTTCTGATCGTCGGCTATGAGACCGGCGACGCGCAAATTCTCAAGAACATCAAGAAGGGCGCGACGGTGGAGATGGCCCAACGCTTCACCGACAACTGTCACAAGCTGGGATTGGTGATCCACGGCGATTTCATCGTCGGCCTGCCGGGCGAGACCCGCGAGACGCTGCGGAACACGATCGACTTCGCCAAGCGACTGGACACCGAGACCATCCAGGTGTCCATTGCGCATGCCTATCCGGGCACTGAATTCTACGAGTACGCCAAAGAGAATAACCTGGTGCAGATCCACATGGCGGACGCCGAAGGCCACCAGTTGCCGAACGTGGTTTACCCCGGAATTCTTGATAAAGGCGAGCTGGTGGATTGGGTGGAGCGGTTCTACGGCGAATACTATTTCCGTCCCAAGGCCGCCTGGCGCATCGTTCGCAAGGCTATTTTCCAAGGATCTGAGCGCAAGCGCCTTTACAAGGAAGCCAGGGACTTTATGAGCCTTCGCGCCAAGCGCAAGAAGTACATCGCCGCTCAACGGGCCGGCGTGCTGGACATTCCGCAGGAGAGCGCCGAAGAACGCGTCTGAGCGAATGCTGTTCGATCGGCGGCTGAAGTGGAAGACCCGATTGTTTGCTGGGATCGTGGTCGCGAGCAACGCACTCGGGAATTTTTTTCTCGCGCGCGGCATGCGGCATCTGTCCGCATCGCCGAATTCACCGCTGACTTTTATTGAGGCCATTTTCACACCCTGGGTCGCCTTGGGAATCACGCTGCTGATTGTGTGGCTGCTCTCGCGGATGGCGCTGTTGAGCTGGGCCGATTTGAGCTATGTTCTGCCGGTAACCTCGCTCGGTTATGTGGCCAACGCGGCCATGGGTTACTATTTTCTGGACGAACGAATCACCCTGCAGCGCTGGGCCGGAACATTGCTGATCGTCGCCGGTACGGTCCTGGTGGGCAGGAGTGTTTCGAGCACCGGAGAACCGGCATGACCGCCTGGACGTTACTCGCGATTATCGTGGGCAGCACTGTAATGGCCGATCTGCTCCAGAGTTTTGAAATGAAGCGGCACGGTGAGATTCGCTTCCGGACGGGCGGGCTCGCGCGGCTCGCGGCCACGCTGGCACGAAAAAAGTTTCTGATCCTGGCGGTCCTTTTCATGGCCGTCTCCTTTTTCGCCTTCATGAAGCTGGTGGAAACAGCCGACCTGAGCTTCGCGGTTCCGGTGTCGGCGGCAAGCCTCGTCCTGGAAACGATTCTGGCGCGGATCGTTTTAAAAGAGCGCGTGGATTCGCGGCGCTGGTGGGGCGCCTGCCTGGTCGCCTTCGGCGTCGCGCTTGTCGCCCGGTGATTCTGCTGGCGGTGGTTGCCATCGTGGGCGCCTACCAGGTGCTCGCGCTTGCGGCTTGCGTCGTTAGAAGGGGCCAGGGGTCAGCCCGGAACGGGCGCAAACCACGCGAGGCCGGGAGCCAGTATCCCGTGTCCATTCTCAAGCCGATTCGAGGTCTGGATCCGGCTTTTCGAGAGGCCATCCGCTCGCACACGGTGCTCCAGGGCGACAATGAGGTGCTTTGCGGCGTCAGCAACCTGAATGACCCCGCGGTGGGTGTTTTGCGCGAATTCCCGAGTGTGCGTGTGATCGAGTGCCATACGAAAGCGCGCAATGGAAAAGTCGGCGTGCTGATCGATCTGGCCGCCGCGGCGCGCTATCCCACGCTGGTCGTGAACGACTCTGATATTCGCGTGGAGCCGGATTATCTTAGGCGCGTGACCGCGCCGCTGCTCGATCCCCGAGTAGGGCTGGTGACGTGTCTGTACCGGCCGGTGGGCGACACCTTCGAGGCGCGTTTCGAGGGGCTGGGGATCTCGACCGATTTCGCGCCCTCGACGCTGGTCGCGCGGCTGGTGGGCGTCGACGAATTCGCGATGGGCTCGACGCTGGCGTTTCGAAGGGCGGACCTGGAGCGCATCGGAGGATTCGCCGCTATCGCCGATTACCTGGCCGACGATTATCAGCTCGGCCACCGGATTCACGCGCTGGGGCTGAAGTGCGTGCTCTCCGACGTGATCGTAGAAACGCATCTGCAGGGCGGATGGCGCGACGTTTGGGCGCACCAGGTCCGCTGGGCACGCACCATTCGCGTGACTAAGGTTTTCGGCTACCTGGGCCTGCCGGTGACTAACGCGACGCTGTGGGCCGTGATTGCCGCTGCGTGCGGGCGCTGGGATTTGGCCGCCGCGCTTCTGGCCGTGCGAATGGTGATGGCGTTCGCGGCCGGCTGGTTCATGATGCGCAGCCGCGACGTGGTACGATTGTCGTGGCTGATCCCATCGCGCGATCTGTTCGGCTTTGCGGTGTGGCTCGCCGGGCTTTTCGGAAATTCCGTGGTGTGGCGCGGCGAATACATGCGGCTGGGCCGGCAAGGCCGGATTGGATTTGAGCAGGAGTGACGATGTGGAGGCGAATTCTGATTTTCGCTGGTCTCGTGGGAGCTGGCTTGTCTCTTGGCGGGGTTTCAGGGCCTTGGCTGAAACTGCGAATCGAAATTGCCAGCGCGCCCCACCAAATGGATACCTATCTGCAGAGTCATCCGGTTCGAAAGCTTCAAATCGGCGCCGGGGGTGCGGATTATCCGAGCTGGCTGAATACGGACATCGAGCCCTCCCCGGAAGAAGTCTATCTAGATGCGACCCAGCATTTTCCGCTGCCCGATGGGTCCATTGAGTATATTTTTGCCGAACATGTGATCGAGCATTTAACTTATGAACAGGGCCTTGGGATGCTGCGAGAGTGCCACCGTGTTTTGGCGCCGGGTGGAAAAATCCGGCTCGCCACGCCGAATTTGCTGAAGTATTTTGCCTTGTTCCAAGAACCTGTCACAGAGGAGATGAAGCACTACGTCGCCGACAAACTCATGCACGATAAGTGGCCAGAGTCATCCCGCCCCGCGGCCACCATCATGAATTTGGAGTTCAGGTCGTTCGGCCACCAATTTCTATACGACCCCGCGACCCTTTCCGACAGCCTGGCCCAGAAGGGATTTCAAACGATCACACAATTTCACCCCGGCGAGAGTGACGATCCGCAGCTTCGGGGGATTGAAATGAGGCATAACAATAGGGTCGTCCGCGACGCGAACGACTATGAGTCGATGGTGCTTCAGGCCGTGCGGCGGTAGAAATCACACTGGCGAAATCGCGGGGAGCGCTACCCAAGATCAAAAGCGAAGGGTAGCGGAGCGCTTGATGCGGGCCGCGAGGCTCTCTGCGAGGCCGATGGCCGCCAAGCCGAAGAGAAAATGGACGACGCGGATGACCTCGTGGGCGCGGCCGGGCAGGAAGCGTCCCATGGTCATGCCGAAGCCGACCACCACCAGGCCCCAAAGGATCGCGGCGGCGATCAAGCCCGCGGGCGCTTTGGCGCGGATGCCGAGGATAGCCAGGATCCACAGCAGGGCGACCAATGTTTCCCCCAGGCGCATGTGAAGCGGGATCAGGGAGAACGTAGTGCGGGACCAGAACAGAAATCCAAGGATGATCAGGGCCAGGCCCAGCAAACGCACGGCGTATTGGACGATGACGGCCGCGGTCTTCATGATGTCAAGGATCGCACGAGCGGAAGTAAACTGTTGCAGGGGACTGTGCTAATTTCGTAGAAGTTACCCGCTTCGCGCCGCGCGGCGTCCCTGGGCAAGAGCTGATTCGAATGATCCGTGCACTCAAAGAAAGCTTTTTAGGGCTTGGCTCTTGCGTGGTCCCTGGGGAACGGCAAAGTACATTGCAAACTATCCGCGAGGTCTCATCCGCGACCGCCTTATCGCGCGGAGAAGAAATGCGGTTCAGGCCAAGTTTGACCGTGAATTTAATGTGGATACGGCTGGAATAATTTCGTTGGCTGACTTGGATGTTGACGCCCCGAATTGGATCCACGGTGAAAATTATGGACCCACGTCTCGCGCGACCTTTGAAGCGATCATGGCTGCCTTACCGATCGACGTTTCGAACTTTACGTTTGTCGACTTCGGTTCTGGCAAGGGAGCGGTCTTGCTGTACGCCTTAGCCTTTCCTTTCAAGGAAATTATCGGCGTGGAATTCTCGTCGTATTTGCATAAGTGCGCGGAGTCTAACATCGCGAGATATCCTCTCGCCAACCGCAGGGCCGTACGATCCACTCATTGCGATGCTGGCTCAATTCGAGATTCCGCATGGACCGCTCTTTACATTTTTCAACAACCCGTTTTCAGGGGTCATAAGGGAAGCCGTTTTGAGAAATATACGTTCTTCGCTCGATAACTCGCCCAGGGTCGTGTACGTCTGTACTCTACGCATTGAGGATGATCTGAGCGGTATTTCGTCGGCGGACTTCCTTTCAGTAGTTAAAGGAAGGCGTGACGCAAGAGAACGTCAAGTACCGCATCTATGTCGCAAATGTTGTGGTTCATTGAATCTGCGCGGGACTAAATCTGCAAATCTGTCCATTCGTGTGTTAGGCTTAGGTGTGAGTCACTGCAAATAAGCGCCCGTAGCTCAGTTGGATAGAGCGTCTGGCTACGAACCAGAAGGTCGCATGTTCGAGTCATGCCGGGCGCACCATAGAATCAAATGTTGTACGGGCTGTTACTCGAAAAACAGCCCACCCAATCACCCACCCAGATCAGATTTGCCGGATGAACCGTGACGGTGTACATTGCGGTCATGGCGAGTTGGGCCAAACCCGAAGTCCACATCCCACGGAGCACGTAGGCCCGACCCTCGTCCCGCCTATCGATCTCGAGATCCAGAGCATCGGACCAGGCTTGCCCCGAGTGGAAGTGTGTTCGTCCGGCAAGTGATTCACGACATTGCGTTTCTTGTGGACCTGGCAGCGCTGGATGAACGCAGCCTCGCCGGCGTGGCGTCGCACGGCCGCGTGCAGCGCTTTGCCGCCGTCCATGATATACAGCCGCGGCACGGAGAAGTCCAGACCGCGCTCCACCAGATCACTCAATAGGCTGCTCACTACGGCGGTGTTTTCCGTGGCCCCTTCCCGGATCCCCAGTACCGTTTTGCGTCCATCGCAGCCAATTCCAAGGGCCGCAATCATTTGCCGGTCCTTGAATGGCGTGCCGTCGATCAGCACAGCGCACAACCGCAACTCACCCAGCGGACGCTCCGTCAACTGTTTCACCTTCTCACGACTGGCTTCGATGAAATTCTGGCTCACCGCCGACTTCTCGATTCCATAGGCGGATTGAAAGTCCTTCACCACCGGCGGCGGAAGCCATTCCGCATGAATTGATCGGTGGTTTGGCGGTGCTGGTTCACGTGGAGGAAGCCGATCCGGCGCACTCCACTCTGACGCGGGATGTGGATTTGATGGTGCGCCGCGAGGACCTTGAGCGCATCAAGGAGGCCGCCTCGAAACACGGCTTTCGGTTTCGTCATATTGCGGGGCTTGACATGCTGCTCGCGGGTTCCGCCATAACTGCCGTGCGTCTTGTGTACGAAGATAACTTCGCGCCCGAGAAGGGGCGCATCCTGGGCCAGGACGTGCTAGTGATTCCCGTTGTCGACCTGCTCCGAATGAAGTTGAGCGCGTTCCGCGACAAGGACTGGGTTCACGTTCGCGGTATGGACGCAGCGGGGCTGATCACCGCCGGCATTGAGGAAAAATTGCCGGCCGAACTTCGCGTCTGGTTGCAGCAGGTCCGAGAGACGGAATAAAGCACGGGCACCTGGGAACCTACCGCAGGATCATGAACGCGTGGCGGCGACCGGGCCCGAAACGGAAAATGGCGAAGTGGTCGTCGAAGGAAGCCGCGCGCTCGATTCCCAGGCGGCGCATCACGGCGAAGCTGGTGCGGTCGACGATTGAGAAATCCTGATCGCGGTAGGCGGCCCCCATCTGCCAGGCAGCCTCGAGATCCGCCGGGCCGACCGGTTCGGTCGCGGCCACTCCGCCGCGCAGGGCCTCCCAAAAACGTTCCGCGGCTCGACGGTGGATTCGATAGCGAAGCAACGTCCAGGTCTCGATCAGCACATGATCGGATGTGACCAGCGGTTCCCCGGCCGCGAGGATAGCTTTGGCGCGAGCGTTGCCGGCATCCCCGGAGTCGGCCGCCGCATACCAGACGGAGGTGTCGACGAAAATACTCACAGGCGCGACGTCACCGGCGCCGTCTGCTCGTACGCGCTGAAAGGAGAGCCTGGGCGATCATCGCGTGCTTGTCTTTTGCGACGTCGGAGCCGCCCGAGTTGCCGAGATCGAAAACCGCCCCTGGGGCCGCCTGCGCTTTCGCGCTGCCCAGGTCGCGCTCCACCAGACGGCGTATGTATTCGGCCAGAGAGACGCCGAGATCATCCGCGCGCCGGCGGGCACGCCGCTGGAATTCGGGCTGGAGCGTGATCTGCATTCTTGCCATCATGATGGCACCATCATAACATTGAAACGCACAGAATGGCTCGCCCGCACACCTGCTGCCCGACACGGAAATATTGGAAACCGGCTGCGACAATTCGACGATTGAACACATGCTCGCCAAGTGACGCTGAACGACACGTCGCGGGCAATGGTGATTCCCGGATAGAGCGGCGTCACGTTGCTGCTGATGTCATTCTTCGGCATCAGCGGCCGGTAGAGTTTGGCGGTGCAGGCGGGATCGACGATGTGGCCGATCTTTATGAGACTGGCTTCGATCTCGGCGGGAACCTGCGCCGGCGCGAGTGCCGCGGCCAGAAACGGAATCAGGAGCACCCTCTTGCTCATGCTGTCATACTCATGCCGCCGCGCGTCCGGATCAAATGCTCCGCTGAGATCTATTGGTCGTGATTTCGCGTGAGGCCGTAATCGATCAGCAGTGTGAGTAGCTGTTTCGCCTTGACCTGCCTTCGGCTGATGTGCGGACTTTCTTTACAAACAAGTTTATTAGATGTCAATTCGATTAGAAGAGTTTGGGTGTTATACGTTATAGAAGCCCTATACCACGGCGCGGCCTTCGCGATCTAATCGATAAGTTCGCCCGCGCCAGGTAATCGAGTTGCCGAAAAATCCGGCGATCCAGAACGCGAAGCCGAGCAGGTCTTCAAGGGGCAGCAGCGCCCAGTCGAGGCGCGCGCCGAGCACCACCTGCGAAACGAACAGCGCTGAGGCATAGCGGATCACCACTGTGCTCGCGAGCAGAGGCCACCACCGTGGCATCGCGGCAACCAGCAGCAATGCCAGCGGCAACGGATAGGTGAAGAGTTGCCCGAAATATCCCCAGGGCCGCGAACGGCGGGTGGTGCGCGCCCAGCGGATCCGGTGCCTGAAATTGGCCGTGCGAGTCTCGCTGCCGATGTGGTGCTCGACCACATAAGAGGAAAGAATCACGCGAAAACCGGCCTCGGCGATGAGCTTGCCCAGCTCGAAGTCCTCCGCCAGATAGTTTTTCACGCGCTCGATGCCGCCGATCGAGTCGATGGCCTTGCGGCGCGCGACCGTGGTCGGCCCCACGGCGAACTTCATGCCTTCGAGGATGCGGGCGGTCAGCACCCCCTGCCAGAACGTGGTGTTCATGCCGGCGGCCTCCAGGCGGGACCAGAAGCTGTGGCCCGGCAGCGCGCGATAGGGGCAGGTGGCCAGAGCGGTGGCGCCGCCGGCGAATTCAGCAGCTACGTGACGCAGGAAATCCGGAGTCACTCGGATATCGCTGTCGCTCATGACGATCAGTTCGTGCTGCGAATCGGCCAGCATACGCGCCAGGCTGTAGACCTTGGCGTGCGGATAGGGAGGCTCGCCCGTCAAGATGAGCCGCGAAGGAATGCGGGCGTGCTCGGCGCACATCCGGCGTACCAGCGGCACGCAGGGATCGGTTTCCTGGCGCACCGCGAACAAAAGTTCGAACTGCGGATAGTCCTGCTCGAAGAAGCCGCGCAGGTTTTCTTCCAGCCCCTTGTCGAGCCCCGCCAAAGGCTTCAGCACGCTGATGGGCTCGGGATCGGCCACGTCGTTGGGCGTGGACGCAGCCAGGTAGCGGACGGCCGCCACCACGGACAACATCGAATACACCAGTGCGCCCGCGAGTAGAAAAAGCAGAATCAATTAGAAAGCATATCCGACTCCAGGGTCGGCTATGGTCAGTCGATCGTCACGCTTAACAACTTTTCATTTGCGGGGCCTCCGTTGTAAATGCTATGCTGGGCGATCAGTGTTGGTCCACGCCGCCACGATTTTTCTCAGCGCCTTTCTGCTTTTTCAGGTCCAGCCGTTGATCGCGAGATTCATTTTGCCCTGGTTCGGCGGTTCGGCGGCGGTGTGGAGCGCTGCGCTTTTGTTCTTCCAATTGGTGCTGCCTGGGCGGATATTTTTACGCGCGCTGGCTGATCCGGTACCTGAGGCCGAGGCAGCGCACGGTATTGCTCTACCCGCTGAGGGACCTCCACGGCTTTATCGTCTGGTGCGCCAGCTACATCTGCAAACGTAGCCTGTGGCGCGACAACGATTACGAGTTGCTCAGGGGTGGCAGACTGGTCGCACGGCCGGCCAAAAGCGGTGTGTAGCGACACTGCGGGAAGTGAGAAATAGCTCTGCCGGTTTCCGTAACTGAGGGACTCCCCTGACCCTTCAAACGCGGCCTTTTTTGGTGGGTAGCAATCGCGGTGGACTGACAAAAGAGCCGTTCAGTAGAATAAAACTCTCGCATGGATTCAACCACGCCAAATCTCGAGGGCGAAGCAATTGAGCACCGAACCGACTTCGTCATGAACCCTCCGAACCGCCTGCTTTCAGACTGGCGGATTTCCGTGCTGGTCTTGTTGGCTCTATGGGCGGTCATTTATATGGCCGACCTCTCGCGGCCCCCCTTGCTCGACGACGTCGACTCGGTCCACGCCGAGGCGGGACGCGAGATGGTACTGCGAAACGATTGGGTGACGATTTACACCAACGGCATCCGTTATATGGAAAAGGCTCCGCTCTTGTGCTGGAGCCTGGCGGCCAGCTTCTGGACGTTTGGAGTAGGAGAATGGAGCGCCCGTCTGCCCCTGATGCTCGGAGTGATCGCACTGGTCCTAGCGACCTACGTGTTGGGACGGTATGTTTACGGGGAGGCGGGCGGCCTTTATGCAGGGGTAGCGCTCGTCACATCGTTGGGCATTTATATTTATACGCGCTTTTTGATTCCCGAAGTGCTGATCGCGTTGTGGCTTACCCTCGGCTACTATTTTTTCCTGCGGGCGCTCGAAGAAGAACGGCCCTCGCGCTTTGTTTGCTGGGGATTCGCGGCGACGTGTGCGTTGAATGTACTAACGAAAGGCCTAATCGGGTTGATCTTTCCAGTGGGAGCGATCGGGCTTTTTCTCCTGCTGACGGGAAATTTGCGGCGGCTGCTGAGGCTGCGCCTAGTTTCTAGCTTTCTGGTGTTCCTGGCGATCGCTGCGCCGTGGCACATCCTGGCGGCGTTGCGAAATCCGGCTCAGGGCCAGGCGCCGAGTTTTCTGTGGCTGTACTTCATTAACGAACACCTGATGCGCTTTCTTAACAAACGCGTGCCTCCGGGGTTTGATACGGTTCCGCTCGGTATCTTCTGGGGACTCCTGGTGGTGTGGCTTTTGCCTTGGTGCGCATTCCTGCCGCAAGCTCTTGGCGATGTCCCGGCGCGGTGGCGGGAACTTCGCCAGCCAGGGGTTAAGCTGGATCGGCGGCATAGAGCGAATCTGCTCTTCTTTCTATGGGCGCTCGTCATTGTGGGCTTCTTCAGCTTCTCCACGCGGCAGGAGTATTACACAATTCCCGCCTTGCCTGGCATGGCGCTGTTGGTCGGGGGTTGGCTGGCGCGTGAATCCGGACCGGCAGCGCGCGAATCGGATTTTCGGGCGGGGAGGATCTCTTCGATAGCCCTCTTTGCTTTTGGCGCCCTGGCATTTGTGGCTGGGATGGTTCTTTTGTTCATTTCCCATCGACCCGCTCCCGGTGTGGACCTGGCGGACTTGCTCAAAAAGAATCCGGAGGACTACAACCTCTCCCTCGGGCATGTGCTCGATCTGACGCCGCAGGCGCTGGGCGCGTTTGGCGGTCCGCTTCTGGGGGCGTCGCTGGGGCTGCTTCTCGGCACCGGACTGAACTGGATCTTCAGACGGCGCGGGCGTCCGTTTGCGGGCAATGTTGCGCTCGCCGCAATGACGGTCGTCTTACTGGCCTGTGTCCATTTCTCCTTCATTAAATTTTCGCCAATCCTGTCGTCTTACAATCTCGTGGAGGCGATTCGAAAACAGTTTCGGCCGGGTGATGTGATCGTTATCGACGGCGAGTACCATGAGGCCGCCACACTGAATTTTTATTCCGGCATCCAGGTTCACGTCCTGCATGAACCGAGCGGGAACTTGTGGTATGGCGCGAAATTTCCCGATGCGCCGCGTATCTTCGAGACTCCGGAATCATTAGCGGTACTGTGGAAGGGTCCCGGCAGGGTGTTCCTGTGGGCGGACCAGGAAAACCCGAAAGAACTTAAGGGGGCGAGGTCGTTCCCGCTGACGCGGAGCGGAGGAAAATTTATCTTCACGAATCAAGAT
>Ga0210409_10002389_pt1 | contig 22436 bp, 23 predicted proteins | sample IncBWH17MmetaG_FD_161649 | JGI IMG/M metagenome (GOLD analysis project Ga0210409, IMG submission 161649) | Forest soil microbial communities from Barre Woods Harvard Forest LTER site, Petersham, Massachusetts, United States - Inc-BW-H-17-M | ecosystem: Environmental > Terrestrial > Soil >...
TCCCTAGAAGATCACTAGTCGACTCATCTGCCCCTAACTTCCGCGCAACGTCAATGTAGACGCGCGCATTCTGACCCCCGCCAGCAACTGTGACCAGTTGATTTCCTTCACTTGCGAAGGTGGACAGGACCTTTCCCATGCTCCGCAACGCGTCAACATCCGGGTCCCGCTTGAACAGTGCACCCCCTAGCTTCACAACCGCCTTCATCCGAGTCTGAAACCCGAAGCGAACGGATTCAGTATATTAGAATGGAGAACGTTGTTATAGAACAGACTGAACAGGCAGAGCACCCGTTGGATTAATCTGAAGCTCCCATGCTCGAAGAGTTCTCCAGACCACGGCATTCGTTCGATACTCGTCAGGACTCTTTCTGCGCAGACTCTTGCTCGTTCGTCAAGCGGTTGCTGCTCGTTTTCGAGGCTCGCCAAATCGCGTTTTTCGGTTCAAAACAGGCGATGACTCTGAATTCAAGCCGAATCCAGGCCATTCCGAGAGTCCCCCCCCTCCCCGGGGGGGCCCCTGCTCTTGCTAGTCCGAGCGCTCTTTACTGGTCCAAGGATTAAATACGATTTTCAGCCAGGAGTATAGTGAGGACTGGTCACAGTGACGAGTAAGATTCCGGTCGAATCCAGTTCGACCCGTAACGTTTCTCTCTGAACGAATAGCGGCCGCTCTGGCCAAGCCCTTAAACAACAATTTTCCAAGGCAGGAGGACGCTAGATGCCAGGCGCAGACTCCGTCGCACAGTTCAAGTTCAAACGAACCCTCGAACAGCTCGCAAAGAAAGAGGGCAGAGGCACAGAACTCATCAGCCTCTACGTCCCACCCGACCGGAAGATACACGAAGTTCTAGGACAGCTACGCGAAGAACTCGGAACCGCGGTCAACATCAAGTCACGCACCACTCGAAACAACGTTCAGGACGGGATCGAACGGACAATGCAACGACTCAAACTCTTCAAAGAACCACCTCCAACAGGACTCGTAATCTTCGCCGGCGCAATACCGCAGAACGGTGCGGGCAGCGAGAAGATGGAGACCTACACACTCATTCCCCCAGAACCGATCGTCGTTGGCTTCTACAGATGTGACGCCCGCTTCCACGTCGAACCACTACTCGCCCTCGTTGCTGACAAGGACACGTACGGGATACTGGTGATTGATGGGACTGAAGCGGTAGTTGCGACTCTGAAGGGGCGTAGAGTGGAGATTCTCAAGACTTTCACGTCGGGCACGCCGGGCAAGAGCAGGGCTGGTGGACAGTCTGCTCGGAGATTCGAGAGGATCAGAGAACAAGTCATTAACGACTATTACAAACGCGTCGGCAACCACTTCAACGAGATGATGTTGGAGATCCCGGACTTGAAAGGGATCATCATAGGCGGACCTGGACCCACGAAGTATGTCTTTGAGGAAGGCGAGTATCTGCAGTATACTCTCAAGAAGAAAGTCCTCTCACTAGTCGACACTAGCTACACCAGCGAAGCGGGAGTCGAAGAAGTTGTCGAGAAGAGCAACGAGGTCTTCAAAGGCGTCAGATACGGCGAAGAGAAACAGCTAGTCCAGAAATTCCTCTACGAGCTGGGACATGAGACTGGCAAGGCAGCGTTCGGAGAAAAGAAAGTCCAAGAATACTTAGAGAAGGGAATAGTCGACATGCTCTTGATCTCGGAGAAGCTAGAAGGAGAGCGTGTAGTGCTCAAGTGCAAGAACTGTGGAAACATTGAAGAGTTCAGAGGAACCAGATACGAAGCTCACGCAGTCATGAACGAGCTATCGACCAGACTCTGCAAGAACTGCGGCAAGGCAATGCTCGAAGCCACCGACCATGGCGACATTATCGACAACTTCCTCGAGTACGCAGAGAAGTCCGCAAGCAAGGTTGAAGTCATCTCCGAAGAGACAGAAGAAGGAAGAATGCTAAGGGACTCTTTCGGAAAAGTCGCAGCAGTACTACGATACGGCGCCAACTAGGTCGCCCATAGTAGCCCTAATCCCAACAATAGACCTAATTCCCTAAGAGACGAAGCGGACCCGAAAGACTGATGGTTCGACAGACGAAGGTCATCTTCTTCGACCTCGGCGAGACACTTGTCACTCAGAACATCGAAGACAACATGGTGACAAAGAACGCTCTTCATGAAATCAGCCCTCTACTACCAAAACGGATCTCTCCAGAGAAGCTATTCGAGTTCTACCGCGAGGGCTACAAGATCAATGAGACAATCCGATCCCGACATCAGGTAGAGATCCCGATTCAAGTCTGGATGAGACAGCTACTGGAGCGAATAATCGAGGGCAACCCCTCAGACCAGCTCGTCAGCAAAGCGATCGAAATCATTGTGAAAGCACGCGCCGCGAACGGAGTCGCCTTCGACGACGCTGACTCTACACTGAGGAAGCTCTCAGGACGAGATGTCAAGTTGGGAATAATCTCTAACGTCTCATCGCACGAGGTAGCCATGGGAATCCTCGACAACGTCAGACTAACAAAATACTTCGACCAAGTCGTGACATCCGCTAGTGTAGGCATCAGAAAGCCTGATCCAGGAATATTCCGCTACGCGCTTATGCAGTTCAAGGCTCGACCGGAAGAAGCGGTCATGGTTGGTGATTCGGAATTACATGACATTGGAGGAGGATACGTCGCCGGACTCAAGACAGTTCTGGTCGACAGAAGACGACGCGTGGAGAATAGCCTTGCCGATCATCGTTTCAACTCGCTACATGAGGCGGCTAGAGAATTAGAGTCCTTGTAGCCAGGGCAGTCAGCAACATTCCTGCAACGCCCAACAGTAATGAAAATGGTAATCCTGGAAACATTTCGTATCTCGACAGCGCTCTAAATCCCAAGTAAGATCCGGCGAGGATCCCCAGCGCCGCCCCAAAGAACGAGAATAGGCCGAAGTACACCAAGGCTGTAGTAGCTACCAGCGAGTAGAAGACGAGGTCCCCCATCCCGATTGTCAGCTCACCGTACGTGTACATTGCCCCAGGAAGATCGCCAGCCTCGACAGCTTTAGCCAAGGCGCCTACTGGGCCTCTAAACACTGCAACTATGTCGTAGACGACGAGTGCTCCGACCAAGACGAGCGCGGTTTCCGGGCCAATAGAATAGCCGAGAAACACTCCCGTAAGAGCTCCGAGCGCTGTCACACCTGACAATTGACGAGACTGTCCCTTCCCAAAGACCGTCAATCCAATCGCCGCAGCGACTCCGAGGGAGAGCAGTAGCGAGACCAGTGCCCACAAGTTAGTCGTCACATCAACGACCGATGCGAGAATCGATGTTGAATACCAGAACGCGACCGCGAAGGAGACTAGAACCAGTGCCCCCTTAATCAGCCGACGAATGAACCGCATCCGACCTCTACGAATCAGTAGAAACATCACCGTGGCGCTCGCCCCAAGAGCGAAAACAAACACAACAGCATTGAGCGATGCCCCAGAGACCGAGTTGACGTCGAAGGGAGTCACCTGGGCTTGAGCCGGCGCCACTATCGAAATCGGATAGGCCAATATTCCGGTTGCTAGTAGACCAAGGAATACTGGGAGAAGATGCTTGGGGCGAGGCTTGAAGACCTTGCTCTCGCTCTCTGACATAGCCTTCTAGATCTCGACGACATCACCGGTCTTCGGAGCACTCGCGTTCAAACCAAGCTCCGTCGAAGCCCAGTCGGCCAGCTTCTTACAGTTCCCTTCCGCCCCGTGCACAACGAACACCCGCGTCTTCTTGTCAAGATCCGAGAGAGTCTGTTCAAGCTCCCTTTTTCCACCGTGCGAGGAGAAGTCGAAACGCTCGATCCGTGCATCAACCTCCCGAGCTCTCCCATGAATGACGAACTTTCGTCTCTCCAAGAGAATTCGCCCCGGACTTCCCGGAACCTGGAAGCTCACCATGAAGACAGCATTCTCCTTTTTCGCTGCAACATTCTCCATGTAGAAGACCGACGCTCCTCCCTTCAGCATCCCTGCGGGAGAAATGATCACGCCCGGAGTTTTCGCAGCCCTACGCCTATCGTTCCAGCCGTCAACCCAGTGCGCCATCTTACTAGCCCGCTCGAAAACCTTGGCATCACGCAGAGCAGTCGGGTTCTTGAGAAGCAAGTCCATCGCATCAAGAGCCATCCCATCGACAAATACAGGATGTTCGAAATGGTACGCAGAAAGGACGCTCAGTAGTTCTTGAGATCTTCCAACGCCGAACGCCGGGACCAGCACAGTCCCGCCACCCTCCACGACCTCTGTAACCTTCTGGACAAACTCCTTCTCCAGCCCATCCCTGATCGGATGATCCTCCATCGCATAGGTCCCCTCCATGACAATCGCGTCCAAGTTCTTGTATTCAGGATCCGCACCGTCAACGAGCCTTGTAGGCTGACGGTTGAAATCCCCAGTGTAGAGGATCCTCTTCCCGTCACTCTGGACAATCGCCTGCGCGCTACCCGGAATATGTCCAGCGTTAATCAGAGTCACCGAGCCATTACCAATGTCAGTCGCTTGTTTGTACTGCAGATCACGCTGATGCTTCAGCATCGTCTGCAGGTCAATGTACTCGTAGGGAGCATAGTAGCCGCTCAGCTTCAGAAAGTCTTTGATGATCAGGTTCGTGAGAGTAAAAGTTGGCTGGACACCGTAGAGAGGCACGCCTCCAGCAATGTAGAAGATGGGTGCCGATCCAACATGATCAAGATGAGCATGCGTGAGAACAATAGCCTCCACTTCTTTCGGAGGAATGTGCATAGGAAAAGCAACCTGATGGTTAACCATCACACCGTAGTCTAAGACGAGATACTTCTCGCCCATACTAACAGCAAACGCGGACCTGCCTACTTCTTGGCAGGCACCCATGAACCGAATTTTCATCCGAACACCGAGTCACGCTGACGCAGAAACATTTGATGATTCTAAACTCACAATCATCCCGAAGGCCGAGAACACTATGATAAAAGCCCTACAACGACTCCACGAACAAGAGAGCTTTAAGCAGCGCCGAATTATGGCGGTTCTATTCTAGCTAGAGAACTGCTTTGACAATTCGCATCCTCGTCAACTCGAAAAATCTCAGAGGGTCCACACTAGTAACAGGATTTCACGGCGTCGGCCAGACAGGATACATCGCAACATCGTACATGATTCACGCCCTCAAAGCCGACAGAATAGGATTCGTCGACGTCTCCAACCCACCACCATGGGTCGGGACCGCGGAGGGAGGCCTCGTCACACCGTTCGAGGTCTATCGAAAAAACAAGGTCGTTCTGATAAAGCTAGAATTCTCGCCTCACCGGTCAGAAGAGGCAGAGTTCGCAAAGACTCTCTCCGACTGGGCTGTAAACCAGAAGTTCAAAGATGCAATCCTGATCGGAGGATTGGACGTCGCGTTCAGACACAACAAAGACGACTTCTGCGTTGTACCGACAGGAGCATATCTCGACCGCGCGAAAATCTTCAAAGCCCCAATACTAGAACCAGGCCTTCTGGTCTATGGACCCCTCGCAGTCATGCTCAGTCAGTTCGAAATACATGACTTTCCCGCCGTCGCAATCTTACCCTATGCTGAACCCGCCAGGGCAGATCCCGCCGCCGCGGCACTAGCCCTCCGAAAGATCTCGAAAGCGTACAATTACAATGTCGACGTGAACGAGCTAGTGAAGGACGCCAAGTTCATCGAACGAGAATTTGACCAGAAATCCCGCATGACCCGCAAGTCACTACAGAGAATGTATGCCTAGGGTTTCCGGACTATTCTCTTTTCTATGGACTTGACGATAGCGTCAGGCTTCAACGACTCACCATCAAGGACTTTAAGAGTACGCTTTCCAAAGATCTTCGACAACTCTCTTTGGACAGCCTGGCCGTAGTTACCATCTGAAACCAGAATCACGGCTTTTGGGTGCAGGCTTTGGAGAAATTTCGAAACTGTCTTCGCTCTCTCCTGAAGTATGATAGGATCTGCTTCGTGAAGACCCTCTGTCTGAGCTATTGGAAAGGTCTCATCTAGCTCGATGGGAACGGGACCCCAAGTGAGCGAGTAGAAACAAATAGAGACTCTTGGATGATCGTCGAACGCCTTGGCGATTGACTCGTATCTAGGATCTTCATGATATGGTCTTCGCCATCGGCCGGGAAGAACCAGGACCTGTTTCCTCCTCTCCTCGACACTACCCTGGAGCTTCGAGACAAATCTCAATTTCTCAGGCCTATTGTCACTCGTCGAGCCCAAGTAGAATATTCCATGTGGTTTGACCGCGGGAGTAGATCTCTCAAGAATCTCTGAGTACCGAGTTATTCGGTTGAAACACTCTTTCAACGCCGGGTGAGCATGGGAACGAAGCTCTAGCAGTTCCCAGAGCCTCCCCTTTCGAATGGCCTCTCGGATTCGCCGCAGTTCCGAGAAGCACGTCCAAAGATTGTGCTGAACTAGTCGAGTATCGCCCTCCTTGGTTTCGGACCTCATGAAGTCCTCCGGACTAGAGTCGACACAAACTGGACACGTACAGACGAATTCAACCATGTCCCCGAGAAGCTGAGTCCCATCAGAGGTCAGATATCGGCCGGCACGCGCATAGAGAGCGTAGGCGGCAGAATCGAACAGATCACAACCAAGCGCCACCAGGAATGGAAAGACAACTGGATGACCTGCACCGAAGAGATGGAACGGCTTCCCTGTTGGAAGAGCCCTCTTGGCAGCCATGATCATATCCACCAATACATCGTAACGCTGAGTCTCCATCAGCTCCGTTGGACTTCCGAGAGCGTAGATTGCGAAATCTCGCTTGGCCATTTCTCGAGCTGACCGCTCAACTTCCCCTAAGTGGACTCCTCCTTGGATTGGGCCGACCCAGAGGATGTCTTTTCGAGTAATCACTTCGAGAGCCCGATCCGCGCGTCTGATGGTCTCATCTACAGTCCACTTTGCCCGTGAAGGATCGCTCTTGAATCCAGTAGGAACATCTAAGATCACTCCTATGTCGGTGTTGATCCTCTCCTGGTAGCCAACTATTTCCTCGGGCGTCACACCCACATGGCCGTATTCCAGGATCTGATATGCACCGGAATCTGTAGCAACAGTTTCCGAATAATCCAGGGTTCCATGAACGTCGACAGTGTCCAAGCCTTGCCGCCCTCTCTTCAACAAGTATGCGTTCGTCATCACTGCGTGAATGCCGACGCGATCGAAGAACTCTCTTCCGAGAGTTCGGTGATGCGGATCCAGTACCGGAAACATGTGTGGAGTGGCAAATGCTCCGCTCTTCGTCCTGATTGTCCCGATTCGTCCGAGAAGATCCTTGCCGTGAACCTGAAAACTCATTCTTAGCGTCTTAAGCTACTTTGAGACCCTTCTCGCGAATGAACTCGTCAAACACTCGCTGGACCCTCTCTGCAGCGGGCCCAGATCCCTCGATAATTCCCTTCTCGTTTACTCGAATCCTATCCATCACAACGATAACCCCCGCATCGTCCATAACCCGGACCATCCGGGGAAAGACCCGCTCAAGCCTCTCACCAAGGCTCTGAAGATCGAAAGGCTTCTCGAAACTCGAAATCTGAAGAATAACGCTACCATTGATGAAGAGCTTGTGAATATCACCCTGATCCCCTTTCGCATTTGTTAAGCACACGCTCAGATGCTCGGTGTCCACGCCGGTAAGAGTTCCAATGTACGTCTTGCCCTGGCTTGTGACGATGCTAACATGCTTCTGCAGTAGGTTCGAGAGTTCTTCCATGAACTTGCGGCCAGCGGTCGAGGACATCTTCGCTACGTTTGGTCCGCTTCAGGAACCCGCTATATCATCTTTGGTCCAACCCGCCACGACGAGCCTTAGCTTCAGAGACTATCATCCTGGCCTCGCGCGAATCTCTCGCCATCCGGATTACCTTGAGTTCATTGACAGGGATTCTTGCATTGCATTTGGGACATGTCTTACTCTTGTAACGAGAATCTGCAACGAGCAACGTGTGACATCGCGGACATTCCGCGACAATGTAACGGTCGATCATAGAACATTCCTCGACAACAAGATAGGGTCGTACTTCTCCAACCAGTCTGCCGAGGATCTGAAACTCCATCCTTTATTTCTCGATAATGCCTTGAAGATTTCGCGTACGAGCTTCCTAGGACGCTTACCAGTCGCATCAATCTCGAAGACTCTGGTCTTTCCTAGAGCCTTCAATGAGTCGTAGAGAGAAACATCAATCATTTCCGCTTCGACGTTCTCCCAAATTTTGAGTCTTGGCCAATTCCTCGCACGTAAACGCTTGGCCAGAACCACAGGGTCAAGACGTAGAACGATCGCAACCATTCCACGCGTCTTTGGAAGGATTGAGCTAGAGTGAGTCTCAAAGACGATCCCCTTCTCTCGGTGATCCTCGAAATAGCTTTGGAGTCGTTTCCGGACAGCACGCTCGTCGATTATGTAGGATCTGGCTCGACGACAGAATCCTTTGTGAAGTCTCTGCCTCTTGACCAAGTCGCTTAGGCTAGAATATGTGAACCCGATCTCTTTCGCGAGCAGCTTGGCGACGACTGTCTTTCCGACTCCGGGAGTCCCAGTCACGATCATGATCTTCGGCAAGGTTTGTTCTGGTGCTCCGGCCGGGACTCTCCGCCCTATGGAAGCTTTTGAACCCGGGTCGCCGGATCGAGAGTCCGGCATACTTTCGGCCATGTGCAGACCGGTCTATACTACCGGAGCAGACGCCCCGGGAAAATATGTTTCAGTTAAGTCTTTTCTGGAAGCTATCTAGTCGGGCGGTGGACCTTGGCCCTTTGGCATGGGCGGAGGTTTCGCCGCTGCGATGACGTCGTCGATCCGGAGAATCATCGAGGCAACTTCCACAGCCGATCCTATCGCGTGCTCCTTGACTTTTACCGGTTCCAAGACTCCTTCCTTCATCATGTCAGTAATCTCGCCAGTGTAGACGTTGATGCCACTCCAGAGTCCTTTCGTTTCGTGTGCGGCTCTGAGAGCGACTAGGATGTCAACCTGGTCGAGGCCCGCGTTCTCGGAGAGTGTCCTAGGAATCGCTTCCATTGAGTCAGCAAACGCTTCCACAGCAAGCTGTTCTCTCCCACCAATCTTGGTCGCGTAGTCGCGTATTCTCTTAGCCAGCTCGGTCTCGACCGCGCCGCCTCCGGCGACTATCTTGTTCTTCTTGACCACATCAATGACGACCGAGAGTGCATCTTTGAGAGACCTTTCAGCTTCGTCAACCATTCGCTCCAGGCCTGCACGAATGAGGATGCTGACCGACTTCGGGTCTTTTGCGTCTTCAATGAATATCATCTTGTCGTCCCCGATCTTTCGTTCCTCTACAAGTCCGGCGTTTCCGAGATCGCTGGCCCGCAAATCCTCTAGGTTCGTGACGATCCTGCCCCCAGTAGCTCGGGATAGTTTCTCGATGTCGGACTTTTTGATCCTTCTCGCGGCAAGGATTCCCCGTTTCGCCATGAAAGACTGAGCAACCTCATCGATTCCTTTCTGGCATAGGAGTACGTTGGCCCCGGATTCTGCGACCTTGTCCACCATGTCCTTCATCAGCTTCGTCTCCTCGTCCAGAAACGACTGCATCTGTTGTGGGTTGCTGATCTTGATCTCAGCGCTGAATTCTGTCTTCTCAATCTCCATCGCGGTATCCAGAAGTGCAATTCTGGCCTTCTCCATCCGTTTCGGCATTCCAGGATGAACGACCTCCTTGTCAATAATGACACCATTGACAAGCTCCGTGTCCATCAGGCTCTTCCCTTCCTTCTTCACCAGCTGAATATTGTCGATATCCGCGACAAACGAGTCTCCTCTCTTCTCAATGATCTGGTTAACAGCCTGAACAGCTATCTTCGCAAAATGCTCGGTAGCGCCCCCAAGGCTCTTTCCGCGCATCGCTGTGATCGCGACTCTTCTCAGAGTCTCAGTATCCTTCAAATCCACAGTCTTCGAGATCTCGTTCAGAATCTCTCTGGCTTTTTCTCCAGCCTTTTTGTAGCCTGCGTTTATCACAGTTGGATGGAGTCCCTGGTCGAGCAGAAACTCTGCCCGTTTCAGAAGCTCGCCCGCTAGGACTACGGAGGTAGTAGTGCCATCTCCGACTTCATCATCTTGAGTCTTGGCCACCTCGACGAGCATTTTCGCCGCCGGGTGTTGAACATCTAACTCGTCTAGGACTGTGGCTCCATCGCTCGTGATAGTCACGTCTCCTAGACTGTCTACCATCATCTTGTCCATTCCACGTGGACCAAGAGTAGTCTTCACCACTTCGGAAACAATACGTGCCGCGCTGATGTTGCCTCTCTGGGCATCCTTTCCTCTATTGCGCGATGATCCTTCTTTGAGGATGAGAACTTGTTGATTTGCAAGATAAGACAAATCTGTTTTCGCTCAATGAGCGAAGCGGAAATATTTCGATAAAAACCTTATCTCAGATGATGGAGGGGTTTTCTGGTCATTCTTTCCAGATTCGCTTCACTGCGAGCCGGATATCTTCGGCTCTCACTGTTTTCCGCCCGGCGTGGGTCGCCAGTTCCAGGGCTTCCTTTCCAACTCTCACAGCAACCTCTTCCACTACTTTCCGCAGTTCTTCCGCCGCATCATCGCCTATTCTACCTGCACCGCCCTTTTTTATGAGCCGATGCACTGCAGCGGTTGAAATTTCGGTTTCCGCCAACTATGCGACCTATTTTAGTTCCGAAAACAGTCTATTTAACAGTTAGTCGCGGCTACGCGCGTTTTCGACGCCAAATATTTAAAAGTCCAGCGCAGACTTCGGGTGCTTCGGGAGTGCTAGAGTGGGAAAAGTTCGGATAGCAGCTGTCAAGAAGGTTTCTAGAGAGCTGGTGGAACGCTATCCGGACAAGTTTACTACCAATTACGAGTCCAACAAGACAGTTCTTGCAGATCTAGTTGATGCCAAGACCAAACGGCTAAGAAATCGAGTAGTCGGATACGTCACGCGATTGAAGATCGTCGAACTGAGAAGGGCGGCCGCTCCAACCCAAATCTCTGAAGAATCCGACCGGGAATAACACGGTCCGGGCGGTCCACTCGGGCTGTTGGAAGTAGACCCCTCTAGGAAAGGCTTCGAAATCAATACTGGCAAGATTCCCATTCTTCTGACTCTCAAGCGAATTCGTGAACTCAAGCCCCACGAAGAAACGGTACCTACAGATCTTCAGGGAATAGTTTCCACTCTCGAACGAGACCCAGTACTTCGCCACCCCATAATCGCTGACTCAGCAACTGGAGCCGTTCTGGACGGAACTCATCGCCTCGCAGCCCTTTCGCAACTGGGTTGTTACACAATTCCGACTGCCCTAATTGACTACCAAAATCCTCTGGTTAGAGTCGACCGATGGTTCAGAGTAATCACCCGTGAAGACCTAACTGACTTCATGAAGAGTACCGACCGGAGCCGGAGTAGTTTGGCCTTGTCTCCTTCAGAAGCGGACAAAGGCCTACTCTCTCGGTTGAGTTACGCCGCTCTATGCAATCGAACAGAGTGTTTTACGTTCAAGTCAAACGGACACGGAGCCTTGGAGGCCTGTCAGAACGCCTTTCAAATCGAAGAGATCGCGCGTGGCAAGCATCTGAAAATAGCCTACACCGACAACAACGATCTTAGGGATCTCTCGAAGGACGGCTTCTTGATGTCGACAATTCGCGTCGAAAAGAGCGAAGTGATTGAGAGCAGCGCTAGCCACTCTCTATTCCCGCCGAAATCAACTCGCCACTTGATCCCATCTCGACCACTAGGTCTGGCGGTCCCCTTAGACTTTCTGAAGAGCACTCATTATGCTGAGGCAGAATCCGCGTTCGAGAAGCACATTCGTTCAAAACATATCAGGCGATTACCCGAAGGATCGAAGGTAGGGAGCAGGAGATACCTGGAGGAAGTGTTCCTATTTGAGTGAAACCCGGACTGTCAGCCGATACAGCTACTCAGTCAAGTTGATCGGGGTCCTAGCCACCGCCGCCGGTACCCGACAAGTGTCGATAAATTCAGAGACCGAACTCTCCCTCACCGATGTTATCTCGAGCCTTCTCGCGCGAGTAGACAAGCGTCAATTCAAAGAATTACTCATCGATTCCGCCACAAACAATCCACTCCCCAACGTCATCATGCTACTTGACGAGCAGGACTGTAACCTGTTTCAGGGCTTACGAACAATGCTCGACCCTGAAACAGTAGTTACGATAATTCCCGTGGCGCACGGGGGCTAGACTTCAACGATCTCGCATTTCAAACGCTTGATTACATCGTCAGCTTTGTCGACCTTAACCTTGAGCGTATACAACTGGCTGGGCGTTCTAAGCTTAAGCTTGACAAGATCCTTGGAACGTTTCACTCGACACTCATGTGCTGTTTCCGAGAGCCCGACAAAATCGTCAGTGTTGGTGACTTCAGCCGGCATCGATGGGACGTTGCGGGACTTGGGATCGTCCCACTATAAACCATTGCGTGCACTTTCCCCAGGCCATTCTTGCTCGAAACAAACTCTGGGCATCTCACTCACGTCAGTTGTGATCAGCTCTAATATCACTAGGCACGGAGAATTTCGACAAGCTCTACAATGATTCGCGTTGGCATAATCGGAAAGACAAACACCGGAAAAACAACCTTCTTCAACGCTGCAACCTCCAGCACAGGAGAAGTCTCTACCTACCCCTTCACCACCAAGAAGCCGAACACGGCCACAGGCCAAGTGCAGACACTGTGCGTATGTCGAGAATTGGGAGTCACCGACAAACCAAGAAACTCCACCTGCACTGATAGTTGGAGATTCATACCTATCGAGGTTATCGATCTTCCCGGACTCATCAAAGGAGCCTTTGAGGGAAAGGGTCTAGGAACACAATTTTTGAACGTAGTATCACAGGCCGACGCGCTGCTGCACGTGGTCGACGCATCCGGCGGCATAGACGCCGAGGGGAAAATTACCCATCCGGGACAGGGAAACCCCGTAATTGACGTCTACGATGTTGAAGAGGAGATGATCCTGTGGTTCAAGGTAGCAGTAGACAGGGCGCTTCAACGAACTAAGAAGAAATCACTCAAAGCCGGGTCCTTCGACAAGCCAATATCGAAAGAAATGGCGGGCATCGGAGTCAAACTAGAGCACGTTTCGAAAGCGCTCGCTGAGACCAACCTTTCAAAGACACACCCGAGGGAGTGGAAAGACTCAGATTCTCGAACATTTTCAGAAACGCTCCGCGCAATCTCGAAACCCACAGTCGTTATTGCGAACAAGATGGACTTGGCTTATTCCGAAAAGAATTTCGAAAAGCTTCGTGAAGAATTCAAATCACAACTAGTCATACCAGTTTGCAGCGAGGCCGAGGTAGCGCTAAAGAGAGCTGAGAGCAAGGGATTCATCCAGTACGTCCCAGGAGAAGAGACTTTCAAAGTCATGGACGAATCTCGGCTAACTAAGGACCAGGCCTGGGCGCTAGCATACGTTCAGCAGAGAGTCATGACGAAATGGATGAGAACCGGAGTCCAGTTCGCACTCAATGCTGCCGTCTTCAAGCTTCTAGGAATGAACGCCGTTTATCCCGTTGAGGACCCGAAAATACTGTCTGACAAGCGCGGTAACATTCTACCGGATGTGTACTTGGTTCCCAAAGGGTATGTTGCGAAGGATTTGGCCAGAGAAATACACTCAGAACTTGCTACCAAAATGCTCCATGCTATTGATGCTAGAAATGGTCTACGGTTGCCTCAAGACTACGAGCTCAGAGATCGTGACGTAATCTCGATCGTGACAGCCGCACGTAAGAAGTAGGTTTTTTCCCGATATTCCTTTAGGAATAATCAAAGGAAACATTAATAATGGAAATTCCCGGTTGATCCACAATAATCATTCTGAGATTTAGAAAGACATGACGATAAGAGTCAACCAACTATACCAGACGCCCATAGAAGAACAACAGCTCGAAATTGTCGAGAGGAAAGGGGTCGGGCACCCCGATCACATCTGCGACGCAGTAATGAACGAAGTCTCTGTCACACTCTCAAAAGAATATCTCAAAAGATACGGACACGTAATGCACCACAACATCGACAAAGCACTTCTCGCTGCGGGGGAAGTGAAAACCCGATTCGGTGGCGGGGAGGTTAAACGACCAATGCTCCTGGTCTTTGGCGACCGGGCCACTTATGATGTTGACGGGGACCCGGTTCCTGTCGATGAGTTGGCCGTCTCAACAGCCAAGAAGTGGCTAAAGGGCCACCTGCGATTTGTCGATCCCGAGAAACACGTGAGGTATCAAGTAGAGCTGAAAAAAGGCTCCCAAGCACTGACAGATATTTTCAATCGAAAGGGAAAATTCATGGGAGCTAACGATACATCCGCGGCTGTCGGCTACGCCCCTCTTACCGATACCGAACGGATCGTCCTCCACACGGAACGCTACATGAACTCGCCAAGCTTCAAGAAAGAGTTCCCCGAGACTGGTGAAGACGTCAAAATAATGGGATCACGGGAAGGCAAACACCTCAACCTCACCATCGCCCTTGCCTTCGTAGACAAGTTCATCGAAAACGAGAGCCAATACTTTAGACGGAAAGCCGAGGTTGTCGAGGAAGTAACACGATTCGCTAAATCTCGAATAAAACAAGATGAACTCACGGTCTCAATAAACACCCTCGACAAGCGAGGCCGAGGAATGGGAGGCATCTATCTTACAGTCTTAGGAACTTCCGCAGACGATGGAGATGGTGGACAGGTAGGGCGGGGAAATCGCCCGAATGGATTGATACCTCTCAATAGGCCTACATGCTCCGAGGCAGCCGCTGGTAAGAACCCTGTCAGCCACGTAGGCAAGATCTACAACCTACTAACCTATGAAATTGCTGGACATGTTCATCAGAAAGTAACGGGCATCAAAGAGGTCTACGTCTGGCTACTAAGCCAGATTGGAAGACCCATAAACGAGCCCAAGGTAGCCGGAGTAGAACTGATCCTAGAGAAGGGAGTCGACTTTAAGCCGGTATCCAAGCAAGTCAACGACATTGTAAAGTCAGAACTGAACAGCATAAACGACTTTACGAAGCGTTTGACGGAAGGTAAAATACAAGTCTGCTAGCCTAGCCGCGGTATGGGCTATAGCCTAAGGGCCGCGCTGGGCTGGATAACGGTTGTAGCGGTCGTCGTCGCCGTATTTACTTACGGACTTGCGATTGTTATCGGCTTCGCGACAGTTGTTGCTACTGAGCTCGGATCTCAGCTTCTTAGCCTCAACGGTCATCTGCCTGTCGAAGCGTTTCTGCTAATCATTCCAACGCCTCTTCCCGTCAATTTGCTTGTACTCGTTTTTGTCTGCCTCCTTGTCTTCTGCATCTGCTTCATCGTAGCTGCCGATGAGAAAGGGGGATTCTTGTTCGGCCTTAAGCAATTGTCTCGTGGATCAAGGCCATCTACTATCCCAAACTGGCTAGTCGTAATGCCGCTTGTGAGCTCGACGCTCCTGATCATAGTGCTGGTACTAGCGGAGATTCAGAGTACAGCCGGCCTTCCAACGGGATCTCTGAACAATCAGAGCCCGGCTCTCCTATTCGCCGACCTTACCTACTCACCGATAGCGGAGGAGATAGGGTTCAGAGTCACTGCACTAGGCTTGGCTCTTGGATTGATCTCGATAGTCAGGATTTTCCTGAAACCTCGGGAGGCTACCGCGCCAAAGATGATCAACCCTATTCGATTGCTCCTGTTAACCATGATCTTTCCTGACTACGCGAAGGGAAGGGCTGGGCTACCAACGATTGCTACTCATGGCTGGAGAGGAATTCATTGGGCAGACTGGTTGGCGGTCATTGGCGTTTCGACCATTTTCGGGTTGGACCACTACACCTCAGGGTCTGGATGGGGGCCCGGAAAGGTGCTGACCGCGGGTCTGTCAGGATTTGTCCTCGCCCTCACATACATGGCCTATGGACCATATGCCGACATTTTGCTGCATTGGTTCTTCAACTTCTACATATTCGTCTATGGGACCTACGTCCCCCTCGTCTTGGACGTTCTGGTATTCCTCGGGGTGCTAGCAGTCGGAGTTTGGGGAATCATTGTGGGAATCTCGTGGATAATGGAGAAGCCTCCAATGATCACTCCGCAATCCCTTCAGCCTATAGGGACGTTGTCTAGCATGCAAGACTCATCTGCGATACACTAGTCGGAAGAGCGGCCGGCCCGTCCCTGCCCAATCTTATTGGAACCGGGGAAGCATCACACCGCCGAAAGTCCTGCGATTTGAAATACGTTGTAAGCTAGTTATTAGCTACGCTAGCGAAGTCGCTAATTCTAAGAAGATGCATCAACCCTTTCGCTAGTGACTAGCGGGAATCTTGTGCATTGCACGCAAGTCATCATCGAAGAGAGCCAAGTTCGTCGGGATTTCGCGGTCCACCGGGGAGGAGAGTGAGAGCCCTTTCTCCTTCTTCATCCTCCACACTTCGCTATTGAAATCTACCAGAGGCCGAGTGTATCTCCGGTACGTCTCCTTCCAAACGGTCTTCGGAAATGCTTCTGAGTGAATGCTCTTCTTGGCATAGATCTCTCGCCATATGCTGTCCGTCAGATGAGGCGTTATTGGTGCCAGTAAGAGGAGGAGCGTGCTAAGACACGTGTGAAGAGTACTCCACGCGGCTCTCTGATCAGCCTTCGCAAATCCGATTCCGTAAGCCCTTGTCTTTGCCATTTCGAGATAGTGCGATGCGAAGCTTCCCCAGAGAAAATCTCGAATCTCGGTTGCTGGGACGAAGAAGTTGAACTCCTTGTATCCTTCTAGACAACGCTTTGCTAAGTGCGATAGTTCTGCGAGAATCCAGTGATCGGCTGGTCGAAGCTTGGCGGCTTTGACTCGTGGGAAACTGGAGATAAACCGGGCCAGATTCCAGATTTTTGTCAGCGTATTTCTCGCACCAGCGACTCGTGCATCAGAATAGCGGTAGTCGGAGCCGAGGTTTGTCTCGAGAGCTGACCAAAGTCTGAACGCGTCAGCCCCATATTTTTCAAGAACAGGGCCCGGGTCTACCACGTTACCCCTGCTCTTGCTCATGCGTTCTCCCTTTTCGTCTAGACCCATTCCAGTTATCCAGATATGTGTGAATGGTTTCCTGCCCGTTAGTTGGAAACAGCGTAAGATTGTGTAGTGGAGCCAGGTTCTGACGATGTCTTTTCCTTGAGGCCGAATCGTCGCCGGATAGGTACGGCGATAGAATCGCTTGTTCGTTTCTCCATACTTGGAATTGTAGAGGGGTGATATGGATGAATCCATCCATGTGTCTAGAATTCTTGTCTCTCCTGTAAATTCGTCGTGGCCACAGAAAGTGCATTTCTTGAACGGGGGTGGGTCCCGCCAGGGCCGGTAATATTTGCCGGGTTTAGGTAGGTTTGCTTGTCGACATTTCTTGCAGTACCATATGGGTATCTCCGTCCCGTAGTATCTCCTTCTTGAGATGGGCCAGTCGATGTTGATGGATCCTATCCAGTCGAGTAGAATCTGCCGGTGAGTGTCCGGATGGAACTTGAGTGATCTTGCGATCTTGGTCAGCCGCGGAATAAAGTCGAGTTGTTTGAGGTAGAACTCCTTCATCGGAATTATTTCAATCGGATTCCCTGATCTCTCGCATGTGGGCACCTCGTGCTTGATCCTCAATATCCGCCTCACCAAACCCTTCGCGGTCAACTCGTCGATCACCTTCCGCCTAGCTTCTTCCGCTGTGAGATCCCGGAACTGGCCGGCGGCTTCAGTCATGCGTCCTCTCTCGTCTATTGAGATGATCTCTCGGAGACCCAGCTCTCGGAAGAGCGTCACATCGTGATAATCGCCGTAGCTGCAGATCATTACAGCCCCGGTGCCCTTTTCGCGTTTTGCGCCGGGATGAGGTCTGATTTCCACCTCCCTGTCGAAGATTGGGACAACCGCGTGTAGTCCGTGCAGCTTCTTGTAGCTCTCGTCTTCAGGGTTCACGATAACGAGCTGACATGAACTCATTAGTTCGGGGCGAGTTGTGGCAATCACCAGCTCCTCCCCAGTCTCTTTGACTCTGAAAGCGATGCTCACTAGTTTTGTGGGTTTTTCTTGGTAGATAATTTCCGCATCCGCGATTGTTGTCTGGCATCCGGGACAATAGTTGCTTGGATACGTGCCCTCGTAGATGAGTTTCTTCTTCCAGAGTTCGATGAAGGTTCTCTGGGTCAACTTTCGGTAAGCTTCCCCGTCTGTTCTGTACTTGTTCGCAAAATTAGGACTGAGACCTTCCCGCTTCATGAGATCCACCATCTCAGCCTCCAATTCATCTAGGGCATGGGCACATAGCTCGATGAATTTCTCGCGATCCTGGGAACGCATTTCGATCTTGTATGTTGTTTCAACGTAGCGTTCCACTGGCAGACCGTTTCTGTCAATGCCTATCGGAAAGAGTGTCTCGTAGCCTAAAGCACGAGATGTCCTCGCGATCATGTCTATCTGCCCATAGTGGGCTAGCGCTCCGATGTGCCACGGTCTACCGGAGGGATAGGGCGGCGGAGTATCTATTGTGAAGATGGGCTTTTTCGAGTTGACATTGAACTTGTAGAGTCCTTCCTTCACCCAAAGCTGCTGGGTCAGCAGTTCCGTGTTATGGTCCCATCTCTTCTCCACAATCTTAGGGGTGAACGCGGAAAACGGTGAGGGTGATGTGCTATCCTTGATCACAATCGGAATCGAAGAAGGAGGCTCCTTTGAATCCGAAGACGACGATGGCGTAGACTGAGGCTCTCCATCCTTTGGAACATCTGCCAATGCCATTAACAGAGTCGATCGCTTCTGGCCCCATTTAAGGGGTAGAGCCTGACCTTCCACTGAGAGACAGCATTGCCCGTCGAAGGTGGAACTGAATTTCAGAGCTGTAGTTCTAAGAAACGGGATGAAGCCTAGACCAATTGCTCCCGTTGATAAACAGGGTCAAATCTTTAATACGGAATCAGACGAGCCGGAATTCAAGGACGGGTCTGAAACAAGCTAGGGCAGTATGAAGTAGTCTTGCAAGCAAGCTTTGCTCATGATACTACTGTTGTACTGACCTATTGATTGTTCAACTCGGCTTTGAACCAACAAGAGTAGAATCAAAAAATGGAAGGCGGAGGAGAAGAGAGACCCCGTAGAAGCTACGGTAGAAGAGGAGGCAGTTATGGAAGGAGAGGCGGTGGAGGCGGCGGAGGCTACGGCGGAGGAAGCAGAGGTGGAGGCGGAGGCTATGGCCGTGGAGGCGGCGGTGGTGGTTATGGAAGAGGCGGTGGTGGATACGGCGGCCGGGAGGGTGGCGGAAGAAGCTTCGAACGCGACCGGGGCCCAGTGCCGGTAGAGGAGGGCCAAGAGATCGATGTCACGATTGACTCAGTTGGTAGGAGAGGCGACGGAATCGCCCGGTTCAACAACTTCGTCATATTTGTCCCGGGAACCAACACCGGCGACAAGGTCAAAGTTCGAATAACAGGCGTTAGGAACAACTTCGCAACCGGAGAAGTCGTCACAGGAGCCACAGAATGAAAATCGCGGAGCTGAAACCGGGAATGAGACGGGTCGATGTGAAAGGGAAGATCGTTGACGTGGAGACCCCGAGGGAAGTACAGACAAAATTTGGTCCTGGTCAGGTTGCATCCGCGACTCTTCAAGACGAGTCCGGGTCTGTCAAGGTCACTTTGTGGAATGAGAACATATCAAAGGTCGCAGTCAACGACACGGTTGAGATCCAGAACGGCTACGTTGACTCTTTCAGAGGAGAACTTCAACTTAACGTCGGAAGATACGGAAAGCTAGCAAAAGTCGAGTAGAGCAATACCCTCTCGGTTTGATCGGAACGCGCATGTAAACCGACTCTTCCTATTTTTGGACGAAGACCTCAGCGGTCGGGGTCTCAGCAACGGTGCCCAGGGTGTACCTAGAGAGGACAGTCTTCCGCTGCTGGTTTTCGACTTGAGCTACCACCTCGATGTACCCTTCAAGCTTCGTCCCTGCTATCTTCTTCCTCAGAAGTTGATCGACTTGGAATATGCCTGACTCGTTGTACATACTAATCTCCACAATGACTGGTTTCTGCTTGCTCTTCCTTATCTTGACATCTCGGATCGACATCGCGGAGAGGGCATGAATGTCCTTCTTACCCGCCGTAAACGGAATCCGCGCGCGACCTTCCTTCATGTCTAGGGCGTCGGCCACTCTGACAACGCCTGCTTCGAGTGTTAGTTGAGGAATCTCGGATTCATGAGAGTAGATTGTGTGAAGAGTCTCCGAAGTGATGATCGCCCGTTCTCTTTCGTCGTAAATACCTTCGAGCAATTTTGGAAGTAGTTGGAACGCTAGCGGAACACTAAACATGTGATGGTTCTCTCTGTGCGCTATCATTCCTAGATCGTGAAGAACAGCGCCGAGGAATACAACTACCTCTGCGTCCTCGTTTGTCATCTTATGATCCGTAACTATGTTTGGCTTGACATCCGCCTCGAGAAGATTGCGCAGGATCTTCAGTGCAATGTTTGACACTATTGCGAAGTGAACCGGGCCATGGTCGGATAGACCCAACCTTCTGACCGCATTAACATTGATGCATTCCCAGAGACTCTGAAGATACTCGTCACTATTGACACGATCAAGGATGGCTTTCAATTTGAGATTCGAATTGTACGGCAGGTTGATCAGAAATTCGCACCGGACGGGATTAGCCTAGTCATGAAGCACTTGAAAAATGTTCTCGAACTCAGCGGAACAATCGAAAAATACTCGCGACCAACCTCCTTCACTGATAGGAGTGTGACGTGAGCTGACTCAGAAGAACGTCGATCTTGAGGTTCAAGATCGCACCGCATGGCTCACGATGAATCGACCGGAGGCACTCAACGCCCTCTCCAAGGGAATGTTCCGGGAGCTTGAGGCGAACTTGAGAAGCGCTTCGAAAGATCGAGCCGTATCATCAATCGTTGTCAAAGGCGAGGGCAGAGCATTCTCAGCAGGACTAGATGTGAAAGAGGTGAGTGGATTCTCTTCTCACAAAGAGGCTCGCAAGTTCGTCTATGGTCTCGTCAAGCCGTTTTGGAGACGATTCTTGGAATGCGAAAAGCCGATTTTATCGATGGTTGACGGACCCGCCTACGGGGCGGGCGCGGAGATCGCTCTGGCTTCCGACATGATCGTGGCATCGGCAGGCTCCACATTTGCCTTCTCAGGAGGGAGGATCGGTGCACTCTGCTGCATTTCGGCCGCTTTTGGTCAATTTGTCATGACTGGCAGGAAGGTCGTTGAGATGAATCTAACTGGAGCGCCAATGAGCGCGGAGGAAGCGCGATCTTACGGACTTGTCAACTATGTTGAAGAGAAGACACATCTGCGCGAGCGCGTTGACCAGCTTTTGGGCGCGATGCGCAGTGTTTCACCGATCTCGAATGCAAGCTTCAAGCGAATTCATCAGGGTCTTTTCACGACCCGTGCGTTGGACCTCGCGCACAGGGAACTCTTCAGAACAATTACCAGCTCGGACTTTGTGAAAGGTGCGACTGCTTTCAAGGAGAAGGTGCATCCCGAATACTAACGGTGAGGTCCCACGGAACAGTTGGATAGAGACTTGGAACTTTGCTTGTCAGTGAAAGAGTCCTTATATCGTGTTGTCGACGTAACGCTGTTCCTGGATGCAGAAGCGCCGCAATAACGCGGACCGGTTTCTGTTGAGAGCTAGGGAAACAAGTAGAGGTGTATAGAAACTGAGAGGAAGAAACTGGAAAGGAAGGAACATCCGATCGGAGATGAAGGTACTCCAGTGTCCGCGCTGCCACGAGAACATTCGACTCGACAAGTACTCGGCACACATCGCTACGTGTCCCCAACCGGCAATAGCCCCGAGCACCCCTGCATAAGCTCGCAAAGCCATACCACTCTTCTCAAGGCAATGCTTCGTATGCCGCAGCCAGAGCCCTGAAGGATTCGTTTCTGAACCCAGTGATCTGACCGGATCGGAGGTTGCCAGTTCCAATGCCAGATGTACTCAACTCACACCAGATACGGTTAGCGTCTGAGAACGACGTAAAACTACATTCTCCGAAATAGAATAAGCATGCTCACTAGCCCCCTGAGGGGCATCGCGAATCTAGCGAGACCCTTCACAGTCTCAAGCCAGTTTCTAGTATTTCTTGGCGCCGGGAGTGGGATTCGAACCCACGAGGGCGTGACGCCCAACGGCTGTCATTTCATTAGCCCAATCTATGCCCTATCGGGATCTCAAGGCCGTCGCTTTAACCACTCAGCCATCCCGGCTCGAAGCTGCATTCAGGTCAAAGAATCACTTCGTTCCGAACTCACCTAATAAACGGTTCCTACCAACCGGATGATCTGAGCCAAGTGTCCATCGAAGACAAGAAACCAGAAGGGCACAGACTTCTCGAACATACAACCGATGCTTACCGAAGCCTGGG
>Ga0210409_10002390_pt1 | contig 22432 bp, 17 predicted proteins | sample IncBWH17MmetaG_FD_161649 | JGI IMG/M metagenome (GOLD analysis project Ga0210409, IMG submission 161649) | Forest soil microbial communities from Barre Woods Harvard Forest LTER site, Petersham, Massachusetts, United States - Inc-BW-H-17-M | ecosystem: Environmental > Terrestrial > Soil >...
CGACCGGTAGTCCACAGAGAGGAAACCTGATCGGCCATGCTAACCCGTAGCGTTCGGATCACCCTAAGTGGCAAGAACTGAATTGCGGAATTCACAAAGGACATTGGTTCACGCTTGGCGGCGAAAGCGGTAGGGATAAGCCCGGAACGACCTGTCGGTTCTTTGCTGACCGTGGGTTGTTCGAACGCAGCTGGTGGGCGCAATCGGCGCAGTTTTTGCTTCGACGACTCGAGCTAGAGAGACTTACAGGTCTGGGTGTTATATCATGCGTGCGATGGGAGCAATATGCGAGGACTGGAATCAATTCCGCAGAAGTCTCGGCAGCCGGGAGACGGTAATCGACTTACAGTCTGGCCGCCCGTCACGGGATTCGTTGTGGCCGACGCCTCGCTAAGGCTTCTCTTCGCCAACAACGAGGCGATCGCGATATTGAACTATCCCGCTTCGTCGCCACAGGGGATCGCAGACGTTTTCCAAAAGAAGGTGCTTCCTGGCCTTTCCAACTCCCCCTCTGCCCAACTGCAGAAAAACGATGGGCACACGGCGTTAAAGTTGAAATCCGGTCGCCGCACTTACTTCTGCCATGCCTTTCTTTTAAATGGCAATGGAAAAGGTCCCGGAGGCGCTGCCACCCTAGTCGTACTGGAGCGCGGAATGTCTGGTCCCGTTGCCTTGTCGCAGGTCTCGCGACAGTTCAATTTCACACAACGGGAGCAGCAGGCCGTGTCACTGCTGCTGCAGGGGCTCAGCAACAAAGAGATTGCGGAAAGCATGGGTATCAGTGCGAATACTGTCAAAGCCTTTTTGCGCATGGCCACGATCAAAATGGGCGCACCGAGCCGTTTCGGAATCGTCACCAAGATCCTGGGGTTGCTATTATTTTCCAGCAACGGAGAGCGGGCCAAAGCTGGACTAACGGAAAAGTTATCCGACCGCTAGGAAATGAGTGCGGCGTAACTGCCACCCTCCGTTTGCTTGCAAATGGCGATGGCTCTGCGGGAACTCGTTCGTGAAACGCGTAGGCCCCACTTTCTCGATTCACTTAGAAACGTTGCGATAGCACCTTTGGCACTAAAAAAGCAGGTTTCTGCGCCTGGCGTTTGCCCTGCACTTCCCGCATTCCATAGCTAAAATACTGATTACAGGTTATTTATGTTGCGTGGATGCAATCTTGTTGATGGCCCTTCGCTTGCATAGTACATTAGCATGATAATGTAGATCTATTAACTAGACATTAGTTTAAAGGCTCGAGACGTGCGAGCTAAGAGCTAAAAGGCCATGCAGCGGTCTTTATCAAGTTGAGGAAAAAACTTCAGAAAGGTACCAACAGAGATGCCAGCTTCTCGCTCATACCCGATTCTCTCCTTGTCACTATTAGCGGCAGTTCTTGCCATTCTCCCGGCGCGTTCACTGGCACAAACAATTACCGACACTTCGTCGGAGAGCAATGGTACGCCCTCCGCGTCTCCAGATCTTCGTACCGAGGTAGAGCAATTGCAGAGATTGGTCTTGGAACAACAAAAACGAATTGAAGCTCTCGAGGCCGAGCGCGGCGGAACGGAGCCAACCCATGCGACGAGTGCTTCCACACCGGTGCTCCCCGCCGCGCTGGAGAACGGTCCAACGACATTACCCAGCGCTCGTCCGTCTCACAATGTGGCCTCCGCTCAGGTTCAGGCCGGCAGTTCCGACGAGCGCATCCGGAACCTGGAAAGGCAGATCAAGGGCATCGGCCCGATCTCTTTGAGTGGCGATGTTCGCCTCCGGGCTGAGCCTATCTTCGGCGGACCGTCCGATGAATCTCTCGATCGTGTGCGCGGTCGCGTTCGTGTGCGCTTCAATGCGACGGCCGATCTTGGGTCGCAATTCCGAACCGGCATAACTCTGGCGAGCGGAGACATCAACGATCCCACTACGACGAACCAATCCCTCACTGGCTTTTATAGCCGCAAGGCTGTGGCTCTGGACCAGGCATTCGTGGAATTCACGCCTAAAGCGTTCAAGCCTCTCACTCTGACCGGCGGAAAATTCCGCTACCCCTGGTACAACACAGAACTCACGTGGGATAAAGACCTGAATCCAGAAGGCGCGGCTCAGACTCTGGCCTTCAAACTGAATACACCTGTTCTGAAAAGAATAGCGTTTATCGGATTTGAGTTGCCGTTTGCGGAAGTAGCGGGGACCACGTCAACCGACAAGAGAATCGCTCAGCAGATCACCTATGGTGGACAGATACAGACAGCCTGGCAGCTGGCGCCCCATGTAGTCTTAAGCGCCTTCTCGGGATTTTATGATTTCCGTGGTGCCGATTCGATTGCACTCGCTCTGGCGCGCGCCAGCAGCAAAAACCCGCAGACTCCCCTTACTGGCGCGCTACCCTTGGCATCGGGGAACCCAGTTCAAGATTCAACCTACACCACAACGGCGACGACGGTCGTCACGGTCGCGGGCACAAGCTATCCCACAGGCGTCTCTTCTATCAACAACGCGCAGTTTGCCTCAAAATTCGCCTTGTTTGACAATATCGCGCGTTTCGACATCGACACAGGCAACCCTCGATTCCCACTTTCATTTATCGGCGACTACGTCCAGAACACCGGAGCGTGCGGCAATCTTGCAAACATTCTTCCCGCTCCGACCAATTCCACGACCCAGACCTATAAGCAAACCGTAAATGCGCCTTGCGTTTCGAATCAACGGCGCGGCTATTGGGCCGAAGGCAGGATCGGGCGCCTCCAGGAGAAGGGCGACTTACAAGTCGGATACACGCATCTCTATATCGAGCGCGAGGCGGTGCTCGGCAACTTTAATTACAGCGATATCCGCCAAGGAACGAACGTCACACAACACCGCTTTGATTTCTTCTATCAATTTGATCGAAATGTGCAGTTGGGCTTCACAGCATTGGTCGGAAGGCCTTTGGCAACGACCGAACCTTGGCTCACGCGCCTGCAGTTCGATACCATTTACATCTTCTGATGTGAATAGTAGCGGGTGGCTCTTACCGAACCAGGTCGAAGTCCTAAGGCAGACTATCTCTAAAACAACTCAGGCTGCGTTTGGAGCGATCCGATGCAGTCTGAGTCTTTCATCCGGTGGCATCACGATGGGTGCGAAGCGGGGGACCGGTTCAGGTCTGAATTGTGCGGCGCATTCGTTGCAGGAACAGCAAGCGTGTGTACCAGCCAGGGAATAATCACTTCCCTAAAGATGATTGGATCGGGCCACACCTTCACTTGCCGGCCAAGATGCCCACCCTGGGGGTTGATCCACGCGGTCTTCGGCGTGTCGCCCTTGCTCATTAGGAGATAGAGGTCGGAGATTGGAACCTGCGTGTCGAGCACCCCGCCGATGACAAGCATGGGGGCCATGGGCTGACCTAGTAAACCCTGCTTCACGAGTGAGAGTTTGGGAAAGATCTCTGCCATGTCAGAGATGCTGTTCGCGCCCTCGATGATCGACATCAGAGCGGGCACTTGATCGAAGAGATATTCGCGGTTGCCGATGAGCGAATTCATCAGAAACTCTTTTTGGAAGAACCCCTCGACCGGCGGCGACTGAGCACTGGTACCGCGCAAGCGCGCTCGCTCGACGATGGCCATTTTTGTCGCCCAATACGCGCCCCAACTCACGCCATGGATAGCAAGACGAGTTTTATCGATTTCCGGACGGCTTTGTGCGTAATCGATCACAGCCGAGAGCATGCGATCGGCATGTTCACTGACTTTGATCGGAGCTTGCCCGGTACCCGGCCCGTCGACCGCGAGAAAGCCAATCCCAAAAGGCAGGATGGCGGCGAAACTCTCTGATAGGTCTTCCTTTCGACTATCCAACCCGTTCACCGCGATAACTAATGGGACGGGTCCATTCGCATCTTTGGGTAAGCGCATATAGCCCACGATCTCTTTGCCCTCGAAGGGGATATGAACGACCTGCAAGGGAGGATCCAAAAACTGCGTGTGCGCTTGAAATGCCTCAAGGGCTTTTGCATAGGATTTCTTTTTGCCCTGTGAAATCGGGACCGGCCATCTCCCGAACGAGTAGATGCGCCAGGCACGCATGTAGTCGGCATTTGCCTTTGTGGCATCCGATTTTTTTAGCGATTCGGCTTCCGCCATGTAGCGGTCCCCGACGCTCATGAAGGCCGCGGCCCACTCGTCCGGATCACGAGTCGTGATGGAAGCAAAAGCGGCCTTTACGTCGGCTGGGTCAAGACCGATTAACGGATACATCCCGTTCTCGGCGCGATGAAGGGCCTCGGTCTTAATCTCCTCCAACGTGCGCTCCGGACGCTGTTGGGCAAAAGAAAATGGAAGTCCCAAAATCGCCGCGAGTGCCATGCCCGCAAGATGCTTGGTCTTAGTCATCGATCTTTCCGTTAGCTTTTTGTCGAAGCAGACTTGATCAAAGCACTCTTTGGAATGCGCAGATTGTCTGTCCGAGTTCCGGAGACAACAATTTTAGATTTCACCCGCAGTAAGGTTGTTTAAAAGCTGAGCTTGAGTCCGAGTTGGATAGCGCGGCTCCCGCCGGATCCGATTACAGGATTTGAGGCCGCAACGTCGGGCGTAGCACATCCGCAACCGAAGCCACCGGGTCCCGGCACCGAGGGATCGTTGTGCGCCCAGCCGTTCTGTCCTCCAAACGGGTTTGCGAAGTTTGGGTGGTTGAGAACGTTAAAGAACTCTGCTCGAAACTGCGCTCGGAAGCGCTCGGTGAATCGCCAATCTTTCGCGACTGAGAAGTCCCAGTTATAGAAACCGGCGTCACGGAATAGATTGCGCGGCATCGTGCCGAAGGTGCCAAGCGGAGGTGGAATCATTGCGGAATTACCCTTCGCGTAGCATCCAAACGCCGCCAGCGAATCGAGCGCGCCGATCGCCGTTGCATTGGTAACACAAGCCGATGGCGTGGCGGCGGGATTCGTAGGATCGAAGGTAAAGTACGGAGTCGGATTCGCGCCAGACTTGAAGTCGCTCGGATTCCCGAAGAAATCCCAACGGTCATTTCCCGCAAACGTTTCGCTGACATTGGTGCCTGTATCCATTGGTCCCCAAGGCTGCGCGCTGGCCAGCGTTACGATTGAATTGAGCTGCCAACCCTCGAGCATTTGTGCGAAGGACTTCCTGCCCGGAATCGCATATGTGAGAGAAAGCGTGAGCCGGTGCCGAATATCGAAGTCACTGCTCGCATACTCCCGTCCCGGATGCGTACTGTCTTGCGGGAGACCGAGGCCAGCACCAAAGTCCCAATTGGCCCCGACGTCGTCCAGACTATGCGAGTAGGTGTACCCAGCGATAAAGGTAAGTCCGCGATAGTTGCGAGACGTTAGTGTCGCCTGCAGTCCGTTGTAATTCGACTTGTAGATATTCCCCATCATGTAGATGTTGCTTAGGAACGGAAACTGGTTGTTGAAAGGACGTCCGGATTGGCCGTCCTGACCCGGATCGTTGGCCGCGACGTCCTGATTGGTGTCGCGAATTCCTACCAGATTTGAGCCATGATTCCCGACGTAAGTCAGTTCCAGCGAGACCTTCGGGTTGAATGCGTATTGAACGCCAAGAGTCCAGTGATACACGTACGGTGTAGTGAGGTTGTGATCCACGCCGAGAATCGCGCAGCCACCGCCTGTACAGTTGAGCGGTGTCGTGGGGAAGACAGTTCCCTGCACTCCGGTGATGGCAGGATCCCAGTTAATGCCGCCGTTGTTGGGGTCTCCTCCCGAAAAACCGACGAGGCCCACAGCAATGGATCCTCCGCCCGGACTCACTCCAACTGCTCCGGTGGGAATCGTGCCGAGTCCCAAAGAGTTATTTAGAGCAAGATATGACTCCCAGTTGAGAGTCTCGTAGATGACTCCGAAGCCGCCGCGCACCACGGTGCGATTGTTGCCTCCGAGGTCCCAGGCAAATCCCGCCCGAGGGGCAAAGTTGCGATGATCTCCCTGGAATGGCGAACTGATCTGCTGACCAACCTGTTCGAGCCCCACGGTCGGATCGAAGTTCCCGAGCAGATTGTGGTCCTCTTTAATCACGGTACTGATCTCGTAGCGAAGCCCCAGGTTGAGCGTCAGGTTTTTCGCGACGCGCCAATCGTCCTGTACAAAGCCGGCGTAGCCCCAATTGTGAAGGTGACGCGTCGGGTCGCCGACTAACTGAGTTGCGGAGCACGGAATTCCACCGAGGAAATCCTCCAGCGTGTTGTTGTAGTTGTCATTACAGAATCCGAATTTGATTCGTCCGCGAACGCCGCCATACGCTCCTCCGCTGAAGGAGTCCCGGTGAATCTCGCCGCCAAACTTCAGCGCGTGTTTCCCCACGGTGTACGAAACATGGTCGATGAACTGAAATCGCGTATCCGGACCCTGAATCTTCGGCCAGTTAAAGCCACCGAACTCCTGGGGGAAGACATACCATCCTGCGATATTGATACGCGGAAGGCCCCCATATAGAGGATTGGTGACCCCGGTATCCAGACCATAGGCAGATGCGGGTAAGCTATGGTCGGCGGTGAATGTCGGTTGGTAGAGGCGGTTGTAACCAAAGCGAACTTCGTTCACGACCCGCGAACTGGGAATGAAGGTCCAGTTTGCGCCTAATACCTGCGCGCGTGTGTGAATCAACGTGAGCCAGTGAGACTGCAGCTGCTGCGCGTCAGAAACCGTGCCCGAATTATTGCCAAAGAAATATCGTCCACTAATGATATTGCGATCGCTGATGTGATCGTCAATCTTCACTACCGCGTTGTCGGCACTCACGGAATTGGGCAAGCCATAGTCGATCACTGTGGCTCCATTAGGGTTCGTGCCGTCATTCGTGGGGAATCCTTTGCCGTTGCAGGAAATAGGCGGACCCAGTGTGCAACCTCCAATCTGCAAACTGACAGGGCTTATCGGGATGTTGCTGGCAGACATCTGAGCAAGAGCATCGATAACGCTGTTCATCGGATCGCCCGCCGGGTTCGCGGATGTCGCCAATGAAGTGGTGAGTGGCGTGGTCTGAAGGCCAGTATTTCCCACGGTATAGCGCTGGCCCTCGTAGGCGCCGAAAAAGAAAATTCGATCCTTGATGATTGGTCCGCCGACGCTTCCGCCGAACTGCTCAACATTCCTGGGATTCTTTGCCTGAGTGGTGGGATTGAAGTAGTTGCGCGCGTCGAGCGGCGTATCGCGGCCGAAGGCGTACGCCGTTCCGTGCACACCGTTCGTGCCTGATTTCAGCCCAACGTTGACGATCGATCCCGGCTTCCAGCCGTATTCGGCGGGCGGATTCTGCTGGAGATTAAATTCCTGGATCGAGTCGATGGGTAGGATCGTCGCAGAGTCGCCGGCGATTCCCGCACCGTTGATGATGCTCTGTCCGGAAAATGGTTCGCTGTTGAACAGGCCGTCGATGAGATAAGCATTATCTTCCGCACGCAGACCGTTGCTGCTGGTCGTCGAGAATCCTCCACCCGGATAGCGGACAACACCGGGGCGAAGTTGCAACAGGTTCTCGTAGTTGCGCCCGTTGAGCGGTAATTCGTTAATCTCCTTATTACTCAGCGTCCCGCCCAAGGTGGAAGAGGTCGTATTCAGGAGGGGAATTTCTTCAGTGACCACCACCGTCTCGCTGGCTTGGCCGGGGGGTAGCGTGAAATCGATAGCGAGGTCGCGTGCCACTTCAACCTGAATGTCGACTCGTTCGACGGTTTTGAATCCTTTCGCCTCGGCGCGAACTTTGTAAATACCGGGGAGGAGGCTGGGCGCGACATAGGACCCGCTCTCGTCCGTGGTAAGCACTCGCGTCGTTCCACGCTGGGTATCGGTTAGCGTGACGGTCACCCCACGGATCGCAGCTCCGGTCTGATCGATCACAGTTCCTAGGATGCGTCCCGAAACAGTTTGAGAGACTGCCGATATGCACGCAATAAAAAGGAACAAACAGAGACCCAGCAGCCGAATGCCCTTCAACGTGGAACGCATCGCGGGACCTCCCAGACACAGGTTGGCTATTTGGTCTGACAGCTCTACCATCACAGGAAGACCAAAGTCAAGTTCATTCCCGACGGAAGTGAATGACCGGTACCGGGAATGCAAACAGTCGGTGACGATTACCCCTTCAAAATGAGACTCTTATGTTCTCGGTAGGAGTCTCGAGGATTTTGTGTCATCGCGCTTTGTGGAAATCCCTGCGCCGGAGTTGCAGCCGCGCTTTGGTATTTGGTACTGTGGTAGGACCACTAGGCCGGTCGGGCAGAATTTCGGTCGACCGCAGCCCAAACGGAGCTCGTACTCTGTGAACAATAACAATGAGACTGCCGCTCCGCTCGCAGATCGACTGGTTTACAAAGCGGTACGCACCTCGCGCCTATACGAGCAGATTGTGCGACAAATCGAAGACTCGATTTTGAAAGGCGCCCTCAAACCAGGCGACCAGTTGCCCGCGGAACGTGAATTAGCGCAGAACTTCGGTGTCAGTCGCACGGCGGTTCGCGAGGCTGTGAAAGCGCTACGCGAGAAAGGCTTGGTGGAAGCGTATTCGGGACGCGGAACGTTCATCACCAACGGCACAACGCAGGTGATTCGCCAGTCCCTCGATTTAATGAGTCGCATAGGGCAACAAGAGGGGCTCGCCCACCTCGCGGAGTTGCGCCAGATTCTCGAACCGGAAATCGCCGGATTGGCGGCGGTCAGAATAGAAGAGCAGTTGCTCGCAACCATGCGGGAATCAGTGGCCATCATGGATCACAATCTCGAGGATCCGGATGCCTACATTGAGGCCGACCTGGATTTTCATTTGGCGTTGGCTGAGGCGGCGGCCAACCCGCTGGTCTTGTCGCTGCTCGACTCCATTGTTGGCCTGCTGCGCGAACAACGGTTGCGAATTTTCCGTGTCGATGGCGGGCCCGAGCGTGGGCAATTTCATCATAAGCGCATTCTGACAGCCATCGAATCCCGGGATCCCGAGAAAGCGAGAGCCGCTATGCGCGCGCACCTGATGCAGGTCCACGAAGATTCGAGCAGCTCCGCGCCACAAGAAACCAATTTCACAAAGTCGAAATCGTAAACGGAGACATAGCTAGGATGGCAAACCTGGGATTTGTAGGTCTGGGAGTGATGGGCGGCCAGATGGTGAACCGACTTCTGGCAAAGGGCCACACCATCACCGGCTACAACCGCACCCGCTCCAAAGCGCAATGGCTCATTGATAGGGGTATGCAGTGGGCGGATTCTCCCCGCGCGGTTGCCGCGGCCGCGGATATTACCTTTGCCATGGTCACAAATGCGGCGGCGATTTCCGACATTACCGACGGCCCGGACGGAATCATCGCTGGTTTGAGCAACGGCAAGATCTTCGTCGATATCAGCACGATCAGCCCATCCGTCAGTCGTGCCACTGCTGCGAAGGTACGTGCGAAGCACGCAGATATGGTGGATGCCCCGGTCTCCGGTAGCGTGATCACGCTGCAGGAGGGAAAGCTTTCCGTGATGGTTGGCGGTCGCAAGGAAACCTTCGAGCGTGTGAGACCGCTGTTGCTTGACATCGGACCCAAGGTGACCCACGTGGGCGACAACGGTCTTGCCTTGGCGATGAAGATTGCCGTCAACCTCAGCCTGGCCGTGCAGATGCTCGCGTTTTCGGAAGGGGTGTTGCTCGCGGAAAAAAGCGGAATTCCTCGCGAGGTGGCGGTCGACGTCCTCACCCATAGCGCGGTAGCCTCCCCCATGATTCAATACCGCGGCCCTTTTGTAGTGAAGCAACCGGAGGAAGCCTGGTTCGATTGCAACATGATGCAGAAGGACATGCTGCTGGCAATGGAACTGGGCCGGCAGTTGAACGTGCCCGTGCCGACCACGGCACTCTCGAATGAATTCCTGACTGCAGCACGCGGCATGGGCTGGGAGAGAAAAGACTTCGCCGTTGTATTCGATGTCCTGGCGCGGATGTCGGGAGTTGAAAAATGACCACGGTAATCGAACGACCCGATGCGGCGGAAGTTGAGGCCGCGCAGTTACTGCGCTTCTACCGCCAGATGCTGGCAATCCGACTCTTTGAAGAGCGCGTAAACGATCTCTACACTCGCGCGCTCATGCCTGGTCTCGCTCACCTGTATATCGGAGAGGAGGCCGTTGCGGTCGGCGTGTGCGAGGCGCTGCGCAACGACGACTACATCACGAGCACGCATCGTGGCCATGGTCACTGCTTGGCGAAGGGCGCTTCGCCGGACCGCATGTTCGCCGAATTGCTAGGGAAAGAGGCGGGCTACTGCCGAGGCAAGGGTGGTTCGATGCACATCGCCGATCCAGACACGGGCAACATGGGTGCGAACGCGATCGTTGCCGGTAGCGTGGGGATCGCGACAGGAGCCGCGTTTGCAGCAAACCGGCTTTCCAACGGACGGATCGCGGTTTGCTTTTTCGGCGAAGGCGCTTTAGGCCAAGGCAGTCTTTACGAGGTGATGAATCTCGCACAGCTTTTCAAGCTGCCGGTCATTTACGTCTGCGAAAACAATTTGTATACCGAATACACTCACTTTTCCGAAACAACCGCCGGCGACATCCTTACTCGCGCCACCGCTTTCGGACTTCTCGCGGCTGAAGTCGACGGTCAAGATGTGCGTACGGTGCATGCCGTCGCCACTCAGTTTGCGGAGCGCGCCCGTCATGGTGGTGGACCCGGGTTCATCCTTGCAAATACATATCGGTACAGCGGGCATCACGTCGGCGACATCAACCGGGAATACTACCGATCGAAGGCGGAAGAGCAAAAGTGGCGTGGTGAGCGGGACCCGATCAAGATTCTAGTCAACTGGATGACGACGCAGAAAATCGGGGGGAAGACGCAACTCGAGCAGATCGAAAAAGAATTGATTCTCGAAATGGACAAAGCGGTAGAGTTCGCGGTGAAGGCTCCTTACCCAACGACCGACCAGGTGGAGCGGCACGTCTATGCCTGAGGCCATTCCGCGGGAACTCACCTTCGCCCAAGCGGTTCGTGAAGCGCTCGCCGAAGAGATGCGCCGCGATCCGACTGTTTGCATCATGGGAGAAGATGTCGCAGAAGCGGGCACGCCTTTCAAGGTTCTTTCTGGTTTGGTTGAGGAATTCGGCAAGGATCGCGTCCTTGATACTCCCATCTCGGAAGCGGGCTTCACTGGCCTCGCCGTAGGCGCGGCCATGACGGGTTTGCGGCCGGTCGTCGACATTATGTTCGGCGACTTCATCACGTTGACGATGGACCAGATGGTCAACCAGGCGGCGAAGGTCCACTATATGTCCGGCGGAAAGTGGAAGGTTCCGATGGTCATGCGGACCACGTTGGGTGCAACGCGTCGCTCTGCCGCTCAGCATTCGCAATCCTTGCACGCATGGTTCAGTCATGTGCCGGGACTGAAAGTGGTGCTGCCCTCCACGCCCTACGACGCGAAAGGGCTGCTGAAGGCAGCCATCCGCGATGAGAATCCTGTCGTCTTTTTCGAAGACAAGATGATGTACAAGCTGAAGGGCCCGGTTCCGATCGAGGAGTACACCATCCCTCTGGGGTTGGCGGACGTCAAACGAGAAGGCTCTGACATCACCTTGATCGCGACCAGCAGCATGGTGCAGGTCGCACTTGGAGCCGCGACGATGCTCGAAGAGGCAGGCATCAGCGCAGAGGTCATCGATCCACGAACAACCTGGCCACTCGATGAAAAGACTCTGATCGAATCAGTCAAGAAAACCTCTCGCGCGATTGTGCTCGATGAAGGCTACGAACGCTATGGTGTAACGGCGGAGATCGCGTCCGTAATAAGTGCCGGCGCATTCTATGATCTGGATGCTCCGGTCAAGCGCATGGGGGCGATGCAAGTGCCGATCCCGTTCTCGCCGCCTCTCGAGGACGCAACCGTTCCCACCGAACCTGCCGTCTTTGAAGCGGCGAAGGCGCTTTGTAGCCGAAACTGACAACCGCGAAAAGGAGCCGCGATGGCATTACCGACGCATGGAACGATGGCCGTTGATTGGGAACAGCGCATTGACTTCGATCGCCTCCGCCGCGAGCGCCTGCAACGCGCCAAAGATTTACTCGCGAAATCAGAGATGGGCGCCATTCTCTGTTTCGACATGAACAATGTGCGTTACCTCACGGCGACACACATCGGCACCTGGGCCCAGGACAAGGCAAACCGGTTCACGTTGCTCCCGCAAAACGACGAACCCATTCTTTGGGACTTCGGATCGGCCGCACGGCATCATCAACTGCATTGTCCGTGGCTCGGCGACCGCTCGCGCCCGGGAATTTCCATGCTGCGGGGTGCGATGACTCCGGAGATGGGACGCGCGGAAGATGTAGCCAACAAGATCTACGTTGAGCTCGAGATGCGCGGACTGCAACGGGCGCCCGTGGGCATCGACATCATCGAGCCTCCGGTGCTTTTTGCTTTGCGGAAGCTGGGAATTGAAGTCGTCGATGGCCAAGCTTTGATGTCAGAGGCGCGAGTCATCAAGACGCAGGATGAGATTGCCCTCCTCAATACGTCGGCAATGATGGTGGATGCGGCATACGATGAGCTTTATCGGACGATGAAGCCTGGGCTCAGTGAGAACGAGGCTGTTGGCCTGGTGAGCAAGGTGCTATACGACCTGGGATCGGAATATGTCGAGGCCGTAAATGCGATCTCCGGCGAACGGTGCAATCCGCATCCGCATGTCTTTTCCGATCGCGTCCTGCGCCCCGGCGATCCGGTGTACTACGACATTCTCCATTCGTATATGGGATATCGTACCTGCTATTACAGGTGTTTCACGATCGGATACGCGTCGCACGCCATGGTGGACGCCTACAAAAGATGTCGTGACTATCTCGACGCCGCCATCGATCTGGTACGACCCGGTCGCACCACTGCTGAAATCGCCGCGGTTTGGCCGAAGGCAACAGATTTCGGCTTTCCCAACGAGGAAGCGGCCTTCGCTCTTCAATATGGTCACGGCATTGGCTTGGCGATCTGGGAAAAACCTGTCATCAGCCGCTTGGTCTCTTTCGATCACCCGTGCGAAATCGAGCCTGGGATGGTCTTCGCGCTGGAAACGTTTTGGCCTTCTACCGATGGCTGGAGCGCAGCGCGCATCGAAGAGGAAATTGTCGTCACCCCGACGGGACATGAGGTCATAACACGCTTCCCCGCCGATCAACTGCTCGTCGCAGGAGCTCACTACCACACCGTAAATGGACCGTTGCCGACCGTACGCGAAACTGAGAACGAGACTGGCCGACAGGTGCGAGACACGATCGTCGCCGGCGCCCTGACGGAGCGTGTGCCTGTCGGAGACTAGGACCGTATCCACCCTCTCCCAAACCTATGCCCATCAGCGTTGTCATGCCCGCTCTCGAAATGGCGCAGGAGACTGGAAAGCTCGTCGCCTGGAAAAAGAAAGAAGGCGACCGCGTCAGTAAGGGCGAGCCGCTCCTTGAAATAGAAACCGACAAAGCCGTCATGGAGATCGAGTCTCCCGGAGATGGCGTACTGGGAGGTGTAACGCAGCAGCCCGGCGCCGAAGTGCCAGTTGGACAAACGATCGCCTGGATTCTGCAACCGGGAGAAGCCGTTCCACTCGATGAATCCGCCGTTCAGTCGGGCCGCCAGCATTCGCCCGTGGCGGCATCCACTCGCACCGCGAATGGGGCAGTTCCGACGCCTGCATCGTCCATAAAGATTTCGCCGAAAGCGCGCCGTCTCGCGAGAGAGCTGGGTGTTGATCTTCACCGGGTCCGGGGATCTGGCCCGGAAGGGGAAATTCTGGCCGCGGACGTCGAAGCTGCAGCATCATCCGGGCGCTCGGAGGAATCGCATACTATCCAAGCATCTCGACCAGCATTGGGACAAGTCGCTCGCCTTATGGCGGAGCGTACGGCGAAAAGTTGGTATACCGTTCCGCACTTCTACGTCGTTCGTGATGTGGACGCCGGGCCTTTGAATGCTTATCGCGCCGAAATAAATGCCTCTGCCGGGAGTCGAGAGCGGCGCATCACGCACACAGATTTATTCGTCGGTCTTGTAGCGCGCGTTTTGGCAAGCCATCCGCAGCTAAATGCCAGCTGGAACGAGCACGGAATTCGTCCGAATCCAAACATAAATGTCAGCCTTGCCATCGCCGTGGACGACGGCGTAGTCGCACCCGTTATCGTCAACGCAAACCAGCTCGACCTCTCGCAGATTGCAACTCAGCGAGAGGACTTGGGGAAACGAGCGCGCGAAGGCAAGCTACGGCCTGCAGATCTTGCCCACGGAACATTCACCATCAGCAATCTGGGCATGTATCACGTGGACGCTTTCAGCGCGATCATTATCGAGCCACAGGCGGCTATATTGGCGATTGGAGCGATTACCGATCGCGTAGTAGCAATGGACGGCGAAATCGCGATCCGTCCGATGACCACTCTGACGCTGTCTGCTGATCATCGAGTCATCGACGGTGCCCGCGCGGGAAAATTTCTAGAAGATCTGGCGGCAGCGATGCGCAACCCCGACGCATGCCTGAAGCAATAACAAAGCCTCGCCATCTTTCTAACGAATCCGTCCACACAATTGAGCCGCGCTGCAACGCAGTCGGATCTTGCTGGCGGTGCTAAAACAGCAAGCACTCATGGTCATTTGCAAAACCCCAACGGTAAGACCGGAGTGGACGCGAACATTTCAGCGCTCGCTCGGTCCTGTCGAGCTGGAACCTTTGGCCGCGGTGCGGGGTGCCTCGATGGTGGATGAATCTGGTGGGGTCCAGATTGGTTTACTATCCGGCCGCCTTCGTGACCTGGCTAACATTTGTTCGCTTGATTGGAGGAGTGCATCCAACGCCTGCTGAAGCATCCGAATCGTTCTTGCTTTTTCATCGAGCACCAACGATAAATACAAACAAGCTATGACTAAGAGTTGGCCAAAGCGGCGGAACTCACGAAGGGGATAACGGATAACACCGCCAAGTTGCAGGCGCTCTATGGCTTCGTGAGCACTCAATATCGTTATATTGGTATCGCTTTTGGCATCGGAAGGTATCAGCCGCACGCCGCCGACGATGTCCTCACTAACAGCTCCGGCGACTGCAAGGACAAACAGACACTACTCGCGTCGTTGCTGCAGGCTTCCGGTTTTACGATGTATCCCGCACTCATCAATTCCAGCTGGAAAATTGACCCCGACATCCCGTCGCCAGCGCAGTTCGATCATGTCATCGGTTATCTACCAGGCAAAGAACCCGTCTGGCTTGATTCCACTGTTGAGGTAGCGCCGGCCGGCTGCTTCGTCCCACGTCTCCGTAGCAAGCAGGCTTTGGTCACGGTGGGAGAGAAGATTCAATTGGTCTCCACACCCGAAGATTCCCCCGCTCCCAGTATTGAGACGTTCAAGATCAGTGGGAAGCTCAGCGACGATGGAACCTTCGAAGCAAAGGTTGAGGACACATGCACTTCGAGCGTTTCCTTTGGACTGTCCGGGCTAAAGAAATCAGCACTAGCAACGGCGTGAGAGAGATGACGTTCAGCCGTCACCGAGTATGGACCCGGCGCATTGATCTCGTGATCAAAGTTCAGAAGTAGACGTTCAATGTGCAAAACCCGAAGCGCATGAGGAGGTTGAATCTGGGTCGCTCGATACCTTGATTTGTTACCCGAAGAGAACGAATAGGGATCGGCGGAATGAAGGTTTTCAGCCTCCTGTCCGTCGTTAACAACCTCGAAATAGAGAAAAATCGGCTCACCCGGCGGGAACGTGGATTTCTCCAAATAAAAGTGACTGGAAATCTGCCCCGTGGCTAGAACAGACCAGCTCATTAATAACGCCGCAGCTACCAAACGAATCGTCAATTCACAAATTAGACACCGTGACGGAGCAACGTGGAAGTCAGTTGTTAGAATCAGGCGATTTTCACTCATTGACCTGGTTGTGAGGTAACGCCTATTTCCAATGCACCCCAAGAACTGTCCCGGCCCGTTGAGGATGACCAAAACTCCCGCGCGATGACTTCTCCGCTGAACGCCAGATTCCAGAGTGTTAGAGTGGTTTCTCACAGTCGGCAATTTCATTGGCCGCAATGCCTCTCCACAAGACGACTCGGAGTACCGTTCGGGACTTTTTCCACCAGCAGCAAGTCCTTGTGTTCGCTGCTGTTGCCGTCTTCGCAGTCTTGTCCGTACTGAAGGTATCCACACATCTGTGGGCCAATGTAGTGTTTGCCTTATGCATCGGGAATCTCATGTTTCCCATCATGAACCGCTTGGGGCGGTACTTTTCCCGGCTTGTCTTTCCCCTGGATTGGGTCGTGGGCCTCCTGACTCTGGCTGTCGTCAGCCTTGGCACCGTGATTGTGGCCACAGGCGTCATCTATGTGTTCCTTATGCAGCCTGCAATGCGAACGCCCTCGAATGTGATCGCGGATGTACAACTCGGCACTCTGGTCACCTTCATTGTCGGGATTGTTTACCAGGTGTACTCCAGCATGAAGACCAAGCTTGAATCGCAGAATGTAGTGCTCCAGGCAGCGGTGCAGACTGGTGTGTCTCAACTTGAACAACAGGAAAAGGAACTCGAAACCGCAAGAGAGATTCAAGCCAGACTCATTCCCGCGCGGATTCCTCAGTTATCAAATCTCGAAATTGTTGGAAGCTACCAACCTGCCCGGCTTGTGGGAGGTGACTATTTTGACGTCATCAAATTCACTGAGACTAGCGTAGCTGTATGCGTAGCCGACGTTGTGGGCAAAGGGATCGCGGCCTCGCTCCTGATGGCAAATGTTCAAGCTGTGGTGAGGGCATTCGCTGCGGAGACGGTGAATCCCTCTGAAATCTGCGCCCAGCTCAACCGCGTGCTGTGCAGCAATCTGGCGCCCGATAAATTCGTCACATTTTTCTACTGCGTCATTGACACGGCCGCCAAGACCTTGAGGTACAGCAACGCGGGACACTGTTTTCCTCTGTTACATCGCTCCCGAGGTGATGTGGGAGTCCTTGCTGACGGCGGAATCGTTCTAGGAATATTGCCCGATGCCAAGTATTCGGATGTGGCTATGCACTTCAACCCTGGAAACAGGCTGCTCCTGTTTACGGATGGAATCACGGAGGCCACGAACCCTCGCGGCGAAGAATACGGTGAGGACAGACTACGACAGGAACTTGATGAAGATGCAAGCGAAGAGACTGCGACGCTGCATCGCAAATTGATGCAGAACGTATCAGAGTTTTGCCATGGCAACTTCGCCGATGACGCAACGCTGGTCCTGATTTCCTTCCTGCCTTCGGAGAAGACCCGGTGATCCAATAAACGACGAAAGAGGGTTCGCCTCCGGCTTCAATAACCCGGACGGTGCAGCAATAGTGGCGAGTGCATGGCATCCCCTTCAGTAAGACCGACGCAAAGTACCGAAACAAGATTGTTGACGTTACTTGAGGACATTAGAACCGATCACGGCAGACCGGAAGTCAATTGTCGCTATTTCAGGTGATAGCACAAGCGTGCGCCCTTTTTTCGCCAAAAACCAACATTTGGCCACCCGTCCATCTTCACCAGCTGATCGCGCCGGAAGTGTCTAGCTCTGCCTTGTTACTCGTATGCGTTCAGGGTGATCGGGGTGCGAGTCTTCCACGCAAGATTCGAACGACCGCGTCCCACCCGCGACTTCGGTCATGGAGGGAGGGCCGCCAAGGGATCGGTAGAACAGCCGCTACCAAACATCGCACCTGTGGCACTTGAACGCGTGCCCTGACGTGAAGCCCGCGTTGACTAAATCTGGGTAATCCGCGGCGTCGATACCTTTCGCGGCAATCATCTCTTGGATCATCCGCTTCATTCCTTGAAGTGATTTTACCCCTCGTCCGCGGATTGTAGCTCCGCCAGCGCCCACTACCCAGCCAGGCAGCGACATTCGCAAAAAGTACGAATGCGTGGACAACTACCGAGAACAAACCGAACAACCTACAGTAGCCGAGAACGAAGGGGAGACGAGCATGGGACGCAGCGTGGGCGGCGCGGGAAACGTTCCGAAGTTTCCGAAGTCGGCCTCTGAAACCTGCACGTTCTAGAACGACAACATCAACAGCCTCGCAGAATATTGGGTGAACACCCAACAGCTCTCGAAATTTGTCTCACGTTCGCACCATAAAACATTTTTCCCGTCCGCGGATGTGCTTCGTGTTTGATGGTCTGGGTGATCTCGGTTAGCGAAGAGCCCCGATCCAGGAATTCTGTGCGCAAGGCGGCATAAGACACTAGCGGAAATACGCATTCAGCACATACTGCTGCAGCATCCTCTGGGTATTGAAGTACGAGCCGTTTACGGCGATCGCATGCCGCATGACCTCAACGAAGCGGTCTCGGTCTTGATAGAACGTAGGAAAAATGACTCGCTCCAGCTTTTCGTAAAGCAAGGCTGCATCCCGTGACGCACTGATATCCCCCCTCTGGTCGCGCTTTTCCTCGCCGATCGCCCATCCAGTGATGCCTTCTACGAGCCCTTCGATCCACCATCCGTCTAGAACGCTGAGGCTCGGAATGCCGTTCAACGCGGCTTTCATCCCGCTCGTTCCAGATGCTTCGAGTGGCGGTTGGGGCGTATTCAGCCACAAGTCGACCCCGCGGTGATGAGCTTGGCAAGGGCCATGTCATAGTTGGGAAGAAACGCGATTGTGATGCAATCTCTCAGCCGCTTCTTTCAACGCCAGGATTCGGCGAATGAGCTTTTTGCCTTCCTGATCGCTAGGATGGGCTTTGCCCGCGTAGATCAATTGCAGGCCCCCGGAGTCGCCTGCAATTTTCTTGAGTCGGTCGAGGTCTGTCAGAATCAGGTCCGCTCGTTTGTAGTGATCCAGTGGAAGTCATTACGTTGAGTAAGGCGCCCTCCAAGGTCATTGAGTGTAATCGCGAGATTTCACGCCCACGATCGTCTTCCCCAACCTTATGCCTACTGCACCACAACACCACAGGCCGGACTGAAGCGCTGGGCGAGGCAAGAATCCGATGAGCTCCAGTAAATGCCAAGTCGCACTCCGCAGGCCAGCAATTTCAGATCACAGTAAAGGGCGCCTACCTTCCATAATAGTTGGGTAGCCGCCCTTGCTGACGCTCACGAAGTGGTCTGCTGCCGTGTGCCTGTCGTACGCGAGGCTAATCCTCTCCTCCCACGACAGCGAAGTAAACATCCTCCTCTACGGTTTGATTCAGCCCTCGAGTATCAGCCCAAACGACGTTTGCCCGCCCGCGATTATCTACCGTCACCCACATATAGTCGCCCAGGAAACCGGCTTGGGCCGGGTTGTTGGCGACAACTAGATTTGGCATGGAGGAAGTAGTGACCCGGGTGTAGTTGACTGAGGGCCTGTTCGATGCGGGATGGTGGACCTCAGCCGCCGTGATGTCGTTGCAGCCGGTAAACTCGCAGTTGCCGTACGAGCGGTCATAGTAAGCGATCCACAACCTTTCTCCGTCTGGCGTGACCGCGCTCCATGGCTGCCATTGCGCAGTTGGACCAAACTTGCCTGCCGGCGTAACGTTGAAGGCAGCGCTCCAGGTTGCGCCATGATCGGTTGAGAAGGTGTAAAAGACGTCATTGTTGCACGGCGGAGTCACGGTCGCGGCCGGACCCAGGGGCGTGCAGGTGCCGCCGCCATTGCGGAAATCCGACCACACAAAGTAAAGGGTGCCCGCGTTGTCTATCGATAATGAGCCTTCCACAAAGTCATCGAGACGGTAGCCATTCGGGGGCAAGCACTGGCGTCCGGGAGAGCAACCTGTAGCGGCGTTGGGCCCGACCGGTTGCGTTCCGAAGTCGTCACTAATTTTCACGGGAGCCGACCAGCTCGAAGCCATGTTGCAGTTTGCCGAGCACGACACGATGAGATGCTGGTTTATCCCGTTCAGCGGAGTATTCCCGTTGCCAAAGGCAACGTAGACGGTGCCATCCGGCCCCACAATCGGATGAGACCCCTGGTCCTGATCGCAGGCGTTGGCATTGGTCTCGCCGCTGCCAATTGCGCAGAGTGCCGCGTTGGCACCGCTGATTTCGATCCCCTTTGACCAAGTCGCGCCGCCGTCGGTGGATTGGCTGAAGTAGATGGGGCTGTCGCCTCCTACGCCGACGCCGGTTGCTGTGAACCGTGTCCAGGTGGCGTAGACGTTATTCGCATGGGGGCTTGAGGAATTATTGTCGGCGACAATGAACTCTTTGTCGTTCGAAACGTTTGGACTGTTGTCGTTGGTCACGACCCCGGGCGGGTTGTCGAGATAAAGCTGAAATGGCCCAGGTCGAGGAGAATGGTAGAAGGCTCCGCCAATTGGAGCATTCGACTTTTCGACGAGGATGCTGCTGTCGGGCAGGCTGACCTCGAACACCAGCCCTCCGACATAGGCATTGCCGTTGGAGTCGAAGGTGGCAGTGGGATCGCTACAAGCATCATAGGTAACGCCGTCCAGGTTAACGAACTGGTAGAAAGGAGGCAGTTGGTCGCCCCACGTCCTGCCGCCATTGAAGGAGAAATCGTATCCGCAGTGATTGAATCCGATGCGGGAATCGTTTTGTCCTGCGATCAGATTCTGCGGGTTCGTCGGATTGATCACCACCACTTCCTCGGCCTGGCGCCGCAGGGAACAATCTTGGTTCACGCGGATGTTACGCATCGTACCATTCGAGTTCGTGAAGACGTTTGTGCACCCTGCCGTTTTGGCGCCAAGGTTTGGAAGCGGCGCAGCCGCTGCAAGGTTCGGCACCAACGCACCAACGGCGGCGACACGCCTTTGCATTTCGCCGCTGGACATCAGCAGCGTGTAGATCACGCCGGACGAGACCCTCGGTTCATTCACTCTGGCTTGCACGCGTCCCGTTTCGATATCGAGAGCGCGCCTCAGAATGTTGTTCGCGGGACGCCGGGTGGCAGTTGAACTCTGACCACGTGCGGACTTCAACATTGAGAAGGCAAGAGCCGCCGCCAATGCTGACAGCACAAAGAAGCGAACCTTCATGTTCATTGGCATTCATCCTTTCGCTTGAAATTGAGGCCGTAGTTCGAGCCCGCTTGGGAATGGGGTGGACGTTATGCGACCCAATAGAGGACTCGAATTCTCCGTGGCTAAGAAGGGGTTGTCAATCGGGAATACTACGAAGCCGGAGAGCAAACATTTGCACTTGAGGCAGACTGGCAGCCAGTTTCAATTTGGGGAGAACGAAGATGTTCAAATTTTCGTGCGTCCGACCGCCTCGACCGAGTGGTTCCATCAAAACCGCATTGAGCTCGGCACCCAGCTTCAATAACTTTAAAGTGATGCTCACATACGCCCACCCAAAAACGAAAAATGAGGCCTGCGGGAGCGCGCCTGCTCTTTCAGGTCTCTTCCCAATACGTAAAAGAGTCGGACAGCATCGGAGTCCCCGGCACAAATGCACGCTAAGGCTCGCGGGAGACATGTAGGCGTTAGAGACTGATCCCGCGTCGAAGTTTCAGTTCCTTCGCGTAAAATATATTGCAGCCACATGATCCGAGGTTCGAGTCTTAAGAAACTCTGAACTGGGTATCACAAGCAAAAGCACCAAAACTACAAAACTGGGAGTTGGCTATCCACGCTTTCTACTTTGTGCTTTCGTGGTAATCGTATCCTTGATCTTTTCAGCTAGCCTCCATCCTTTTTCAATCTGCGATGTTGCTGCGAGAACAATAAAAACAGGGCCTGGAGGGGCTGTGTAAGTACCCGTAGCGATGCAGGCGAGGAATCGGGCGCATTTCTAGGGGGTGGTTGAAGGAAAGTACGAGAGGGGTACTTTATTTAGTGAGAATCAAAAACCATAGTTTTCCTTGCGTTCTAGCGAGGTATGGCGCATTGCGGCCCCGTTTTCTGGCATTTGTTTATGAGTGAAACTAAGAAAGTATTGAGAGAGATTTCGTTTCAAGAGGTCGTCGTTAGAAACCTGCAATCATTTCTCAGCCTCCCGACCACGATAACCGTGGGACGTAATGTGGACGCAACGGATCCTTAGAAAAGGTTAGTTTTCTAATGGAGCGGTTCGGACCGTCTGATTGTCCGTCAACGGCGAAATGAGATGATCCGCCGTCAAGAGGCCAACGGGAGTAATGATTGAGTTGGCAAAAAGCCAGACGGAGGATCATCACCATGCTGATTTAGCCTTCCTTCTCGATCCGTCGGTTTCTAGTGGGAAATCAATTACAATCGGCTGCCTTGTCACGAAGAAACGCGTGTTCGACTCCGAATACAACTCTTACGTTTGTCTCCGAAGGAATCCGTTTTTCGCTTAATGTCGGCACTCTTATTTGTATGCTGACTTATTGTCAAAACCGTCTAGGCAATGAGACTCTGAGACTCTCCGGTCGGACGATGGTAGACCTTGCTTTTGGGCCGATAGGGTCAGAATGTCAGCTTCGCGCCCAACTGGACCGAGCGATTTCCTCCGAAAGGAGCCGTGCGCGTGCTGGTCACCAGG
>Ga0210409_10002391_pt1 | contig 22432 bp, 16 predicted proteins | sample IncBWH17MmetaG_FD_161649 | JGI IMG/M metagenome (GOLD analysis project Ga0210409, IMG submission 161649) | Forest soil microbial communities from Barre Woods Harvard Forest LTER site, Petersham, Massachusetts, United States - Inc-BW-H-17-M | ecosystem: Environmental > Terrestrial > Soil >...
AGAATTTTCTTGACGAATGGATGTGTCTTGTACTTCTGAAATGCCTCGTGCGGATCAAACAGCGGATGGTGATATTCGAGCGCGACAACCATGCCCACCGACACACGGTTGTTCTGCATGCCATAGACCCAGCCGCCCCCGTACATGCTTGCATCGAGCGGCCACCCCAGCGTGTGCGCGGCGTACCCGGTTTCGATTCGCCCCGGTTGCACATCCCACAATTCCTTTATGCCTATGCCATAGGCCTGCGGGTTCAGCCCGTCGAGCTTCAGTTTATTCACCAAATCCTTCGTCAGCGATCCGCGTGGGCCTTCCGCCAGCACCGTCACTTTCGCGCGCAACTCATATCCGGGAGTGAAGTTGTCTTTCGGCTTCCCGTTCTTGTCCACACCCTTGTCTTCGGTCAGGACTCCTGCGATTCCATTTCTCTCGTACAGCAATTCCTTCCCTGCGAATTGCGTGAACAAGTTGACGCCTTTGATTTCCACCAGCCCGCCGAGCCATTTCACCAGCTTGTTCACGGAGACAATGTAGTTGCCGTGCTGCCGCAACGGCGGAGGCGTAACCGGCAGCCTCCACGACCCGCCTGCGGTGAAGTAATACGCAGCGTCTCCAGTGATGGGTGTGTCTAACGGCGCGGTCTTCTCAAAGTCAGGGACCAATTCGCGCAGCGCGCGCGGGTCCATAATTGCACCGGAAAGTTGGTGCGCCCCAATTTCGCGCGCCTTCTCGAGCACATAGATATTCTCGCTTGAAAGCGCAGGAAGTTTTTTCGCGGCGGTATGAATCTCGATCAAATTCGCCAGATGCAGGGCGCACGCCAGTCCCCCCGGCCCCGCGCCGATAATCAGAACGTCCGCTTCGAGTTTTTCGCGTTCGATTGCCATGGCGTGATTTTATCAGAAGCGGAAATCAGAAATTGACAAATGGAGCGCCGTCGAGGTCCCTCGCTTTCAGAATGCAAGACATGGAGTGTATCCGTCATAGGGTGTAAGGTACTACTTGTAGTGAGGTTTAAATCCGGGTGCGAGGAACTTTTCCGGGACCCCGCCCTGTTCGCGCCCGCAAAATATAACTGGAGCGCTCCACCATGAAAAAACGATTGAGCTTTGTATTTGCATTGGGAGCGGTGGTCGCCTTTGCCGCCTACGCGCAGCACGGGGGCGGGCAGAGAAGCGGAGGCCAGCGTGCCAATCCTCCTCGCGCGAATGGCGGACGCGTGCCTGCGGCTCCTGTGGCTCGCAATGACCAGCACGTTGAACGCGAAGTCGAACGAGATAAGGGCGGCCACGCGAACGAGGTCCCGCACGTCCGCAACGACCATTGGTACGGACATGAGCCTCCTGGCGACGCACGCTTCCATATCGACCATCCTTTCGAGCACGGACACTTTGAGCACTTTGGTCCGTCCTATCGGTACCGAGTAACTCGCATTGATCGCGACCATCACCGCTTCTGGTTCCCGGGCGGGTTCTTCTTTGAAATCGCTCCGTGGGATTGGCACGAGGTCGAGGATTGGTGCTGGGACTGCGGCGATGATTTTGTGGTATATGACGACCCGGATCACCCGGGTTGGTACCTGGTTTACAACGTCCACACAGGCGTGTACGTCCACGCTCAATACATGGGCAGCTAGCACTCGCCGTGCGGCTCATCCTTTCCGCTGCGGTGGGCAGGAGGAGCCTCCGGATTTGACGCCGCGCAAGCCGACTCGCCCTATGAAGCTTTGGAGCGTCCTTCGTTCAATTGGTCTTGATGACTTCGTCGAAAAAGCTCGTTAACTCCACGAGGGCTGGTTGGTTCTTCGGAGCTAAATACAGCGCTGGCAGGAGGCCGCTCTCTGGCTATCGGTATGGAATCTCGTAGCGGACGTACCGTTTTTCGAGAAGAGCAGGCCCCATGGACTTCGCGTATTCGCACCGGCCCGTGGTCAGGGGAGCAGACAAGTTTTTCTCCGGATTCCCGGATCCCTATGAGGGAATAGGACCTCAATATCCTCAGCACGCACCAAAATGTGAATCTCGTTGAACGTGGCAGCGCCTGATTGTGGCCCTATTCGGAACTTGCAACAAAGCCTTGAGGGCGAAGACGTCCAGCAGGAGCTCGGAGACAGACTCGCGAAGGCCACTTCCCTCGGAGGGCGCGGGACGAGCGAGGTGCCGACGATGTTCCTCGCAAGGTCACTCGTAGCGCAGGGCGATTAGCGGGTCCACGCGAGTGGCGCGGCGGGCGGGGATGTAGCAGGCGGCCAGCGCCACGCCGACAAGGATGAATGCGACTGCGGCGAACGTGGCGGGATCGTTGGCGTTGGTGCCGAACAGAAGCGTGGCCATCAGCCGGGTGAGGCCGAGCGACGCCAGGAAGCCGAGAGCGATGCCCGCAAGCACGAGGCGCATGCCCTGACCCACGACGAGTCGGAAGATGTCGCGCGGGGCGGCGCCCAACGCCATGCGAATGCCCATCTCGTGCGTGCGCTGCGAAACGGAATACGCCATCACCCCGTAGATTCCCACCGCGGCGAGCAGCAACGCGAATCCAGCAAAGGCGCCGACAAGGCCGGTGATCAAGCGCGGCTGTCCCAGGGAAACCGAAACTACTTTCTCCATGGGTTGGATTCCGGCCATGGGCAAGTCCGGATCGAGCTCCTTGATTTTCTCGCGCACAGCGGAGATCAGCGGTTGCGCGGCGGAATTCGAGCGCACCACAAACGTCATAGCCATCCAGGCGCTCTGCTGATAGGGAAGGTACATCTCCTCGAATTTCGGCGTGCTCAGAGCGCTGAATTTCACATCCGCCACTACGCCGACGATTTGCATCGGAATCATCTCGCGCGAATTTTGCAGAGTCTTGCCGATGGGGTCCTGGTGCGGGAAGTAGTGGTCGGCCACGGTCTGATTGATGATAACGACGCGTGGCGCTACTTCGATGTCTCTCTCCGTGAATGTGCGGCCGCGGAGCAGTGGAATGCGCATGGTTTCGAAGAATCCAGGACTGGCCTGGCGAAGCGCAATGATTGGGTCCTTCCCAATTCCCTGGCAGACCTGTCCCTCCGCGCAGAAAAATACGTAACGGATGGGGCCAGCAAGTGGAAGAAAGCTGACTACGCCGGCGGATTCGACGTTTGGCAGCGGGCGGATGTGTTCGAGAGCCTGGCGAAAAAATTCCGCGCGCTGAGGGCCGGTGGAGTATCGCGTAGCGGGTAAATTGATCGAGAAGGTCGTGACCCCGCGCGAGTCGAAGCCAGGGTTCACGTGCAGCAGACGGACAAAACTCTTGATCAGCAGGCCCGCGCCTGTCACAAGCATCAACGCCACGGCCACTTCTGCGATCACCATCATTCGACGCGCGCGTCCGGCACGACTGCTTTCGGACGATCCGCGGCCGCCCTCCTTGAGTGTCTCGTGCAGATCGCGGCGCGAGACTTGCAAGGCGGGAAAGAGCCCAAATGCGATGCCGGTGAAAAAACACATCGTGATTGAATACAGAAGCACAATACCGTCCACACGGACCTCTTCGAGCCGCGGGACCGCGCCGGGCGCTACGAGCCGGAAGAGCGGCAAGCTCCAGGCTGCTACAATCACCCCGAGCGTGCCGCCGATGAACGAGAGCACTAGACTCTCGGTGAGAAGTTGCCGCGCCAGGCGCCTCCGAGAGGCTCCCAGGGCTTGCCGAATGGCAACTTCCTTTTCGCGGGCAGTAGCTCGCGCCATCATGAGGCTCGCTACGTTGGCGCAAGCAATCAACAGGACCAAGCCGACCGCGACAAGCAGGACAATCAGGGACAGGCGCACGCTGCCGACGAGATTGTTTTCGAGCGAGGTCATGCTCAGAGCGAGCTTGCCGGAATCCGCATTGCCAGGAAATGCCTGCGCGTAGCTCTGGTTGATCGTATCGATCTCCGCTTGCGCGTGAGCGTAGGTTTCGCCGGACTTCATGCGTGCGATTATGAATAGAAATCCCGCACCGGCACGAAGCTGCTCCGGACGGAGCGCGGCAATGTCGAAAACGCGGGGGAGCCAAACGTCCGGCTCTGGCTGCTGGAAGGGAAAACGAAAAGTTGACGGAAGGATTCCGACGATGGTGGTGCTTTTCCCGTCAAGCGAAATGCTGCGGCCTAGCGCTGCGGGATCGCCTTTGAAATGGCTGTGCCAGAAGGCGTCGGAAAGCATCACCACATCAGCGCCGCCGATTTGGTCTTCCGGTGAAAGAAAGCTGCGGCCGAGCGCGGGCGAGATACGCAGGGCCTGGAAGAATTCGGCGTTGACGCGGCTGCCGTTGATTTCCTCAGGCTCGCCGTGACCCACCAGATTCAGACTGAACGTGTAATACGCGCCGACGCTTTCAAGTGTCCTGGTCAACTGCTCGAGATGTTGGAGTTTCGTGTAAGACACCGCGATTCCCGTGAGCCCCTTTTCGGGGTTGGAGGCGGAGATATTGATGAGTTTCTCCGGATCTGCGTAAGGCAGAGGGCGCAGCAAGACTGTATGGATGAGAGAGAAAATGGCGGTATTGGCGCCGATGCCAAGCGCGAGAGTAAGCACGGCGACTGCAGTGAAGCCTCGCGATTTCGCCAGCATGCGCAGGGCGTATTTCAAATCTTGGAGCACAGTCCCCATTCATCCCTCTCGAAAAAAATCTACCTCCTGAAGTCGCGAGCTATAGGATCATTCATATCGCAGCGCGATCATCGGATCTACGCGCATGGCGCGGCGCGCCGGCACCGAGCAGGCAATCAGCGTGATGCCGAAAATCACGGCAGCGACGATTGCATATGTGAGCGGGTCCGTGGATGCGACTCCGTACAAAACAGTCCGCATGAGCTGCGTCAGCGCAAACGTGGCAAGCAGGCCGACGGCAACCCCTCCCAGGGCTAGCGCCGCTCCGTAGCCGAGGATCATCTTCAGAATGTCCCGCGGAAGCGCGCCCAGTGCCATGCGGATGCCGATCTCATTGGTCCGCTGCTCCACCAGATAGGCGATGACGCCATAAAGCCCCATGGCCGTTAACACCAGCGCCGCGATTGAAAACGAAATCAAGAGCACCATGCTCACGCGGCGCGGTTGCTGCGAGCTTTGGATGGCTTCGTCGATTGTTTGGACGTTGAAGACTGGCACGTGGGAGGTCAAGGAGTGGATTTCATTCTCGAACGCATTGGCCAGGGCGTGTGGATCTGTCTTCGTCCGCGCCACAAAACTCATGGTCATATTCGGCATTTGATTTAGCAGCACGTATACCCGGCCTACCGGCTCTTCCTCCAGGCTGGCCGCACGGACGGGGCCCGCCACCCCGATTACGGTCCAAGGCTTCTGCTGGGGGTCGGAGAAATCCTGCGTGTAAAGTTTGATGGATCGGCCTACGGGGTCTTGCCCTGGCCAATAGGTGCGGGCAAGCTCCCGGTCAATGACCACCGAGCGGGATTTCTCTGAGGTGTCCTCGAGGGTGAACCCGCGACCCTGAAGAACAGGAATCTCCATGGTTTGAAGATATGTGTAAGAGACCGTGGAAACGTAGGTGGTCTGCTCGGCTCCTACTTGAGGCAGGCGGCCCTCGATGGCGAGCCACACTTGATAAATCTGCGGGGAAAACGGAACGGGGAACACGGCAGCGGCCGATTCCACTCCCGGCAGACTCGAGATTCGATCAATTCCCTGCTGCAAGTAGGAGGCGGTTTGCAGATAGGTGGGGTATTCGGTGCGCGGCAAGGTTACCGTCGCAGTGAGCAGATGGCTGGGATTGAACCCAATGTCCGCGTGAAACAGCGCGAACATCGTGCGTACCAGCAAGCCCGTGCCAACCAGCACAGCCATTGCCAGGCCGATTTCGCAGGCGATGAGCGCGGAATGCACGCGTCGATGGCCTCCGCGGACCTGATGACCGCCTGATCTCAGAACGGTCTGCAGGTCAGCGCGCAGGGTAAATCGCGCGGGGGCCGTGCCGGAGAGAAAGCTGCTCAGCAATGTGACGCCGAACGTGAAAGCCAGCACTCGGCCGCTCAGCACAAGAGGACCGGCAAGGGGAACGCTTTTCGGCAGGAGGACCGCGGCAAATCTCAGCGCCGACCAAGCCCCAACAAGCCCGACCAAGCCGCCCGCGACTGTCAGCAGGCAGCTCTCGGTGAAGACTTGTTGCAAGATGTTTCCTTGCGTGGCGCCCAATGCCAGGCGCACCGAAAACTCTCGCTGTCTTGAACCCGTTTTCACTAACAACAAGGCGGCGAGGTCTGCGCAAGTGATCAGAAGCAGGAGCGCGACTGCCGCAGTCAGTAGAAGCAAGATCGCGCGATTGTCTCCCAGCATCTGGCGATGCAGGCCTTTCATCAGCGGGCGGGATGCCGTGTCGATTCCAGGGTATTCATGCGCGAGGGCATTGCCAACTCGGTCCATGTCCGAGCGTGCTTGTTCGAAAGGGACCCCTGGCTTCAACCGGCCAATCACATAGAGGAGCCATGAGACATCGCGGCCAGTGAGATAGGGCTTGGGAACATTTTGCTCAAAGGGCGCCCAAAGGTTTGTGTGTGAAACAGCGCCGAAGCTGCTAGGCATGACCCCAACAATTGTGAAGGACTTGGAGTTCAAGCGAAGCGTTTTGCCGAGCACTTGCGGCGAGCCGCCGAAACGCTGCTGCCATAATTCGTAACTTAGAATCGTGACGTCCGGCCCGCCCACCACGTTTTCAGCCGGCTCGAAGGTGCGCCCTAGAACCGGCTTCACCCCCATCAAGTCGAAATAATTCGCTGTGACATAGCGCCCGGAAATGAGTTCAGGATAACTCTCACCTGCCAGGGGCAGATCGGCGTCGCGATAGGCGGCAGTTCCGGTGAACACGGTGTTCATTCGGGTCCAATCCTGAAAATTTGGCCAGGAAACGCCGGTGGAATCGCCGGCCGAAGTCTGCTCAGTAAGCCAAATCAACTGGTCCGGCGCGCGGTAAGGAAGCGGGCGAAGTATCACGGCATCGACGAGCGTGAAGATCGCTGTATTGGCGCCGATGCTGAGCGCGAGCGTGAGGACGGCGATGGCGGTGAATCCCGGCGCTTTCGTCAGGATGCGAATGCCGTATCTCATGTGCTGCAGCAGATTCCCCATGCGAGTCACCTCGTGAAAGCTACCTCAGGTCGCAGAGGCTCCAAAATCTCATTCATGCCGCAGCGCGACCATGGGATCCACGCGCATGGCCTGACGCGCGGGGACGCAACAAGCGACAATCACGACGCCGATCAACAGCATGGGAACCGCAACGAACGTCAGCGGGTCAATTGGCTGCACGCCAAAGAGCAGCGACGCCATGACACGAGTGGAGGCAGCAGAGGCCGCGAGGCCCAGAAAAATGCCCAGCCCTGCAACGCGCATTCCCTGGCCGAGGATCATCCCGAACACACCAGCGGGTTGAGCGCCCAGCGCCATTCGGATGCCGAACTCACGCGTGCGCTGCGCGACGGCGTATGAAATCACTCCATAAACTCCGACGGAGGCCAGAACGAGCGCGAGAATTCCGAATGCGCCGAGCAAGAGCATGGTGAAGCGCGACTGCGTCATAGAAGCGTCCAGCAAGGTTTCGAGGGTGGCAACTTTCGCGATCGGCACATCTCGGTCAATCGAGTAGATGGCATTGCGTGCGCTGGCCGTCACCGAAGCGGGATCAGCTTTGGTACGCAGCGCGAATTGCATGGTAAGCAGCGAGGGCCAGGGCTTCTGGTTGTAGAGAACGTACATTTCAGGACTCGGGGCTTCACGAAGGGAAAGATGTCTCACGTCCGTGGCAACTCCCACGATGGTTGCGACTGGATAGCGCGTACTGCCGGGCCCGACTTGTTTTCCGATGGGGTCTTCAGCGGGCCAATACTTCTTGGCCATGGCGTTGCTGATGATGGTGACGGGCATGTTCTCCGCCGTATCACTCTCCAGAAAATCGCGGCCGCGAAGGAGCGGCGTGCCCACGGCAGAAAAGTAGCCGGATGAAACAATGGTGTACTGCGCGTAGGGATTTTCCTTATCACTCGCCGTAACTTGGCCAGGGATTCGAATGCCCGTGCTATCGGCTGCGCCGCCCATCGGCACGGTTCGAACGAGTGCGGCAGATTCGACACCAGGAACATTCCGCAAGCGGCCCACGGCATTACGATAAAAGGCGACGATGTGATCGTTGTCGGCATACTTCGCGCCCGGCAACGAGAGTTCAAAAGTAAGAACGCGGGTGGGATTGAATCCAGGGTCCACTTGCAGAAGATGCATGAACGTGCGGATCAGCAGGCTGGCGGCGATGACCAACACCAGAGCTAGAGCCACCTCTGAAACAAGCAGCCCGTTCCGTATCCTGCCCCCGGCGTGATGGCCGCCCGCCCTCTGGCCACTTTCCTTAAGCGACTCGGCCAGGTTTTCCCCGGCGGTGCCAAGCGCCGGCACCAAGCCAAACAGAATTCCCGTAATCAATGTGATTGTGAGGGTAAAGAAAAAGACGCGCGCGTCGATCGCAACTTCATGCAGGCGCGGAAGATTAGACGGGCCAAACTGCTTCACGAAATAAATGCCTGACTGACCGAGCAAAATTCCCAGCGCACCGCCGGTGAACGCGAGCACAATGCTCTCCGTCAGAACTTGGCGTACCATGCGGGCGCGTCCCGCGCCGAGCGCAGCGCGCAGCGTGAATTCTTTTTGGCGGCCCACCGAACGCAGAAGCAGCAGGTTCGCCACGTTGGCGCATGCGATCAGCAGGACAACGCCGATGGCAGCGAGCAAAAGTAGGAGTGGCCGCTCGGTGTCTCCCGCCACTTGCCTTGCAAGCGGTGTGATGCGCGAATTGAACCAGCCCTTTCCGCGAGGCGTGGTGGCCTCTTCGCGTTTTGCGAAGACGTTCATCTCCGCTTGCGCTTGTTCCATAGTCACGCCGGGGTTCAAGCGGCCGATGACGGCGAGCTCGTCGGGGTCATCACGGTGAACCTTCGTCGCGGGAAGAGCGAGAGGAACCCACAGGGCCACCTCGCGTGGAAACTCGAAGCTGCCTGGCAATTCTTCTTTGCGCGGAAACATAAAGCCCGGCGGCATCACGCCGGTAACGGTGTATTCCTCGCCGTTCAATGCAATGGCACGCCCAAGAATGTCCGGGTCGGCGCCGAATTTGTTGCGCCAGACACTGTCGCTCAGCAGCACCTGGTGTTCATGACCGGGCTGGTCCTCCTCCCGCGAATAGGCCCGTCCAAGAATTGGTTGAACAGCAAGTGCGGGAAAAAATCCGGCAGAAGCACGAAGCCCATCGAGGCGCGCCGGTTCGCCTACGCCGGTGAGAATGAAGGAATCGCTTTTGAACGCGCCCAGGTCATGGAAGGTTTTCGATTCATGCCGCATCAACTGGAATTCGGGGAGGCCCCAGGGGATCTCGTTGTAACCAAGGTTGAGTCCGGGAGGTGCCTGGCGCCACGGAAAGACAATTTGTTCAGCGTGGGGATACGGCAGCGGCTTCAGCAGCACGGCGTTGACGATGCTAAAAACGGCGCTGCTCGCTCCGATCCCGAGCGCGAGCGTCAGAACGGCTACGATTGTGAACCCTGGGGCCTTGACAAGGATGCGCAGCCCGTATTTCAAGTCCTGAAGAATGCTTTCCATTTGGATTTTCCTGGTACTGAATCAGGTGCCCAACAGAACGGTGCGCCGGGGTGCGCTTGGCGCCATCCAGCCCTCCTCATTCATAGCGCAGGGCCGTCATCGGATGCAGCTTTGAAGCGCGGCGCGCCGGCACATAACACGCAAGCATCGCCACGACCGCGACGACCGCCGCACTGCCTGCAAATGTCGGCAAGTCCGTTGCGGATACGCCGAACAACAATCCAGACATCAGGCGCGTCAAAACCAGACCGCCAACCAAACCCAATACAATTCCGGGCAGAGCGACCGCCAACCCCTGGCCAACTACTAAGTTGAGGATATCCCGAGGGCTCGCACCCAGCGCCATGCGGATGCCCATTTCATGTGTTCGCTGCGTAACGGAATAAGCGATCACGCCGTAGAGTCCAATACTTGCGAGAGTGAGCGCGATAGCGCCGAAAATGAGCACCATGATCAAGCTGAAGCGCCGAGGCGCCATCACGTCAGATACGAAAACGTCCATCGGCCTGACGTCGTGCACGGGAATCCCACGGTCGAGGGAATGAACTACGTCCTCGATTTGTTTCTCGAGGCCCTGGATGTTGCCTGCGGTCTTCACCATAAAAGTCATGCTGGGAAATGAGGATTGGTATTCGGAAGTGTAGATCTGTGGGCGCACCGCACGAGATAGGTCATGAATTCTCGGATGTTGGACGACTCCGACCACGATCGCGTAAACCTTGTCAATCGTCGGCGAGGTGAAGTCGTGGAATGAAATGAGTTGCAGCCTCTTGCCGATAGGATTCTCATTCGGCCAGGCCTGCTGCGCGAGCGTATCGTCCACAATCACCACGCGCTGATGATCGCCGTCGTCCGTCCTGGTGAAGAAGCGGCCGGCAGCCAGTCGCGCGCCGATCGCCGGGAAATAACCAGGAGTGACGGGCCGCCAATCGGCGGAGATGCTCTCCCACTTCTGCTCAGTTTCCGCATTGTATGCGTAGGGCGTTTGCGGCCCACTGCCTGTCAGCGGTGGCCGCGCTACGGCACCCACGGCCTGCACTCCGGGTAGCGAGGAGAGGCGTTCCTCGGCTTGCTGATAAAATCGGGTAACATCCGCAAATGTCTTATAACGCTGAAAGGGTGCCTGAATCTGGAAAGTGAGCACGTTCGTGGGATCGAACCCCGGCCGCACGCGTTCCAGCAGGAAAAAACTGCGAATCAGAAGACCTGCGCCCAGAAGGAGAATCATCGACATGGCCACTTCCGCGATCACCAGGATCCTCCGCGCTGGATGTCGCCCCGCCGAACCTGATCCTTTGCCTCCTTCCTTCAAGAAATCCACCACGTTCCATCGAACTGCGGGAAGCGCCTGCGCCAATCCGAAGAGGATGCCGGTGAAGAGGCACGCGCCCAAGCAGAACAGCAGAACCGTGCCATCCATATGAACGTCTTGCAGTCGCGGGAGATTCGCTGGCCTGAGAGCGAGCAACAGATGCGTGCCCCAATGAGCCAGCAACACGCCGAAGGCTCCGCCGAGCAGAGACAGAAGCACAGCTTCCGTCAACACTTGCCGGACGATTCTCCTTCGGCCCGCGCCGAGCGCTGCCCGGATGGCAATTTCTTTTTGCCGCGTGCTTGCTCGCGCTAGTAGGAGGTTTGCAACGTTTCCGCAGGCAATCAGCAGCACAAACCCGACCGCCGCCATCAGAAGGACGAGCGAGAGGCGAACGCCTTTCACGATGTCCTCGCGTAGCGGAACCAAACGGATGCGCATGCCGGACGATTTGTGGACCTCGTTTTCAGCGCGCAATTGCGCCGCGATTCGGTCCATCTCGCTCTGCGCTTGCGGCAGCCTGACACCCGGCTTCAGCCGACCGATGGCCAGCAGAAGCGTCAGGTTTCTTGGGAACTGGTCGTAATTGAGTTGTGCCGGCCGCCAGATCTCGGCGTCCTTCGTAAAAAAAGCTTCGGCCGGGAGAAGCAAATGAAAATTCGGCGCCAGCACTCCGACAACAGTCACGGCCTGCTGGTTCAGCTTCATGGATTTGCCGACTATGTGGGGGTCGCCGGCGTACTGCCGCTCCCAGAATTCATAGCTCAACATTGCGACATTCGGCCCATTCACTGCATCCTCTTCGGTAGTGAAGTTCCGCCCGAGAATGGGTTGGACACCCAGCATCGTGAACAGATTCGCGGTTACAAATCTCGCATCGATTTTTTCCGGGACTTCCTCGCCGGCGGAGCTTCCTAGTTCAAGCGTCTGGGCTCCGCCGCCGGTCGTGCCGCCCCATTCCTCGAATAGCTGGCTGCGGCGCCTGTAGTCCTGGTAATCCGGAGGCGAGACAGCCGGCAGTGACTGCCCGGAATCTCCGTAGTCGTTCCATACGGTGACCAGCCGGGTGGGATCTTTGTAAGGTAGGGGGCGCAGCAAGACGCCATTGATTACGCCGAAGATGGCTGTGTTGGCGCCGATGCCGAGCGCAAGCGTCAGCACAGCTACTGCCGTGAAGCCGGGGTTCTTGAGTAGCATTCGGATGGAAAACCGCAGGTCTTGCCAGAGGGTTTCCATTGCAGCGTCTCCTTGCTCCAGAGCTTCCTGCGGCACCCAGGACACCTGGACGTGCGGCAGCCTGCAAGCTAAGACGTGCCGCGAACCGCGCAGTTAGCTAGACTGACCAACCGGTTACACCGGGTGAGCTAGGGCAGTTCGCATGCCAGTTGGCTAGCGGAGTAAGTCCAAATGCTACAATGATTTACAGTGGTTTTCTAGGGCCGGCGGGCGATTCTTTGCCCGTTCGTGGGAGGGATGATCGCAAAACCGGACAGTCCTCAGCCGGCTTTGTTTTTCTCCAGCTCTTCGATCAGCGCAGGGACGATTTCGAAAAGGTCGCCCACCACGCCGTAGTCCGCCACTTCGAAGATGGGCGCGTTCTGGTCCTTATTGATTGCCGCGATGGTGCGCGAGCCTTTCATGCCCACCAGGTGTTGGATTGCTCCGCTGATTCCCAGCGCGAAATACAGCTTGGGTGCGACGGTCTGCCCGGAGCTTCCGATCTGGCGGTCCATCGGCAGCCAGCCCTCGTCGCAGATGGGGCGCGAAGCGCAGATTTCGCCGCCCATTAATTTTGCGAGCTTTTCTGCCAGCGGAATGTTTTCGGGCGCTTTGATTCCGCGGCCGACGGAGATCAGGATCGGCGCCTGGGTCAGGTCCACGGCTTGCTTCGCTTCGCGGAAAAGCTCCAGCGGTTTCGTGCGAATCTGGTCAGGCGTCAGGTTCACGTGGACGGATTTTATCGGGGCTTTTCCGCTGGCGTGTTTCGCGGCCAAGTCCGCGCGAAATGCTCCGGCCTGGAAAGTGGCGACCCACGGCGCGTCCCCTAGGAAGACCACATCCGCAGCGGTCCGGCCCTGAAACATTTGGCGCACGAAAATCAGTTTTCCATTCTCGTAGCGGTAGGCGATCGAGTCGCCGATCATGCCTCGTCCAACGGACGCGGCGAGCTTTGGCGCAAAATCACGCACCTGGTAAGTGTGTGGCAGCAGCACCAGGTCCGGTTTTGCGCCTTCGATCACCTGGCGCAAGGCCAGTGAGAAACCGTCGGGGGTGTACTTCTCGAGCAAATCGTGCTCCACCAGCAGGACTTCATCGAGCTGGGAGCCGGCGAGCTCGTCCGCGAGAGCGGCGACGCCTTTGCCAATCACCACACCCGTGAGTGTGCCCTGGGCCTGCTGGACGATCTGCTGAGCGGCCGACAGCGTCTCATAGCTGACTTTGTTCCATTTGCCTTCACGCTGTTCGGTGATTAGAAGAATTCTCATTTTACTGTTCTCGATGACAACCAGCGGCTCCGGGGCTGCGCTTACAGCACTCTCGCTTCATGCTTCAGTTTTTCGATCAGCTTGGCCGCGATTTCATTCGGCTGGCCAGTGATGAATTCGGTCTTCTTCGTTTTCTGCGGCACATAAATGCGCTCGACATGCTGCGTGGGCGAATCTGTGACGCCCAGCGAAGCGCGCGCGACGGTGGCAATTTCCTTTTTCTTCGCGGTCACGATGCCTTTGAGCGTTGCATAGCGCGGCCTGTTGATACCCGACTGAATCGAGAGCACTGCTGGTAGAGGCAACTCCACCCACTGGAACCATCCGGCTTCTAGCTCGCGCTTGAGCTTCATGCGGCCATCCGCCACCTCAATCTGCATGATGATGGTTGCGTGCGGGCGGCCGAGCAATTCCGCAAGCAGCACTCCGGTCTGTCCGAAGCCTTGATCGTCGCTCTGCAGACCGGTGAGGAGCAGGTCGAAGTTTTCATCTTTTATGGCCGCGGCAAGCGAGCGGGCCGAGCCGAGCGGATCGAGTTTGTAGAATTGATCATCCGCGATGTGAATTCCGCGGTCAGCGCCCTTGGCGAGCGCTTCCTTGATGGTTTGTTTCGCGCGCTCCGGGCCCATCGAAATCGCCACCACTTCGCCCTGGTGCTTTTCCTTCAGCCGCAGCGCTTCCTCGAGCGCGAAGCCGTCCGGCTCATTGGTCTCAAACCCGATGTCCGACTCGCGAATCCATGCGCCGCCTGCGTCAATCGCGAGCGGCGCGTCTTTTGCGGGAACCTGCTTGACGCAAACTCCGATTTTCAAAACGGCCTCCAGCTAGTGGAACTCTTTCGAAATTCGCCGAGGAGAGATTCTTCGCTCCCTGCCTTCGCTCGGGATGACGAACCTGGCCGGATCGTCACTTCCCTTCCCAGCGTTTGAAGAGCAGCGAAGCGTTGGTCCCGCCAAATCCAAAGGAGTTCGAGAGCGCATAGCGGACCTCGGCCTTGCGCGCATGATTCGGAATGTAATCCAGGTCGCAAGCCGGGTCGGGCTTCTCGTAGTTGACCGTCGGCGGCAGAATCTGGTCCCGCAGCGCAAGTACGCTGATGCCTGCTTCCAGTCCGCCGGCGCCGCCCAGCAAGTGCCCGGTCATGGACTTGGTCGAACTGATGGGAACTTGCTTGGCACGCCTGCCGAAGACGCGTTTGAGCGCCATGGTCTCCAACGCATCGCCGATGGGTGTAGATGTCCCGTGGGCATTCACGTAGCCGACTTCGTCGGGTGAAAGTTTGGCGTCCTTGAGCGCGGCCATGGACACGCGGTAGCCGCCATCGCCCTCTTCCGCAGGCTGCGTGATATGATACGCGTCGCCCGACATTCCATAGCCCACAATCTCCGCCAGAATATTCGCATCGCGGCGCTCTGCAAACTCAAGCGATTCCAGGATCAGCACCCCGGACCCTTCACCGATCACGAAGCCATCGCGGTCCAGATCGAAGGGACGGCTGGCGCGCTTTGGCTCGTCATTGCGTGTGGAAAGGGCGCGCATGGCCGCGAATCCCCCCACGCTCAGCGGCGTGATGGCCGCTTCCGCGCCGCCCGCGATCATTACTTCGGCATCGCAGCGCTGGATAATCTTGTACGCGTCACCTACGGCATGGGCCGAAGCCGAGCAAGCCGTCGCTGTTGCCGAATTTGGCCCCTTCGCGCCATAGCGGATGGAGACCTGACCGGAAGCGAGGTTGATAATCGTGGCGGGAATGAAAAACGGAGAAATTTTTCCCGGGCCGCCCTGAAGATATTTAATGTGCTCGCGCTCGATGACATCAAACCCGCCGATTCCGGACGCGATGTACACGCCGGTGGCAGGCGCGTTTTCGGGTGTCACTTCAAGAGCAGCCATGTGCATGGCGAAATCGCTGGCGGCCATGGCCAGTTGAATGAAGCGGCCCATTTTCTTTAGTTCTTTTTTCTCGATCCACTTCAGCGGGTCGAATTCGCGGACTTCTCCGGCGAATCGGCAATCGAAAGCGGTGGCATCAAATTGCGTGATCGGGCCAATCCCGCTCTTGCCCGCCAGCAGGTTGCGCCAGACATCATCGGTCCCGATGCCCAACCCGCAGACCAGCCCAACGCCCGTCACGACAACTCGGCGGTTCAAATGAAGACCTCTCCTGTTCGGAATGGAACGGCCGGCGAGTTACTTGCTTGCCTTGGCGTGCTTCTCGATGTACTCGATGGCGTTCTGCACCGTGGCAATCTTTTCGGCATCCTCATCCGGAATTTCGATGCCGAACGCTTCCTCGAAGGCCATCACCAGCTCGACCGTGTCGAGCGAGTCGGCGCCCAGGTCGTCCACAAACGAAGCGGTGGGTGTCACTTCGGCCTCATCCACACCGAGTTGCTCGACAATAATCTGCTTCACGCGTTCTTCGACGCTGGCCATTCTGGTTATTCCTCCGATATCGGCGATCTGGAACTCCCGGCCGCCGCACATGCGAGGCTGGGACCCCAAAACAACCTGCCCATTCTATGCGCGGGCCTATGCTGGGTCAACCTTAGCAGACCATAGGCCCGAGAATTTAACCCATATACAGCCCACCATTCACATCGAGCACTTGTCCCGTGATGTAGCCGGCTTCGTCGGTCGCGAGAAAAACTATCGCGGCGGACACATCGCGATCTGTCCCGAAGCGGCCCAGCGGAATCAGCGATTGCATCTTGTCTTTGATTTCCTTTGAGAGCGGGTCGGTCATGGGAGTTGCTATGAACCCGGGAGCGACGGCGTTGACGGTGATGTTGCGCGAAGCGACTTCGACGGCGATGGCGCGCGTCAAGCCGATCAAGCCGGCCTTGGAGGCCACGTAATTCGCCTGGCCAGCGTTTCCGGTCTCGGCGACGACAGAAGTGAGATTGATGACTCGTCCGGCACGCTGCTTCAGCATGGGGCCAAGGGCTTGCTGGATGCACAGGTGCGCTCCAGTCAAATTGGTGCGCAACACGGCGTCCCAGTCTTCCAGCTTCATGCGCAGCGCGAGTGTGTCGCGCGTGATGGCGGCATTGTTCACAAGAATGTCGAGTCGCCCGAATTTCGCGAGCGCGAGTTGAAACCCGGCCTTCACCTGCGCGCCGTCGGCCACGTCCATGGGGACAGTAAACGCGGTCCCACCCCCTGCTTCGATTTCTGCAACCAGCGCTGCCAGCTTTTCAGTATTGCGCGCCGCCGCCGCAACTTTTGCTCCGGCCTCGGCCAGAGCACGCGCGGTGGCGCGCCCGATTCCCTGCGAAGCACCTGTAACCAGCGCTACTTTGTCTTTCAGTGAAAACATTCGATCAACCTTCCGCCGCTTCAGCGCGTGCCTGAGCGATCTTCTCAATTGTGGCCTGCAGGCTCGCTGCGTCCTCTACATTTAACCCGCGCACCGACCGGTCTATCTGGCGCAACAGTCCCGTGAGAACTTTTCCAGGACCCACTTCCACAAAAATCGTCGCGCCGCCCTCGATCATCTCGTGTATCGAGTCGAGCCAGCGCACCGGTTGCGTCACCTGGCGGACCAGCGCTTCGCGCACTTCGTCGCCACTAGAAACAGCTTCCGCGTCCACGTTCGTAATCAGTGGAAAGCGCAAGTCACTGAATTTTGCACCGCGCAGATCGGGCTCCAAGCGTTGCTGGGCGGGCATCATCAACGCGCAGTGAAAGGGCGCTGAGACCGGAAGAATCACAGCGCGCTTTGCCCCGCTCTGCGAAGCGATTTCCACGGCGCGCTTCACGGCTGCTGCGTTGCCTGAAATTACCGTCTGTTCGGGCGAATTCAAATTGGCGGGCGAGACCACCTGGTGATCCGCCGCCTTTTTGCAAATTTCTGCCACTTCTGCCGGCGCGAGTCCCAGGATCGCGGCCATCGCACCTTCACCCGCAGAGACTGCCTCCTGCATGTAGCGACCGCGACCGCGGACCAGCTTTACCGCGGTTGCGAAATCAAGGCCGCCGGCCGCCACCAGCGCCGAGTATTCGCCCAGGCTGTGACCGGCGACGAAGTCCGGTGTGATTCCTTGCTTCTCGAGCGCGCGATAGGCCGCTGTCGAAACCGTCAAAATGGCAGGCTGCGTGTTCTCGGTTCGCTTCAGCGCGTCTTCGGTGCCCTCGAAACAAAGCTGCGAAATCGAAAATCCCAGCACCGCGTCGACTTCCTCAAATACTTCGCGCGACTCCGGAAATTTCTCCGCCAGGTCACGGCCCATGCCGGGGTATTGGGAGGCTTGTCCCGGAAAGAGGAATGCTATTTTGCCCATGCGAATGCGTCGCCGCCGTTTTTAGGCCCGTGCCCCAACAGCGGCGGCGGAAAGCTCCTGTTCGATCTTTTCGTTCACGTGCGCGCGGCATAGCTCATGGGCCACGCGAATAGCGTTCTTGATGGCGTTTGGATTCGACCTTCCATGACCAATGATGGTGATTCCGCGCACGCCCAGCAGTGGCGCGCCTCCGGTCTCAGAATAATCGGTGCGTTTGCGGAACGAATCAAAGGCGCTCTTTGAAAGAGCGTAGCCCAGCTGCGAGGTCAGGCTGCTTTTGATCGCTTTCTTCAGCATTCCGCCGATGTGCTCCACCAACCCCTCGCTAATTTTCAAGGCCACGTTGCCGATGAACCCATCGCACACGATTACGTCCACATTCCCGCGGAACACATCGCGGCCCTCCACATTGCCTACGAAATTGAGCGCCGTCTGTTTCAGCAACGCAGCGGCTTCGCGCGTCAACTCGTTGCCCTTCATTTCTTCTTCGCCAATCGAAAGCAGCGCCACGCGCGGCTTCTTCACGCCAAAGATGGCGCGGTAATAGATCTCGCCCATCACGGCAAATTGCTCGATCTGCAAGGGCTTGGAATCCACATTCGCACCCACATCGAGAATCACCGTGATTTTGTCCTTCATGTTCGGAAAGGCGGCAGCCAGCGCCGGACGATCAACGGAGGGCAGCGTGCCGAGCACGAACCTCGCCACCGTCATGGCTGCGCCGGTATTGCCTGCGGTCACCAATGCCTCCGCTTTGCCGTCGCGCACCAGCTTTGCGGCCACATGCAGCGAGCTGTCTTTCTTGCGGCGGAAAGCGTGCGAAGGCGAATCGGTCATGGTGACGATTTCGGTCGCGTTGACGATTTCGATGGACAGGCCGCGATGGCGATGGCGGTTCAGCTCCTGGCGTACGGTGGCTTCCACGCCAACCAGGAAAATTCGCGCGCCCAGCTCGCGCGCCGCCAGGATTGCTCCTTCGACTTCGGCGCGAGGCGCATGGTCGCCTCCCATGGCATCCAGGGCAATGGTGGTCATAGTTGAGTGCCAACCAGGGACGGTGGGGCGAGGGAAAGTTAGGCTGTCTTGGCCGTGGTGTCAATCACTTCGCGGCCCTTGTAATACCCGCATTTCAGGCAGGCCTGGTGCGGGAGCTTCTTCTCATGGCAATTCGGGCATTCCGCGAGGGACAATGGGTGCAGATGATCATGGGCGCGCCTGGTCGAGGTGCGGCGCTTCGAGTGACGTCGCTTTGGATTGGGCATTCCAGCTCCTGTTCGCAGGCCCCGGCATTCTGGGGGCTAAAATGGAAACCATTAGTGTAGCGTTTTATTGCTTTTTGAACCAGTCCTGCTTCAAGCGGGCCAGCGGGGCGAGCCTGGGGTCGGAGGAGTGCTTCTCGCAGCGGCACTCTTCGTTGTTCAGGTTGGCGCCGCAATGGGGGCAAAGGCCGCGGCAGTCGCTGCGGCAGATTACCTTCATAGGAAGCGCCAGATTCACCTGTTCGGCCAGCACGTCGGCCAGGAACAGGCCGTCGCCTTCGAAGAAGGCAATTTCGGTGTCGTCCAGATTCAGGTGCAGTTCCTCGTCGGGGGCCATCGAGGTCATCGCGCGGTAGTACAGATCGAAGTCGCGGCTGATCTCTTCCACTACGGTATCCAGGCAGCGCGCACAAACCAGCTCCACGCGGGTGCGCAAATTGCCGTAGATGCGGATTTGCCCCTCGACCAGCTCGGCGGTTGCCCGCACGTCCAGGGGCTCGACCTGGCGGAACTCCCCGGAATGGAAATCGAGCGTCCCCGGGGCGTAGCTTTTCCGGATGCGTGTCTTGCGGAGGGCGAGTTCATTCACATCCAGAAACATCTCTATTCACCACACTTTTGCAACGAAATTCAATTATAGAACCAGTGCCAGCAATGTCAAGGAAGCCGCCAGTGGAAGATATTCCAAGTGACACGAATCGGACAATGACTTTGTTGCCTGCCATGGTGCCCTACCACGGGCCGGCCTTGTCGGCGGGCGCGCCCAAAAGCTCCTGACACTGTCGGAGCAGAAAATGGTCGGTCATCCCGGCGATGTAATCACAGACCACGCGATGGGGTGGCTCCCGTTTTGCCAGCGCCGCGTAATGCTCCGGCATGCGGTCGGGATGTTCCACTAAGAACTGGAAAAGCGCGTCGAGCGAAGCAACGGAGCGGTCGCGGTCTTCTGCGATCGCGGGCTGCGAGTACAGCCGGGCATGCAGGAAGCGCTTCAAGCTGCCGTTTTCCTTTGCAAGTTCCGTGGAGAATCCGGCGAGCCGATGTAGCTGCCGCCGCACGTCTTCCACGGTTTCGACGCCGGCTGCTTCGGCCTGGCGGCGGGTGTTCTCGATCAAGTCGGTTGCCAGCCGGTCAAGGACGTGCTTCAAAGCTTCGTTGAATTTCAATTTTTGCGCGCCCTGCGGATAGCGTCGGTCCACGTCCGCATATGCTGCTGCAAACATAGGAACTTCGGCACGCAACTCGTCCAACTCGAGCAAGTGGGCTTCGAATCCGTCATCGAGGTCGGCGGTGTTATAGGCCATTTCGTCCACCAGATCAATGAGTTGCGATTCGAGTGGAGGACGCTGGTCGAGCTCATATTCCGCAAGCTCCGGAAATTCTAACGCGGAATAATCGCGCGAATGCTTGATGACTCCCTCGCGCACCTCGAATGTGAGATTCAAACCCGGAAAATCGAGATAGCGCTGCTCGAACTGCTCGACGATGCGCAACGCATGTAGATTGTGATTGAATCGGCCGCCATGCTCGCGCATCCGCGCATCGAGCTGCTTTTCGCCGGCATGGCCAAAGGGCGGATGGCCGATGTCGTGGACCAGCGCGAGCGCTTCCGTGAGCTCCGAATTCAAGCCCAAGGCTCCGGCGACCGTGCGGGCGATTTGCGCCACTTCCAGTGTGTGCGTCAGGCGATTGCGAAAATGGTCGGAGAAGCGCGTGGTGAATACTTGTGTTTTGGCTTCGAGACGACGGAAAGCGCGCGAATGCACTACGCGGTCGCGATCACGAGCATAGTCTGTGCGGTAGGGATGCGACTGCTCGGAATAGCGCCGCCCCCGCGAGCGCCGCACGTCCATGGCGTAGGTGGCGGACTCCATACCTTGCATTCTAAATGAGAATGATTATGTTTTGCCGGGAAGGAGGGCAAGTTCCTGGTCGGCTTGCTCAGCGATCGGCGTGTCGGGGTAATCCGTCTTGATCTGCGAATAGAGCTTGGCAGCTTCAGCGGGGTTCTTCTGGCTGTAATGCTCGGCGAGCGCCAGCATCACGACGGGCTTCGGCACCAGCACACTCGACTTGGCCATCAACTGTTGGTAGATCTTCAAAGCGTCGTCGGGCTGGCCCATGCGGTCTTCCAATTGGGCAAACTCGAATCGAGCCATCGCGGAAAAGTCCTCGGAATTGCTATCAGCCAGTCCCTGGAGCCACTTGCGGGCGTCATCATTCTTGCCAATGCGCTCAAGACTTAGCGCCGCGTAATAGCCTGATAGCTGACCGGGTCGGGTGCGAGGATACTTCATTGCCACGGCACCGAATTTCTGCGCCGCATCCGTATACTTATTCTTCTCGTCCACGTAACTTACTTCGGCTGGATCCGTAGGCTCGCCTGGAGCGCGCACGCGCGCCTGAAACACCTTCATTGCGTCGTTGAATGCTGCCGAGGCCTTCACCGTCTGGCGCTCGGAATAAGTCTTCCAGCCGAAAACGCCCAGCGCCACCACGATCGCCGCAATCAACAAGTAAAGTGTGAGTCGCTGGTGGGAGAGAACAGCGTCAGCGCCGTGCGCCAGCGTCTCGCGCACTTCATCCGTCTTCAATTCCTTACGGGAGATATGTTGCGTCAATCTCGCACCCCGAGGAGAGATTCAGAATCACAATCGTACCACAAAGGGCCTCCTCCCGCGAATTGCTGCGCTGTCCTAACTGTGAGCCTCCGTAGATAAGGCAACTTTCAAGAAGCGCTAGAGAATAAAGGGCGAAGCACGACATATTGAGGCGAGAAATGTGGTGGCCGCTGCCGCCCCCGTGTGCAAAATTGGCACGTGGCTAAAGCACAGGATGAAGTGAAATCATTACAATTGGTATTCCGGTCAGGTCTGTGCAAGGCGCCAAATTAGACATCCTCTGCCGCACCCCGCGCGGCTAAACTCAGAACGACTGCAGCTCTCAGTTGAGCGAACTTAATTCCATTTGCGGGTGAATTCAGATTTAAAACTGCACCTTGCCACACGGCTCCCGCCATTTACACTCCAATTGAAATCCGGCAGTGATTGCACCGAGTGAATAGAATGATGCGGAGGGCGGTTGACGTTCAGTTTGGATTTCCTATAACCACCCAATCAAACACATCCGTCGCGCCGCTGCACGAAACAGTAAATCCTGATGTGGACTTTGCGGAAAGGTTCGCTCCACCCTTGGTTGTCTCATCAAAGACTAGGATGACTGGCTGCGAAACGTAGGTGATGGGTAGAGAGATTGTCCTCGTTGATCCCGAGCAAGCAGAAGTTCCTGCAGATTGGTTGGCAGAGGCTTGCCCGATTGAAGGAAGGTTAACGACTTTATTCGCAGATGCCGTGATCGCTACCGTAGAACTCACAGCACCCGACAACGGACTGCTCAAAACCAGCTGTGGCGTTATGATTTGATTTTGCCCAATGGTGGTCAGACCCGAACCCGATTCCCGCGACTCGCCCGGGCCACAACATGGGACGGTACT
>Ga0210409_10002392_pt1 | contig 22427 bp, 17 predicted proteins | sample IncBWH17MmetaG_FD_161649 | JGI IMG/M metagenome (GOLD analysis project Ga0210409, IMG submission 161649) | Forest soil microbial communities from Barre Woods Harvard Forest LTER site, Petersham, Massachusetts, United States - Inc-BW-H-17-M | ecosystem: Environmental > Terrestrial > Soil >...
CAACAAGAACGCGCCTTTGTGGGAAATCAGTGCTCGCGAGTTTTCGCAAGTCATCGACGTGAATGTGAAGGGCTTCGCCAATGTGATCCGGCATTTTGCACCGGCAATGGTCAAGCGGAAGCGGGGCGTCATTGTCAATTTCAGCTCGGGTTGGGGCCGCTCGACCGATGCGGAAGTGGCGCCCTACTGCGCGAGCAAATGGGCCATTGAGGGTTTGACCCTCGCCATGGCGCAGGAGTTGCCTTCCGGAATGGCGGCAGTGTCCTTGAATCCCGGTATTATCAACACCGAGATGCTCCAAAGCGCCTTTGGGAGTTCCGCCTCGGGTTACATTTCACCTGAGCAATGGGCCAAAGGCGCTGTTCCCTTCCTGCTGGCACTTGGAGCGGGAGACAATGGCAAGCAATTGGAAGTTCCCGGTATTGACGCAGGCTCCTGCGAGCCTTAGCCTTGGGCGATGTCGAATGCGAGCAAGCCGAAGCGACGGCGCAAGGCCGTGATGTTGGGTGTTGGATTGGATTCTGACGGTCACAAGCGGTTAACCACCGGCCCGAATTTCATGTTGGTGGGAGGCTCGGAAGGCACGCACGAAATCATGACTGAGAAGGTCACTAAGATTAATGAAAAGCTCGCGGCCAAAGGAAAGCGGTTGGAAGAGGTCGGCCGCGACGAATTCGACGATATTGCGCGTTCCGTCGGGTTGCAGCGACACGAACCCAACGAAGATGGCTCAAAATCCGGCAACCCCTAAGTCAGGACCGAGCTACCGTTAGCGGCTGCTTCAAGCGCTTTAAAGAACAAGGACTCAACCCGACATGCACACTGAGACCAACTCTTACCTGACGCTCCTCGTGCTGTTCGCGGGCGCGCTTGTGTTTGCCTTGACACCGGTGATGTTGGCCAAAATTTGGGCCAGGAAGTTCTCTCCGCCAAAGCCCGGCCTGGATAAGAATGCCATTTACGAATGCGGCCTGGAATCCAAGGGAGACGCCTGGGTGCAATTTCGCTCGGAGTATTATCTGTATGCGATTATCTTTTTAATCTTCGACGTTGAGACCATCTTCCTGTTGCCCTTTGCGGTGTCCTTCGGTGGTTTGCCTGGCGGAGCCTTTGTCGCGATGATTGTTTTCCTATTCCTGCTGGTGGAAGGATTGGTTTGGGCGTGGAAGAAGGGGGTTCTGACCTGGAGATGAGGACTTATGGATGAAGGCTTGCGCAGTGAGTTGAGCAAACAGGGCATCTTTACTACGACCCTGGAAGAACTGTACAACTGGGGCCGCAAGAATTCGCTCTGGCCACTCGGATTTGGCTTGGCCTGCTGTGCCATCGAGATGATCGCCACTTCCATGGCCCGCTACGACCTGGCCCGCTTCGGCGCCGAGGTATTTCGCCCCTCTCCCAGGCAAGCGGACCTCATGATTGTGGCCGGAACCGTGACCAAGAAAATGGCGCCGCAGGTGGTCCGGCTGTACAATCAAATGCCCGAGCCAAAGTACGTCATCGCAATGGGCGCGTGCGCCATCTCCGGCGGCCCGTTCAAGCAGGGTTACAATGTGCTCAAGGGCATCGATCGCTTTATTCCCGTGGACGTGCACATTCCCGGGTGCCCGCCGCGGCCCGAAGCCCTGGTGCATGCCTTGATGACGCTCCAGGAGCGGATCGACGCCCAGGCGCTCACCGGCGAGAACCGGCCGCGGCATCTGGTCGCCGACGCCCCGGGTGATTTCCCCGTGCCGAAGTTTGGCGAACACGACTTGGAGCCGTCGAAAAACCCTGAGGTGTGGACCCCCCCTTCACAATTGGTGAATCAATGAATTGAGCCAAGAAATGAGTCCCGAATCGACCGCGCGCGCCGCCGGCCAGGTCTTTGGACTGGTGCTGCTCACCGCGGGAATACTCAAGTGCTGGTCCATCTCGAAGCGGCCGACAACCAGCACCAAATGCGTGCTCAGTCTGCTGCTGGTCTTGAGCGCTTGGTGGTTAACTTCCGCGGGGATGCTATGGCTTGTCCCTTCCCCCGCTTTGCGGCCGTTATTTGGAGTCGTCGCCCTTCTTGCGTTTGGTTTAATCACGGCCGCCATCATCGTTTCGGTGCTCGGATTGGTAGACTACGAAAAGGAACCCGGGAAATACGTGCAAGGGCGCGCACAGGCGATCTGGGCCCTGGTGCTGTGCGGATTCATGGTGATGCTGGTCGTCGGCAGGGGGATCTTTACTGTCCTGGGCGCCAGCGGGCTGGCGCGCCAGTCGAACCCCGGAGTCCCGCTGGTCTTCCAGAATCTCAACTTCAAGATCACAACTCCGGGCCGTCCTTGGGTCCAGGCGGACGCTTCGAGAATCAACGCCGATGCCCAGGTGGCTTTCGTGCGGGCTCAACCGGAGATGTATTTCATGGTGATGGCCGAGAAGACGGGCCGCTCCGCGATGTCGGCCGAAAGCCTCGCGGAAATGGCGGGAGCGCGGATGCGCAGTTTGGCGGATTCGGTGGTCGTCAAGGAGCGGGCCGAGGATTCGATTGGGCAATTGCGCGGCCTTAAGGTCAAGACGGAGGTGGAGCTTTCGGGAAAATCCATCTGTTATGTGCAATGGTTTTGCGCCACCAATGGTTGGGCCTATCAGCTGATGGCTTGGGGTAGGGTTCAGGATGCGAACCTCCTGGCGACGGAGGCAAGCCGCCTCAAGGCGAGCTTTTCGCTGTTGGACCCTCAGCGGCTCTCACCGCTGGCGGGGCGCCATGCCCCGTCTGATTTTGCTTCGACCAATTTCCAGTTTGCCGTGCATTGCTCGGATCCCGGCTGGCTGATTTGGGACGATGTGGAGGAGGAGTGCCCGTATTGCACTTTTGGCGTTCTCCACCAGCAAGGCGTGGGTTTGGCTGTGGCGGCGGTGAATCTGCTGGGCCTGGAACCGGAACCTCAAATGATCTACCGCGGCTTTTTGACACTCCTGGGTCAGCGCGCCACAGCTGACCCGTTGGCCGCGGCGCGGAGTGTTCAAGCAGGATACTTGCGTGGAGCGGAGCTGGATTTCGCGGGTTCGTCGGGATCAGCCAAGCAATACAGTTACCGCGCTCGAATGCTCTACACAACCAACGTCGCCTACCTGGTAGCGGCTTGGGTGGAGACCCGCCGGGCGGACAGACAAAAACTACTGGCGGATGCGATCGCGCGCGTAGCCTTTCTGGGGCCGGCGGAGAACCTGCCGACGCTGGATCAAATGACGGCGCGTGAGAAGCGAGTCCACCGGATGGCCTTCAATGCGTTCGGCACAGCCTACTACGAGGGGCATCGCTTTGATCAAAGCCTGAGCCTCTTCAAGCAAGCCATCGCCCTTGACACTTTTGAACACGAGACTCCGTATCTGAAGAATTTTGTCGATACCTGCCTGCGCGCGGGAAAGTTTCATGACGCACTGGATGAACTGCGCCAGCATCAGGTTTTCGTCGACAAAGACCCGGCTCTGCGAGCGGATCAGGCCTTTGTGCAAGGGCGTTTGGGCCAGACCCAACTAGCGATCACCAATTACTCAAAGCTTTTCGCCTCCGGTTATACCTCGGAAGAACATTTCCGGGAATACATGGGACTGCTGGCTGGTTCGGATCAGTCGGAGAGAGCGTTGAAAGAGCTCGAAGCGTACGTTGGCAAGCAGGATACGCCGCCTGTGCGCCTGATGCAGGCGGAATTGTTGAAGCGCCAAAAGCGGTTCGCCGAAGCGGTCGAATTGCTGAAAGCGCAGCGGCAAAAGAACCCGTTTCACGCGGGGATTATTTACTCGCTGGGCGACGCATTCATTGCCTCCGGACAGCCCAGCGAGGCGCTTGCGTTGAGCCAGCAAGTGCTCAAAGAGCAAGGACCCAGCGCGGGTTTATGGGTGTTGCAGGGCCGTGCCCAGTTCGCGCTGAAGTGGTACAAAGAAGCCAAAGATGCCTTCGAGAAAGCATCGAAGGAGGCGCCCGACGACGCCGAGATCAAGAACTGGCTGACGATGGCCTCTGGCGTGCTGGGGCAGGGCGCCAATTCGATGGTGAAAGATCCCATAGAGCCCGTCCCGCTGCCCGCCCAATTGAGCCACGAGCCTTCGCCTCCTTCCCCGGCTTACGGCAAAGATGAAGGGGCCTATTACTCCCGCAGGATTACCGGGGTAGCCTTTGCGCGTGGAAAGGAGATGCGCAGTACTGAGTACGTAAGCGTGCACGTTTTGTCACCCGAAGGGGTCTCCGATTTCAGCACGTTTCAAATTCGTTTTCACCCGCTCAACGAGGAGCTTTATGTGAATAAGCTGGAGGTGCGCGACGCTTCAGGGGCGTTCGTCAGTTCGGGCGCGCTCAACGATTACTACGTGTTGGACGAGCGGTCCAGTGAGATGGCGACTGGGAGGAAGGTGCTGAACATCCCCATCTCAGGTCTCCAGCCCGGCTTCCAAATTGAAGCGGTCTTCACCCGGCGGGAATTTGGGACCGCCAAAGAGTTCACTTTCCTTCCGATAAGCTTTTCCCGGGCATTTCCGCTTCAGGAATCAATCACGTTTTTCCTCGGAGACACCAACCAGGTGCGCTGGGTGAGCGATCCCAGCCTTGCGCCCGAAGCCGTCGAGGGCGGTATTTGCTGGCGGTGGAAGGACCCGCCGATGGCTAAGTGGGAGCCGCTGCTTCCCGAGGTTTCCGACTATGCGCCCATGCTCTGGCTTAGCGACGCGACGATGCGCTGGCCCGAACTCGTGGCCGATTACCTGGATTCGATCGCTCCTCGGCTGGAAGAGCCTCCTGAGTTGGCCGACCTGAGCCGGCGAATAACCCAGGGCGCAACGAATCTGGAACAAAAGCTCTCGGCGGTCGCCGGCTACATCCAAACCAACTATACCTATAAAGCCATTGAATTCGGTCGCCGCTCGCGCCTGCCGCAGTCGCTGGGGGAGATTGTTCGCAACAAGTATGGCGATTGCAAAGATCACGCCGTGCTTGCCCGGCAGCTGCTCCAGTCGGCGGGTGTGCCGGCTTCCTTGGCGCTGGTGAATTTCAACGGCGCCGTCCGGGAGGACCTCCCTTCGTTGGATCAATTCGATCACATGATCGTGCGCGTTCCGGATGAAAGCCGGGACTGGTTTCTGGATTGCACTTCCAAGAGTTCCGATTTGAGAGCCGGTTGGACCCTCGGTTTGGCGGGTCATTCAGCTCTCATCCTGGACAAGGATGCGCCCCGGTTCATCCGGATTCCGCAATATCCCACGAATGCCAGCGTGGTGCAGGTGGCGCGGGACATCCAGTTCACCAATCAAACCGAGGCGTTGGTGAACGAACGTTTGCTTTTTGCGGGAGTGCATGCCGCGTTTTTACGGTCGTTTTTGCGCGGACAATCCGCCACCGCGCGCCGGGCCTACGTGGCCAATGAGCTGGTGTGCGCCTCCGGCGAGTTGCTCGACGTGACCATCGGCGCCCTGGAGGACGCGCAGGCGCCGTTAACCTTGCGTATCAGCTCCATCATCCGGGGCCAATTTCAGGTCCTGGGCAACCAAATCGTCGGCACCCCTCCTCTGGGCATTGAGCGCACGTTTCTGGGCGCGCAGCCGATCGAGAAACGCACCGCGCCGTTCGAGGTTGCCGCCCCATTGCTGATGGAACGCCAGCTGACCATCACGCTGCCCGCCGAATTCAAACCAAAACTGGAATTGCTGCCCGCACGGACATCGGAAACGGAGTTCGTCAAATGCCGCACGTCTGTCGAAGCCATCGCCGCCGGCTGGCGGCTCTCCAGTTCCTTGTATGAGCCGAGCGGGCGCCGGCCGGCTCAAGAATACAGCCCCTACTGCGCGGCTCTTCGCCAGGCGGTCGAAACCCTCAAGCCGTCCCTGGTTGGCGAGAAAATCCAGCCGTAGACTGGATCATTCACTCCATTAGCAAGAAAGCTGGTCATCGGCTCGCCGGTCTGTACATTAGGGATTGTGGAAATGCTAGAGCAAATCAAGTCGCGTGTGGAAGCGGCGCTTCCGGGCGCGCGCTTGGACTTGGTCCGCAACGGCAGCCCTTCGGAGCAGCATTCGTTGCTGGTGGATAACGAGCATGCCCTGGCGGTGGCGAAGTTTTTACGCGACGATCCCGCCCTGCGATTGGACCATGACTCGAACGTAACGGGGATCGATTGGCTCGATACGGTCGTCAAAGAAACGACCAAAACCAAACAGGTCATCGAGGGAGTCGAGCGCGAGATCGAGCAGACCGTCGAGCGGAAAAAGCCAGGTTACCTCGAGGCGGTGCACCATCTCTACTCCATGGAACTGAAACACGGGCCGGTCATCCTGCGCCTGCGCACGGCCGACCGCGCGGAGCAAAACCATCTGCCTTCCTTAACACCCGTTTGGCGCGGAGCGGAGTTCCAGGAAAGGGAAGCCTATGATCTCTACGGGATCCTTTTTGACGGCCACCCGGATTTGCGGCGCATTTTAATGTGGGACGAGTTCAAGGATTATCCCATGCGGAAAGACTACGTCGAACCGGACGATTACGAATACGAGCCCACGGCGCATGATGAGGTGCTCGAAAGGGCAAAACGGCACCACCAATGAACCCAGGATGTCAGAGCCGCAACCAAATTGTCGAAGCGTGAATCGTTAAAACGATAAAATGCTTGCGCGAGCTGCGTAGATTCTCATACGACAAATGACCGAAACAACCCCACGCCAGTTCGAGCTTCGCTCGAAGTCGTCCGGCAATGGCGAGTTGCCCAGCGATTTGCTGGAGGTTTCCATGGGGCCGCAGCATCCCTCCACGCATGGCGTGTTCCGCATGGACGTGGTCCTCGACGGCGAACGCGTCCTGAAGCTCAAGCCCGTTTTTGGTTATCTGCACCGCAACCACGAAAAAATCGCCGAAGGCACTACTTACCTGGGCTCAATCCCCTACACCGATCGCCTGGATTACTTTTGTTCCCTCACCAACAACTGGGCCTATTGTCTGGCCGTGGAAAAGCTAGCTGGGTTGCAAGTGCCGGAACGCGCGGAGTACATCCGGGTGATTACCGCGGAGTTGACCCGCTTGCAAAATCATACCTGCCTGGGAGGCTTCCTGCTCCAGGACATGGGCGCGAGCGGCACGCCGCTGATGTACGCCTTTCGCGAACGGGAGAAGATCCTGGATCTGTTTGAAGCGCTGACGGGGGCCCGGATGATGTGCAATTACATGCGCTTCGGCGGCTGCCGGTGCGATCTGCCTAATGGATGGTTGGAGGAAGCTGGGCGCGTTGTCGCGGAGTTCCCAGGATTCCTTGATGAATTCGAGGCATTGCTTAACGAGAATGAAATCCTCATGTCGCGTACACAAGGCGTTGGTGTGCTTCCCAAGGAACTCGCCGTAAATGCCAGCATTACCGGACCCATGCTCCGCGCTGCCGGAGTCAATTACGACCTGCGAAAGGTGGATCAATATGGCATTTACAGTCGGTTTCCCTTCCGTGTGCCGCTGGGTGACCACGGTGACGTCTATGACCGCTATATGGTACGCGTTTTGGAAATGCGGGAGTCCATAAAAATCCTGGGGCAGGCACTGAAGGAGATTCCGACAGGACCAATCGTTGATCCAAAAGCCAAGCTGCGCGGTTTTCGGCCCAAAGCGGGCGAAGCCTACGGACGCATCGAAGCGCCGAAAGGTGAACTGGGATTCTTTCTGATCAGTGACGGTTCGCCCAATCCGTATCGATATCGAGTGCGGCCGCCCAGTTTCATTAACCTGACCATCCTGGAGGATATGTGCCTGGGGCAGTACGTGGCCGACGTGGTCATCATTTTGGGCAGTGTGGATATTGTCCTGGGAGAGGTGGATCGATGAACGCGGTTTTAAATGGAAGGACGCGCTCCTGCGAGTCCCTAATCTTACCCAAACTCCGGCACGCAGTTACCAGCTTTTTATATGTTTGGTGAAGGAATTATAAAAGGAATGGCGGAGACGGCCCGCAATTTTGTGGGCAGTTATGTCCAGAATGACCGGTTGGTCACAGTGCAGTATCCGGAGGAACGGCTTCCCCAGAAAGAGGCGGCTCGGAATTTTCCGTTTCTAGTCTATGACGGCGAAGATTGGCAAAAGGGTTTGCGTTGTGTCGCCTGCCAGATCTGCGAGAAGGAGTGTCCGCCGCAGTGCATCTATATCGTCAAGGACGCCACGAAGAAGCCGGATTATATTGGCAAGCTGCAGTTCCAACCGAAGGTCTTCGATATCGACGTTTCAGTCTGTATGAGCTGCCAGATTTGCGTCGAGGTCTGTCCCTTCGATGCGATCAAAATGGACGTGGAGTACGAGCTGAGTACGCACGATCGATTTGGCCAATTGCTATTGCACAAAGACGACCTGTCGAAATCAAACAAGTATTATCTCAAGATTCATCCGACCGAAGCCTCCCAGGTTGACGAGCATTTAGCAGCCGAAAAAGCCAAAGCCGACGCCAAGGCCAAGGCCGATGCGCAAGCGAAGGCGGCGGCCGCGGCGAAGCCAGTTCCGGCTTCCAAGCCAGCCACGCTATAAATCCGAAGGCCGAAGGCCGACCTCCGAAATCCGAACTGTAGGCAAACCGACAAAAGAAGGCAGAAATATGGAGGCAGAAAAGTGCAGAGGAGCCTGCAACGGAATCACAGGCCGAGTGTTGCCTTTTCGGACTTCGGGCTTCGGCCTTCTTTCGGCCTTCGGATTTCGGCCTTCGGGTTTGGGTCACCCCGTTCCATGTGTAAAGGGCTTGCGGACGTCCCGATTCCCAGCAATGCTTCGCCCCCAGCATCCTGACCCCCAGCGGTGTCGCGCATGGTTCGGGGCGGAGTCGCAGTGACCGAAATGATGGATCAGATTTTCGTCGACCTAAAGCACTGGCTGGTGTCGTTTGCCCCAGCCCAGTGGCAGCCGCTTATCTCCGCCTTGGTGAGCGTGGCGGCCTTGATCGGCGTCTTCGCGATTCTCTTTGCCATTACCACCATCCTGGAACGTAAGGGCCTGGGACGAATCCAGAACCGTTATGGTCCAAACCGCGTCGGTCCGTTCGGTTTGCTTCAGCCTTTAGCCGATGGGGTGAAGGCTCTCATCAAGGAGGACCTCGTGCCGCGTTCCGCGGACCCGGTCGTTCACTTCCTCGCGCCGCTCGTCCTGGTAGTGCCGGCGTTTCTTGCGTTAGCCGTTTTGCCTATGGGCCGCAACATGGCCGCCGTGGACCTCGACGCAGCGGTGTTGTTTTTCTTCGCGGTTGGCGCGGCCACCGAATTGTCGGTGTTCATGGCGGGCTGGTCCAGCCGCAACAAGTACTCGCTGCTGGGAGCAATGCGGGCGATTGCGCAAATGATCAGTTATGAAATCCCACTGATCCTTTCCGGGGTTTGCGCGATCATGATGGCGGGGTCGCTATCCACCGAATCGATCGTTAATGCGCAGGCTGGTTACTCGGGCTGGGTGCCTCACTGGTTTGTGCTGACCCCTTGGGGTCTGGCGGGGTTTGTCCTGTTCATGATCGCGGCTGCCGCCGAATCGAATCGCGCGCCCTTTGATTTGCCGGAAGGCGAATCCGAAATCATTGCCGGGTATTACATCGAATATTCCGGATTTAAATTCGCGCTTTTTTTTCTCGGCGAATATATCGGCATGTTCGCGGTGAGCGGGTTGGGGATTACGCTTTTCCTGGGCGGTTGGCGGGCGCCGGCGCCGTTCCTGGAGTGGATACCATCCTACGTTTGGTTCTTTGGCAAGTTGCTGGCAATCATCGCGGTGTTCATTTGGGTAAGAGGCACCTTGCCGCGCCTGCGCATCGACCAGCTCATGGGCTTTGCGTGGAAATTCATGTTGCCCATGGCGCTCGTGGATATCCTGGCCGCTGGAATCTGGCATTTCACTCCTCCGGGGATTACGCGCTGGGTAGTGGGTACACTTCTAGTGGCTGGACCGTACGTTTTTTTAGTGCGCCTACTCGCGTCGCATGGGCGGGTAATGAAACGGAAGTATCGCTATGCCGAATGATGTGGAAATCCGAAGGCCGAAAGCCGAAAGCCGAAAGAAGGCCGACCCGCTGCGCTCGCGCGACAGCGCGGCGAGAGGCCGAAACCGGAATTGCAGCGGCTTATGACGGCAGCTTTCATTGTTATCTGCCTCGTGATCCTCGCCAGCGGCATTGCGGCGATGACATTGCGCAACCTGGTGCATTGCGCTCTGTCGCTGTCAATCACTTTTGCCGGCCTGGCTGCGCTGTACCTTCAATTGGATGCGCAGTTCGTTGGGTTTGCCCAGATCCTGGTTTATGTGGGGGCGGTAGCGATCCTGATCGTGTTTGCGATATTGCTTACTCGGGGAAGTGAACCCGGAAGACAATCGATTTACTCTCCTCATTGGTTAATCGGTGTCGGCATCGCCGCTGTGGTGTTTGCGGTCATAGGAGCGGTGATTCTGTCGAGCAAGGCCTTGGTCCGGCCGCAGGCTCCCGCGCCCGAGGTTGGCGTGCGTCAGCTCGGGGATCAGCTCATGACCAAATACGTTCTGCCGTTGGAAGTCCTGGGTCTGCTACTGACGGCGGCCCTGATTGGCGCCGTCATTCTTGCGATGCAAGAAGGCCACTCCAAACGTGCGGGAGGCGCTGAATGACGCCGCTCCATGGATATTTGCTGATCTCGGCGCTTCTCTTTGCGATTGGCCTGGCGGGTGCCGTCACCCGGCGCAACAGCATCATCGTGCTGATCGGGATCGAACTCATGCTCAACGCGGCGAACCTGAATTTTATCGCCTTCTGGCGTTTCGGTCCGAATCCTGAGGCTTTGACCGGGGTCGTTTTTGCACTTTTTTCGATTGCTGTGGCCGCGGCCGAAGCCGCCGTCGGGTTGGCTCTGATCATTTCCATTTATCGTCATTATAAAACGACGGATCTGGACCGGGTCGACTCAATGAAGGGATAAGATGGATTGGGTGGCAAGAAATCTCTGGTTAATCCCCGTGCTTCCGTTGATAGCGGCGGGCCTGAGCGCGTTGGCTAAGCGATCTCAACGCCGATTCGCCGCAAGCTTGGCGATCGGTTCCATGGCCATCGGACTGGTGCTCTCGTGCCGGGCCTTTGCGAGCGCGGTTAGCCACGCGGGAACCGAGCTTGCGCGGCAGACAGTCAACTTCCGCTGGTTCCAGCTGGGTGAGGGTTGGGTGAAGGTGGGGTGGGTGCTGGATCCGCTGACGGCCATTATGCTTGTGATGGTGTGCGTGGTGGGGTTGCTGATCTTCATTTACAGCACGGGGTATATGGCTCATGACGAGAATTTTACGCGATTTTTCTGCTTCTTGTCGTTGTTCGCTGCGGCGATGCTGGGGCTGGTCATTGCCAATAGCCTGCTGCTTTTCTTCATCTGCTGGGAAATCGTGGGGCTGACTTCGTATTTGCTCATTGGTTTTTGGTATCACAAGCCGAGTGCGGCGGCGGCAGCCAAGAAGGCCTTCATCACCACGCGCATTGGCGACCTCGCTTTTTTAATCGGCATGGTATGGCTTTACGGGCAGGCCGGCACGCTGCTGTTTTATGACAACGGACAGGGTTGCCTGGAGGCGCCGGCGCTGGCGTCATTAGCAGGACAGATCACCAGCTTGGGCATTGCGGTGTCCACCGGAATCGCCTTGCTCGTTTTTTGCGGCGCCATAGGCAAATCCGGACAATTGCCGTTGCACGTTTGGCTGCCGGACGCGATGGAGGGACCGACGCCGGTAAGCGCGTTGATTCACGCGGCCACCATGGTTGCGGCCGGCGTGTTTCTGGTCGCGCGGGTTTACCCGCTGATGGCCCTGGCACCGGCCGGAAGCACGGGCGCGTCCGCTTTAGTGGTGATCACGTGGGTAGGCGCACTCACGGCCGTATTTGCGGCCAGCATCGCGGTAGCTCAAACCGATATCAAACGGATCCTGGCCTATTCGACCGTGTCGCAACTGGGCTTCATGATGCTGGGGCTGGGCGTGGGTGGCGTGGGCGTCGGCATGTTCCACTTGATCACGCACGCCTTTTTCAAGGCCCTACTGTTCATGGGCGCCGGCTCGGTGATCCACGGCTGCCATGAAGAGCAGGATGTCCGGAACATGGGCGGTTTGAGAAGATTCATGCCCATAACCTTTGCAACCTATGCCATCGGGATGATGGCTTTGAGCGGCGTGCCGATCTTTTTCTCGGGATTTTGGAGCAAGGACGAGATCTTACATGCCGCGCGTAACTGGCCGGTCACGCGCTGGCCATTTTATCTGGGCGTGGCGGGCGCATTGCTCACGGCCTTCTACATGACCCGCCAGATGATGTATGTATTCTTCGGCAACTACCGCCTGGTCTTGGTCAAAACGACTGGTTCGGAGCAGCGAATGGTTGCCCACGGCGGTGTGCCCGCGGGGGAGCATCCGCACGTGGAACTTCCCGCTGAGCCGCATGAAAGTCCGGGCGCGATGGTCATTCCCTTGGTGGTGCTGGCGTTTTTCTCCATCGTTCTCGGTTTCCTCGGGACGCCCGCCTGGCCGTGGATTCAAAGTTTTCTGGAGGGCGAGCACCTGGTTTCCGGTTGGAACACCGGGGTGCTCACGGTGATGCTGACGTCGACGGTCGTGGCTTTGACCGGCATAGGACTCGGTTACTGGCTCTACGGACGCCATCCGCTGGAGGCTGAGCATGCCGATGCGCTGGAGCGTTGGTGGCCCAATGTATTCACGCTGTTACGGCGCAAATATTATGTCGACGAGATCTATGAGTGGGTGTTTGTGGGGCTGAATGCCTGGTTTGCGAAAGCATGTGACTGGCTGGATCGGTGGGTGTGGGACGGCCTTGTGCAGGTGATAGGCGCCCTGGTCGTTGGAATTGCCTGGGTGGATCGAGTTTTGGATGAGCAGGTGGTGAACCGCGGGTTCGATGAGACGTGCCGGGGCATTTCCGGCGGCGGCGGGTGGTTTTCCCGATTCCAAAACGGGCGCGTTCAAAATTATCTCCGGGCCTTGGGATTGGCCCTGGCAGTGCTCGTAGTTCTGCTGATCTGGGGGTGCCGCGCTTCATGAGCACCTTCCCCTGGATCACCGTGCTGACTTTGGTCCCGTTGCTGGGGGGCATTATTGTGCTCAGCCTCCCCGCAGACCGGGCGCGGGAGGCTCGCCGGGCGGGGCTGGGCTTCAGCTTTATTTCGCTGGCGATCGCGCTCGGCCTTTGGGCCGCCTTTGACAAGAACTCCGGAGGTCTGCAATTCGAAAAGCTTCATGTTTGGATTCCGAGCCTGGCTGTGCAATATCACGTTGGGATGGACGGGCTCAGCCTGTTGATGGTGCTACTGTCGGCCATTGTGGTGCCGATGGCGATGTTGGCTTCGCATAACATCCAGGAAAAAGTTCCGATTTACTTCGGGCTCGTTTTGTTGTTGCAAGCCGGCCTGTTCGGAACCTTTACGGCGCTCAATTTCTTCCATTGGTTCATTTACTGGGAACTGAGTCTGATCCCGGCGTTTTTCCTGATCAAATTTTGGGGAGGGCCGTTGCGCTCGTCGGCGGCAACGCAGTTCTTTGTTTATACCATGGTGGGCAGCGTTGCCATGTTGCTGGCGTTCCTGGCGATTTTCCTGGCTACCAATCAATTCGATTTCACTCAGTTGGCGGACCTGGGGCGCAACGGCACATTGGTTCCGGCGCTGGCGGAGAAACTGGGTTGGCGGGAGCTGACCAGCAAGAGATTGGCGCTAGTGATTTTTGGCGGTGTCTTTCTGGGCCTGGCAGTGAAGGTGCCGTTAGTTCCCTTTCATACCTGGCTGCCGACCGCCTACGCCGAGGCGCCCACCGGCACTACCATGTTGCTGACCGGCCTGATGTCGAAGATGGGGGTCTACGGTTTCCTGAGGATTCTCCTGCCCATCTTTCCCGAAGAAATGCGGTGGGTTCTTACTCCATTGCTCTGGGCATCGGTTATTTCGATTGTTTTTTCGGCCGGCGCCGCATTCGCGCAACGGGATTTGAAGCGCATGCTGGCTTACTCCTCCATCAACCACCTGGGTTACTGCATTCTGGGGATTTCGGCGGCCCTGGCCTCAGGCGCGGCCTTGGCTGCGCCCGGAACCGAAAAGGCCGCGGCCTTGAACGGCGTCTTTCTGCAAATGTTTAACCACGGATTGACTGCCGCTTCTCTATTTTGGTTTGTCGGCTTGCTGGAGCAACGGGGCAGGGGAGTGCGCGGTCTGGACGACTTCGGTGGACTGCGCAAGGTCGCGCCGGTCTTTTGTGGCCTGATGGGTATCGCGCTGTTTTCCTCGCTCGGGCTGCCGGGCCTCAATGGCTTCATTGGCGAATTCCTGATTTTTAAGGGTGCCTTCCCCTTAGCATGGTGGGCGGCGGCCTTGGCGGTGCTGGGCTTGTTGATCACGGCAATCTTCATTCTTACGATTTTGCAAAGAGTGTTTAACGGACCACTGAATCCTCAATGGTCGCAAGTCTCGGACCTGACCCTCCAGGAACGGGTCCTGGTCGCCCCGGCAATTGCTCTGATGTTTGTTCTCGGGGTGTATCCACAGGTTTTGCTGGGAACGGTTAATAGCACGGTGGTCGAGTTGGTGAGGCATCTCAGGTTTTAGGGCAGATGAGGAAAGCAAATACATCTTCCAGCCAAACCCGAACCCGCGAGGGCGCGCAGATAATAGGGGAGGGGACGGCCCGTCCCCAGGAAATTGTTCGCAGCTCCCGAATGCCGCTGACGGGCCGTCCCCACCCCTATCCCTTGGTTCTTTGCAACCGGTACGTCGTGGTGCTTTCGCATCGATTTGCCAAATGAGCATCCTGGCCTGGACCATTTATGTTTCATTTGCCGGGGCCGCGGTGCTGTTATTCCTGCCGCGGACAAATGCTCAACTCGCCCGCGCGGTAGGCTTGTTCACCGCATTGGCAGGCTTTGTTTGCGCTTTGGCCGGGGCTGTGCGATTCGAGCCAGGGACGATCCAGACCGTCACCCGGGCGGCCTGGATCCCTTCGCTGGGGATTGAATATTACCTAGCGGTCGATGGGATTAGCGTGACGTTGGTCCTGCTCACAGGATTGGCAGCCATTGCCGGGGTCCTCTTTTCCTGGAATATCGAAGAACGCGCGAACGAGTTCTTCGCCTTTTACCTTGCGCTGATTGGCGGGGTCTACGGGGTTTTTCTGAGCTTCGATGTCTTCTTGCTCTTCGTCTTTTACGAAATCGCGATTATTCCGAAGTACTTCATCATCGCGATTTGGGGTTCAACGCGGCGCGATTACGGCGCGATGAAACTGGCTCTCTATTCATTTGCAGGCAGCGCGATGGTGTTGATCGGTTTGATTGCCGCGTACGTGCTGGCCGGGGGAAGGACCATGAATTTAGTGGAGCTTTCGAAGGTTTCATTCCCACACGGATTCCAGATGTGGGCGTTCCCGCTGGTCTTTGTCGGATTCGCCATCCTGGCCGGTTTATGGCCTTTTCATACCTGGGCGCCGACGGGTCACGTCGCCGCGCCGACGGCGGCTTCGATGTTGCTGGCCGGCGTGGTCATGAAACTGGGTGCCTACGGCTGCCTGCGCGTGGCCATGACTTTATTTCCGCAAGGGCTCGATCCTTGGGGCTGGCACATGCTGGGCCTGGGGTCCTGGCGCGATGTGCTGAGCTTGCTGGCGGTAATCGGGATCGTTTATGGAGCGATGGTCGCGTTGGTGCAGCGCGACTTTAAGTTTGTAATCGGTTACTCCAGCGTCAGCCATATGGGGTTTGTTTTGCTGGGCTTGCTGACGCTCAATCGTATCGGAATGAGCGGGGCGGTCTTGCAGATGTTTTCGCACGGGGTGATTGCCGGGCTGTTATTCGCCGTCGTCGGCCGAATGGTTTATGACCGGACTCATACACGGGAGTTGGCTGACCTGGAAGCCATGCACCTGGGCCGAGTCATTCCCTTCGCGGCGGTGACCTTCACCATTGCGTCCATCGCGTCGATGGGCCTGCCCGGGTTTAGCGGCTTTGTCGCCGAGTTGCAGGTGCTAATTGGGGCGTGGGAGGCGTTCCCGACCTTCGCGGTCGTGACGGGTTTTGGCATCCTGGTCGGCGTGGCCTACACCCTGCGCGCCTTGCAAAAAGCGTTTTTTGGCGAGCACGAAGCCGTGGCCGTCGCTGCTCCGGCGGGCAACGGTGGCAGTCATGTCGAGATAAAGCCTATATCAACTCCGGAACGGATCGGGGCCGTGCTCCTCATGGGCGCGTCTTTGGTTATCGGACTTTATCCGCGATTGTTATTGGATCTTATCGGACCAAGCCTTGGCTCGGTTCTGTTTGATGGGCTGCGGAGGGGAGGCAAGTTCTAATGTGGCTGCGTCTTCGAGCGTGGGTTAGAGGGTTCAACCGCGAATGGACGCGAATGGACGCGAATCAATGAGCTATCTGGAAGTCTTAAAGCTGGCCGCGCCGGAGACGATCCTGGTGATCACGGTGCTGGTGGTGCTAGCGGCTGATCTTGTGGCGCTGGCGGATTTGGAGTTGCGGTTCCGGATGATCATCGGGGCGATGATTTCTTGCATCGGGTGCGTTCTTGCGATCGGCTGGATGCTGGCACTGCCGCAACAGGCGCAGTTGCTGGGCGGAATCTTCGTGGTGGACCCACTAAACCAACTGGTGAAAATCGCCCTGCTGGTGCTGACCATTCTCACGGTCCTGCTCTCGATCGACAGTCATTTTAGCGCTCACGCGGGGGAATACTTCGCGTTGGTGCTGTTAGCGACGGTTGGCATGCTGTTTCTGGTCAGTTCCACGGATGTGCTGATGATCTTCGTATCCCTGGAACTCACCAGCCTTTCTCTTTACGTGCTGACCGCCTTTAACAAACAGGACGTGCAGTCAGCCGAAGCCGCGCTCAAGTACTTTCTGTTCGGGGGCATGGCGGCCGCGTTTACGTTGTTCGGCTTGAGCCTGCTTTATGGGTTGTCGGGGTCAACCAATCTGGAAAGGATTGCCGCAGCGATCAGTGGACCCAGTCTCGACCCATTGTTGATATTGGCGCTCGTGATGACCGTGGTTGGGTTTGCCTTCAAGGTCGCGGCCGCGCCGTTTCATCTCTGGGCACCGGACGTGTACCAGGGCGCCCCGCCACCCAGCGCCGCGCTGATCGCGTCAGGGTCAAAAGTAGCGGGATTCTTCGTTCTCGCCCGGGTAATGGCCTTGGGATTCCGGGGCGCTGAAGGCAGTGGCGCCTGGCACAATTATTTGCCGGGCTGGGTTCCTCTGCTGGCGATTTTGGCAGGAGTCTCAATGGTCCTGGGAAACTTCGCCGCGATCGTGCAAACCAGTGTGCGGCGGTTGTTGGCATATTCGGCAATAGCTCACGGCGGCTACATGCTTTTGGCAGTCATGGCCAGCGATGGTATGGGCATCCCATCGCTGCTGTATTACGTGATAACGTACGGTCTAACCACCCTCGGCGCTTTCGGAGTCGTCGCTGTGGTCCAGCAACAGACGGGGGGTGATCGGCTGACAGATTTCGCAGGCCTGAGTCGGCGGTCCCCAGTTTTGGCCGCTTGTATGATGGTCTTTTTACTTTCCCTCGCCGGGATACCTCCGTTGGCTGGCTTTTTTGGCAAGTTCTACATCTTTAGCGAACTCCTCCGCTCCGGCGCCGGCATGGGCCTGCTCTGGTTGGTCATCCTGGCGATCGGCTTGAGCGCCGTATCGCTCTACTATTATCTTCAGGTGCTCAAACAGGTTTTCGTGGTCTCAGCGCCACCGGACGCCAAGCCGCAGCCTTCAGCGGCAGTAACTCAACAGGTCGTTTTGGCGATGGTAGCTTTAGCGGTGGTAGCGCTGGGTTGTCTGCCGGAGTGGCTCATCGAGCGAGTCAACGACGCAATTAAATTGGCCAAGCTGTAGGCCGGATATTCCCCAGCGGCTGAACCTCCACGGCCGCCGTTTCTCATTAACACCCTGCTTTAGCGGGGTGTTTGGCGTCCGAAGAGGATCAGAAACCGTTTCAACGGTTTTCCCGGCACGCGCGAAACCGTTGAAACGGTTTCTGAGGTCTTGCCGGCACGTAACACCCCGCTGAAGCGGGGTGTTAATGAGAGCGGCTAGGCCAAGCTCTAGCCTTGCCTGAGCCAGACCGTAGCGCAGGTCTCCAGCTGCCTGCAGGCTGCCGGTTAGTCGCGACTCCTCCACATTACCAGGACGCCCACGAGCACGCCTACGCCGAAGGCAACTCCCATCGCCTGATAGGGTTTCTCGCGAACGGTTCTGTCGGTAGCTCGGGCGGCAGCAGCGGTCTGCTGTTGGAGTCGATCGCAAGCCTCTTTGGCTCTTTCGATGACTGTTTCCAGCTTTGCCCGCAATTCCCCTTTCTCAGTCTCTACGCGATTTGGTGCTTCCATAAGTTTTGTTTTGTTATTTTACATTCGCTCACGCCGGGACAATTCGCAAATGCGCCATCGCGGTTTTAGGCGGGTCGGTGATTATCCAGCTTCACCGATCGTGGGACACAGGAGGCTGGCAAAGGTTGGACAACACGGTATATTTGCCGCCCTGAACGCATCGAGAGAAATGAACATTAATGTGACCATTGATAGCTTTTCAAACTGAAATGCATACTCCAGGCCAGTTCATCGGAAAGATTGAGTTTAGTCCTTCCTTCGCTCCCCGGCCGCGAATTAGCCACGTGCTGTTCGATTTTGACGGAACGCTTTCGCTGATCAGGCAGGGTTGGCCCGAGGTGATGATTCCGATGTTTCAGGAGATGCTCCCGGGGCTGCCTGAGGAAACCGAGGCCCAGCTAACGACGCTGCTCTACAACGACATTATGCGTCTCAACGGCAAACAAACGATCTACCAAATGATCCAGTTTGCCGAGCGCGTAAAGGAACGGGGCGGAACGCCGCAGGAACCACTGTGGTACAAGAAGGAATACCTGCGGCGTTTGGACGACCGAATCCGACACCGGCTCAAAGACCTGGAAACTCGTTCCATTAAACCGGATGAACTGCTGGTGCACGGAGCGCGGGAGTTGTTGGAGCAATTGAGCCGGCGCGGTTTGCCCATGTATTTGGCCAGCGGTACGGATGAACATTATGTGAAACAGGAAGCCGGGCTTCTGGAGCTCACGCATTTTTTTGGACGGCACATTTATGGCGCCCTGGACAACTTTAAAAACTTTTCCAAAAAAATGGTCATTGACCGTATCCTGAGCGAAAACCGCATTTCGGGAGAGCAACTGCTTTCCTTTGGCGATGGGTACGTCGAAATACAGAATACCAAGGAAGTGGGCGGGCTTGCCGTGGCCGTGGCCAGCGACGAGGCGCGCAACGGCTCGGGGGAATTCGATCCCTGGAAATACCAGCGACTGCTCGGAGTCGGTGCGGATGTCGTGATCCCGGACTTTCGCGACGCGATGGCGTTGTTGGAGCGAATACTCTCCGCCTAAGAATCGCTCTCCCAACGTTGAAACGTTGGGCTATTCTCAGATGTCCCTCCGGGACAAGACCGGCCCCAATTCCGAAAACGTCAAAATCTCTAATAATTAACATTTCTTCTCACGTCCCCCACTGGAACCCTGCATCCGCTTTCGCCTTGCCTGAGGGCGGGGGAGTTTGTTAGACATCACAAACTTTATGGCAGCGATCGGCCGATTTCAGAGGGGCGACGAGACGTTTTTCGCCAAGGTTATTGATGGCGAGGTGTTTCGTCTCAATGGCGATCCTTTTGGTTCCCCATCCTTTGAGAAAAAGCCGACCAAAATCAAGGGGTTGCGGACTCTAACGCCGGTGGCGCCCACAAAAATAATCGCTGTGGGCCTGAACTATGCCGACCACGCGCAGGAGAGTAATAAGCCATTGCCGAAGGAGCCGTTGTTCTGGATCAAAGCAACTACTTCGTTGTTGCCTGACGGCGGCAAAATAGAAGTCCCTTTTCCGAATCACCGAACCGATTATGAAGCGGAACTGGCGATAGTGATTGGGCGTCGCGTGCGCAACGTGACTCCCGCGGCGGCGGCGCGCTACATCTACGGCTACACGGCCTCGCAGGACATCAGCGATCGCACCATTCAGAACGGCGAAAGCCAATGGACGCGGGCCAAATCCTTCGACACCTTCACGCCTCTTGGCCCGTTTGTGGAGACCAAGGTTGATCCGCACGAACTGACGATTCAGCTCTTTCAAAACGGGCAACTCCGCCAGAATTCCAACACGCGCCAGTTGATTTTCAACTGCTTTCAGTTGGTCAGCTTCATTTCGACCAACATGACGTTGTTGCCCGGCGACGTCATTCTTACCGGCACGCCCAGCGGGGTCGGTCCCATAGCTTCTGGCGATCGGCTGGAGGTCAGGATTCAGGGCTTAGCGCCGCTGGTGAATACGGTCAAGTAAGTCTCTGGGCTGGAGCTTCTAAATCCGAAGGCCGAAGACCGAAATCCGAAAGAAGGCCGAAATCCGAAGGCCGAACCGGCGCAGCCTGTCTCTGTCTATCTTTCTGCCACCATTTTTCTGCCCGCGGTAATTCTGCCAGGTTCGGATTTCGGATTTCGGATTTCTTTCGGGTTTCGGCCTTCGGGCTTCGGGTTTCAGCACGTGCGCCTGCCACTTCCTGCTCGCCAACTCCGTCCTCGCTCTGCACACTGCGCCCCTCATATGCGTTGGTCACAGACATTGATTCCAACTTTGAAAGAAACCCCGGCGGAAGCCGAGATTATCTCGCACAAGCTGCTGTTGCGAGCAGGCCTGATTCGCAAGCTTACCGGCGGACTCTACACTTTTCTGCCGCTGGGGTTGCGCGCGCTGCGAAAAGTTGAACAAATTGTCCGCGAAGAAATGAATCGCGCCGGGGCGCTCGAGTTATTAATGCCTGCGCTGCAGCCCCCGGATATCTGGCAGCAAAGCGGCCGTTACGAAACTTTCCAGGATGTGTTGTTTAAGGTCCGCGATCGCGCCAAAAAGGAATGGGTGCTGGGCCCGACACATGAGGAAGTCATCACCACGCTCGTCGCCGGCGAGATTAATTCTTACCGGCAAATGCCTAAGAATTTCTATCAGATACAGACGAAATTCCGTGATGAAATCCGGCCCCGGTTCGGCCTGATGCGGTGCAAGGAATTCATCATGAAGGATGCCTATAGCTTCGACGCGACTGACGAGTTGGCGCAGGAAAGCTATCGGAAAATGTATGATGCTTATGCCCGGATTTTCCAGCGGTGCGGCTTGAAGACCATCGCTGTGGAAGCCGACACAGGTGTGATGGGGGGCAAGTTCTCGCACGAGTTCATGGTGCCGGCGGAAACGGGGGAGAACGAAGTGGTTTATTGCGACGACTGCGGCTACGCCGCCAACGTGGAAAAGGCCGCCAGCCGGGTTCCCAAAACGAACCCTGGCGCGGATCCAAATGCCGCGATCGAAAAATTCGCAACTCCCGGTGTGGTCACGATCGAGGCCCTGAGCCGCGCCCCCTATAGCGTGGCCGCCGCGAGGCAGATTAAAACACTCGTCTATATTGCCGACAGCAAGCCCGTAATTATCCTGCTGCGGGGCGACGACCAATTGAATGAGGCTAAGCTGGCGGGCACGCTTGGTACTGCCACCTTCCGGCCGGCCGAAGCGGAAGAGATTTTCAACGCTCTCGGAGCCCATCCCGGAAGCCTTGGGGCGGCGGGTGTCAGTCAGCACGCCATTTATGCCGACGAACGCCTGCGCGATGCGAGCGGCATGACTACAGGTGCCAATGAAGACGGCTTCCACTTCCGCAACGTCGCCATCGGGCGTGACATTGTGATCAAGCAGTGGGCGGACCTGCGCGTCGTCCAGGCCGGCGAGCCGTGTCCGACATGTGGCAAACCGGTCAAAGTCCAGCGCGCGATCGAGGTCGGCCACGTCTTCAAGCTCGGCACGAAATACAGCATCGCGCTCAGAGCGCTGTTTTTGGATGAGTCCGGCAAACAACAGCCCGCCATCATGGGTTGCTACGGAATAGGAGTCACCCGCACGATGCAGGCCGTGATCGAACAGAGTCACGACGACAATGGCATTGTTTGGCCCTTGAGCGTGGCGCCTTACACCGTGTGCATCACACCACTCAACGTTGCGCCTGACAGCGAAGTCATGAAGCGCGCCGAGAAAATTTATGCCGAACTTACCCAACGCGGCATCGACGTTATTCTCGACGATCGGAACGATCGGCCTGGGGTCAAATTCAAAGATTCCGAACTGGTGGGTTTCCCGATCCGAATTGGGATTGGTGAAAAATCGCTGGCGAAGGGCGAGGTGGAAATCAAGCCTCGCGCCGGTGCGTTGCTCGCGGTAAAGGCTGATGAAGCCGTGGCCAAGGTTGTCGAGTTAATCAACGAACCTCGCTGAAGTGAAGGGCGTCCGGCTGTCTAACCTTTGGGCTATCCCCGCAACTCGCGCATTGGCGGCCCTGGTTTTCGTGCTATTGCTAGGGTGCGCGTTCAACGCGCACGGGGCATTTTTC
>Ga0210409_10002394_pt1 | contig 22421 bp, 19 predicted proteins | sample IncBWH17MmetaG_FD_161649 | JGI IMG/M metagenome (GOLD analysis project Ga0210409, IMG submission 161649) | Forest soil microbial communities from Barre Woods Harvard Forest LTER site, Petersham, Massachusetts, United States - Inc-BW-H-17-M | ecosystem: Environmental > Terrestrial > Soil >...
AGAACTGTAAACGAAAGAACCAGAGGCCGCGTCATATGCCGCAACCTCGAGCTGATCAGTTCCCGCCGAGGAGCCGCCGACGTATTGAACATTGCTCCAGTTGCTCGCCGCCTGAAACCACTGTCCGTCCGCTTCACTTACGCCACCAACCGTAAGATGGCCGCTTTCCGCCGCCGAGGTTTTCCACCCAGTAGGCTGTGAGGCTATCACCGCTCGGGTTCGACACGCTCAGGTCGCTCGCAATCGAAGCCGCCTGATTAGGAGAGACGGAGAAGCTCTGCGCCGTTACCGTGGGACTGACGCGTGTTTGCGTCGCCGGCGTCCAGCCGAGAGCATCCATTACATCAATGTCGGTTTGGGACAGGGTGTTAGTTTCGCGGGCTAGGCCAGTCCCAAATACGTCCTGCTGGGCGAAATCGGCGGTATCGCCAGAGTTATTTTTGGTGACGCTGCTACTGTACTCGTTATTAAATGAAAGGCTGGACAACGCGCTGCCATTGGCGGAGAAATAAGTTGTAATTCCGTCCCTACCGTCGGAGAAATCGCGAACGTTCGGCGATGAAAATCGGAAAAGATCCATCGCACTCCAAATGGAGTTTTGGTCGCCAAGACCGCCGACTCGACCCATTGCCCCTTCGGTGATCTCGTGCTCCACGGTGTTGATGACATCTTGGCCGAAACTCCAGTTGTAGGAGGAGTTCAATATCGCCAATGCCTCCGGCTGGGAGATCCTGTGTCCGTCCGCATTCACGGCAGCCTGGGATGGCGGCAAGGGGATCGAGTCGATCCAAGTCCGCGTCGAAGGCGAAGCCCCGGCGCCGGCGATAAGCCATTTCATGCAGGGCATTTTGACGTTCCATGTCCGCTGCCTGTTTCGCACCGAGCCGGGATATGACCTCATGGTGCAGGGCCCGATAAACCGCCCGAAGGATGGAATCGCGGCGCTCTGCGGCGTGATCGAGACCGACTGGTCGCCCTTTCCGTTCACCATGAACTGGATGTTCACGCGCCCGGGCATCGCGGTACGCTTCGAGCAGGGCGAGCCCTATTGCCACATCTTTCCAATCAAACGCGAGGAGATCGAAGCGTTCGATCCGGAGCTGCGCCCGATCTCCGAAGACGCTGAGCTCGCCGCGCAGTTTCAGAAATGGAAGACCAGTCGCGGGCAATTCAACGAGGATTTGAAAGCGCCCGGAACGGAAGCGCGGGCGCAGCGCTGGCAGAAGCACTACTATCGCGGCGTCGACGTCCACGACCAGAGCGCGCCGGTAGAGGATCATCGGACGCGGATCCGGTTGAAGTCGTTCGCGAAGAAATGGTGAGCGCGGTGGAGCGCGCGCCGCCACAGCCGCGCGCCGAAGCGGTGCGCGGTTTCTGGCATGGCGAGCCGCTCAACGCCTATCAGCTCCTCTGCCTGCGCAGCTTTGCCGTTCACGGCCACCGCGTCGAGCTCTACTCCTACGATCCAAGTCTCGCCGTGCCTGATTGGGTTGAACGGAAGGATGCGTCGCAAATCCTGCCGCCGGAGCGCGTGCTGCGCTATCGCTCCGGCACCGGCCCCGGCAGCTTTGCCGTGCACACGAATCTGTTTCGCTACGCGCTGCTGCACCGTCGCGGCGGCTGGTGGGCCGATCTCGACCTTTTGCTGTTGCGGGGAGACCTGTCGCAGGATGAAATCTTCTTTGCAGCGTCGGGGCAGCTCGATCAGGTCTCCTGCAATCTGGTGAAATTCCCGAGCGAACATCCGATGCTGGCCGAGGCCATGGCGCGGGCGGCGTCACTCGAAGTCGAGCTGTGGGCGCAGGCCGGTCAGCCGCTGCTGACCGTTCTCATCAAGCAACACGGCTTGGCGCAGCTCTGCCGACCACGCACCGACAGCTCACCGATCGCCTGGTTCGAACTGCCGATGCTGTTTGACCCGTCGCGGGCAGACGAGGTCCGCGACCGGTGCACGGCCGCCTACGCCCTCGATCTGCACGACGAAGTCTGGCGCGGCGCCGGGATTCCCTTCAAGCTGGCGCCGCCGGAAGGCTCCTATATCGACCTTGCTCTTCGCCAGCACGATCCCGGCTTGCACCTTCCGGGACGCATGGACTTCGCCGATGCGACGCGCTGGATCGAGAACCTGCGCAACAGCATCGCGCTCGATGCGCAGCTGCGCGCCCTGCAGACCAGCCACCACGAACTCGAAACGAAATACCGGGCGCTGGAAGGGCAGCACGACGCGCTTGTCGCTGCGAGCCTGCCGCAGCGCGGACGGCGCGATGGTCGCGCCGCGACGAGACATGCGTCGGCGCCATCGGCCGGCCAACGGCGCGCGCTCGTCATCGCCCGCGTCGGCGATGCGTCGCTGCATCCAGGCTGGCTGGCGGGCGCGGCTCCGGGAAGCCGCAATTGGGACTTGCACCTGAGCTATTTCGGCGATCGGCCGGATCCTTTTCAGGAGCGGCCGGACGACGTGACGCTCACCATCGAGAAGGGCACCAAGTCGATCGGACTCAACGCGAGCATGGACAAGCTCGCCGACCGCATCTGGACGTACGACTGGATGTGGGTGCTGGACGACGATCTCGCCGCCGACTTGGCCACGTTGAATCGCTTTGTCGAGATTGTCGAGGAATACGAGCTCGACCTCGCGCAGCCAGCGCTCGGCGGCGGGTCATACGTCGCATACGACATTACACGCCAACGGCCGCACATGGCGCTGCGCTTCACCTCGTTTGTCGAGTCGATGGCGCCCTGCTTCTCGCGGCGCGCGCTCGAGCTGTGCCTGCCGTATTTGAATTCAACGGTTTCATCGTGGGGCCCCGACTACCTTTTCCCCAAGCTTCTCGGATATCCCAAGGACAAGATCGCGATCGTCGATGAAACTCCCGTTATTCATACGCGCCCGGTCGCCATGGGGCCGAACATCGCGCTGGCCAAGGAGCTCGGCGCCGATCCGAACAAGGAACTGCAGGCCTTCCTCCGCCTGTACGGGCTCACGCGCCGCTTCGATACCTGGGGCGGGATCACCAGAGACGGACGCTATACGATGGACCTCTCCGAGATCGATCGTTTCAAGGCCGAGCCGGCAAGCTGAGACGTGAATTTCCGCGGCCAGACGCGCCGAGCGAAGCGTGGCGGAAAGCCGCCGCCGGCTTGGCCGCGATCGCTCGGCGGTTCACGAACCTGCATCAGGTCTGATGTCGGCGCACGCAGGCGGCGAGGAGGACGCCGACTGCGGTGAGCGCTGCCACCATCGCCCAAGCGTCGTTGATCGCGAGGCTCAGCGCCGCCCTTTCGACGGTCGGACGCGCGGCGAGGACCATGTCCGGCGTCACCGCGGTACCGCCAGGCAGCGGTGGAAGCCCCGCATAGGCGAAGGCACCCGCATCGCCCCGCAGGAGGCGTTTGGCCAATTCCTCGCCGTGCTGCGCGGCGCGGCCGAATACGATCGTATCGATGACCGCAAGGCCGATGGCGCCGCCGAGAATGCGCATGAGATTGAACAGCCCGCTCGCGCCCGGGACGCGGCGCTGCGGAAGATGACCAAGCGCGAGCCGTGTCGGCGGCAAGAGACAAAACATCAGAGCAAAACCGCGCACGGCTTGCGGCAGCACCATCTCGGCAAAGTCGGCGCGCGGCGTGTCGCGCGTGCTCAGCGCCAATCCGATGCAAAGCATGGCAAAGCCGCACGCGGTGAGAAGACGGGCGCTGACGCGCCTTTCCAGCCACACCGCAATCGGCGCCGCGGCGAACTGCGCCGCGCCGGTCACCAGCATGGTCTGGCCGATTTCAAGCGAAGTATGGCCCCGCACATAGGCCAGGAAGACCGGCATGAGATAGACCGAGCCGTAGAGTCCGACGCCGAGGATGAAGCTCAGCGCGCAGCCGAGCACGAAGTTGCGGTCGGCGAGCTCCGTCAAGTCGACGATCGGCGAGGCGCGCGCGTAAGTGCGATGGATGAAGGCGGCCCCGGACGTCAGCGAGAGTGCCGACACGCCGAGGACGATTGCGGACGTCCAACCACGGCCGGGGGCCTCCTTCAGGCCGATCTCGAGCGCCGCAAGCGAAACCGCAAGCAGCAAGAGAGCGGGGAAGTCGAAGGTCCGCAGCGCCGAGAAATCGGCGTCCGCCCTCGGCAGCAGCGACGCGGCGGTGATCGCGGCGACGGCGCCCGGCCCAACGTTGACCAGAAACAGCCATTGCCAGCTCAAAGTCGCTGTGATCCAGCCGCCAACGATCGGGCCGACGGTCGGCGCGAGCACGGCGAGCATGCCCGCGAACCCAGTCGCGAGCGCTTGTCCCCGCCCCGGAAACAGCAGGAATACCGACGTGAATACGGCCGGGATCATTGTCCCGCCGGCGCACCCCTGGAGCGCCCGCCATGCGATCAGGCTGGAAAAATCCGTGCTCGCCGCGCAGCCGAGCGAAGCCCCGACGAAGAGCGTCACCGCGAGCGTAAACAGGCCGCGCAGCGACAGCGCCTGCGTCAGGAGTCCGGTGAGCGGAATGGTGATCGCTTCCGCGATCAAGTAGCTCGTTTGGATCCAACTCATCAGGTCGGGGGAAATCGCGAGCGCGCCCTGGATCGTCGGCAGCGACGTGGCGACGATCTGAATATCGAGGATCGCCATGAACATGCCGATGCACATGGCGATGAAGCCGAGCCAGGTCGCCGGCGAAGGGGATGCGGCGGCCGAAGCCTGCCCGGTTGTGGTCGCAAATTTGTTGGTGACCATCGAGGTGTACTGCGCGTGAGGGCCTTCACCGGGCAACTGACAAAACAGTCAGTTTGTGACCTGCAAGTCAGGTTCCGGCTGGACAACGGGCTGCGCGCGCGCAGGGCGCGAGCGGTGCTGATTGGGCAGGCGGCGAGCAATGAATTGCAACGGCGCGACCGAGAGGCCATGTTGACCACAGGAATCGAATGGGGGCCCGGACGCGAGTCCGATCGTTGCGATGACGCCGAGCCGACGACTCCTTGCCGGCGCCCGGCCGGCCATTCGCGGACTGCTTGTCCTCGGCCATCCGCTGCCGACCTTTCTCACCGCGGTCGCCGCCACCGCCTTCTTCTTCATGGCGCGCGGCGAAGTGGCGGTGAGCGCAGGTGCCGGCCTCTTGTTCGTGAGCGTATACCTCGTCCTTTATTCAATTGGCGCGATGAACGACTACGTCGACCAACCGCTCGACCGTTTGGCGTGCCGCCGCGAAAAGCCGTTGGTCGCCGGCGATTTGTCGAGAGATGCTGCGCTGGCGATCTGGATCGCGACGGCGCTGCTCGGTTTCGCTGCCTCATACGCGTTCAATCTTGCGACAGCCGCTATCGCAGTCGTTCTCTGGCTGTTGGGGGTCTCCTACAACTTCTGGGCCAAACGAACGCGCCTCAGCTGGCTTCCCTTTGCCGGCTTCTATCCGTCGCTGCCGCTATGGGGATTCGTGGCTGCCGGGAAGTTCACGCCGGCTCTTCTGCTGACCTATCCGGTGTGCGTGCCACTGGCAGTCGCGTTGAACATTGCCAACACGCTACCCGATCTCGAAAGCGACCTTGCCGGCGGGGTCAAGGGATTCACGCACCGGCTCGGACAGTCGCGGGCGCTCTTCCTCCTTTGGCTCTGCCTCGCGGCCACCATGATCCTGATGGCGGCGGCCGGCCTGCTGATCGGCGGTCATCTGGGTAGGCTCATTCCGGGATTGGTCGCCGGGGCGTTCCTGCTCGGCGCCATGATGGCGGACTGGGCCTTTCTGCGGTCGCCGGCAACTCTGCGACGCACTTTTTATTTGAGTGCGGCGGGTGCGCTGCTCCTAGGCTGCGCCTGGATTGTCAGTTTGCCGTGATCTTCGGATGCACGAGATCGCCGGCCCGCCACATTGTGCGGCGAAACTGGAGTTCCGCTAAACTGAGTTCCGCGAAACTGAACTCCGCGAATCTGACTTGTGAGTCATAAACTGACCCAAATGACACTTGAGTGGTCTCGGTGGACTCTCTACCGGGTCTTTCGACGTCTCGTTCCTTGCGATGCGGGACCCCCATGACCGCTGCTTTTATCAACCGGATTGGCGTCGCCGTTCCGCCCTTCGACATTCATCGCCCGTTTTCCGAATTCGCAATGTCCCGGCTCAGTGGCCGGAAAGCGCAGGCGGCTTTCTGCAGGTTGGCCGAGCGCGCGCAAATCGACCACCGCTATTCCTTCCTCCCGCCGGAGTCTTTCCTCGAGCCCGCGGGTTTTTATCGGCCGGGTCGGTTTCCGGACACGTTGGCGCGCATGCGCTTTTTTGAGCAACATGCTCCCGACTTGGCGGCGTCGGCCTTGGACACCATCGATTTTCCCAGCTTCAAGGATGAAGTGACGCATCTCATCATTGCCTGCTGCACCGGCTTCTACGCCCCCGGAATCGATATCGACATCGTGAACCGGTTCGGGCTCAAGGCGTCGGTCGAGCGGACCATCGTCGGCTTCATGGGCTGTTATGCGGCCATGAACGCGCTGAAGCTCGCGCGGCACATCGTTCGCTCCGAACCGCACGCCAAGGTCGCGATCGTCAATATCGAACTTTGCACCATTCACCTCCAGGAAGTCAGCGGCGTCGATGACATGCTGCGCTTCCTGCTCTGGGGCGACGGCTGCTCGACGTTCCTCGTCTCCGCCGAACCTTCCGGACTCGAACTGCGAAGTTTCCATTCGGCGGTGATCGGGGACAGCGCCGATCAACTCGTATGGCGGGTCGGGCAATACGGCTTCGACATCGTGCTTTCCAGCAAGATCGCGCAGACGCTGGCCCGGGCCCTGCCGCAGAGCATCAATGCGATCCTCGACGGACGGCGGGTCGGCGACATCGGCCTGTGGGCCGTCCACCCTGGCGGCCGCGCCATCCTCGATGCGGTTGGCCAGGCCATCGACCTCGATGCGGAAGGGCTCGGTCATTCGCGCGAGGTGCTGCGCCGATTTGGCAACATGTCTTCGGCCACGGTGGGATTCGTGCTCAAGGAGATGCTGCAGAAAAATCTGCAGGGCCTGGGCTGCGCCATGGCGTTCGGGCCGGGATTGACGGCGGAAAGCATGATCTTCGAGGCGGCAAACTAGGACGTGGTCCACGGACTTCCGGGGCCGGCCGCCGGAGCAGGCGCAGCGGATACTCCATGCCAGGGATCGGACTGCTTTACGGCATCAGCGCCTCGGCAATTGCCGCGGCAACGGCCCTCTATGGCATCGGCTTCATGGCCAATCTGGTCCCAAGGTCGATCGACGCGGGCACCGCGGGACCGTGGCCGGTGGCGCTGATTGTCGATGTTCTCTTGCTGGGACAGTTTGCCCTCCAGCACAGCGTCATGGCCCGGCCCGGCTTCAAACGTTGGTGGACCCGGCTCATCGCCAATTCCATCGAACGCAGCACCTACGTGCTCGTAACCTGCCTGTCGTTGGCGCTGCTCTTTTGGTTCTGGCGGCCGATCTCCCATCCGGTCTGGACCATAGAGCAGCCGGTGGTGCGGCTGATCATTCTGCTGGTGTTCTGGCTTGGCTGGTTGATGGTGCTCTTTGCCGGGCTCCGCTCGAACTATCTGGCGCTGATCGGGTTGCGGCAGGTTCTCGATGTCTCCGGCGGCCGCCCGGTCAGCGCGCCGACGCTGACAACGTCGGGCCTCTACCGGCTGGTGCGGCATCCGATCTACGTCGGTACCCTCATTGCCTTTTGGGCGACGCCGCACATGACCGCAGGCCATTTGCTGTTCGCGGCCGTGGGCACCGCCTATACCGTTTTCGGCACTTTCCTGGAAGAGCGCGACCTCGTAGGCACATTTGGTGATCGGTATCGGCGCTATCAGCGCGAGGTACGCATGCTGCTGCCATTCCCGAAATAGTCGGAAATTTCACCAGGGGCCGAGGAGTAGTGGAGAGCCGTGCCGCCCGCGTTCGTCCCGCCCTGTCAGCAAATTCCTGACCGCAGTCTCACCTGGCTTGAGACGATCGCGGCGTTGCGCTCAAACGTGCTGCGGCTATGGCCGCGCGCCGCATACGAAGATGACACGCTGGTCGTGCGCCTGTTCGCACGGCGGCACTTTCTGTTCAACAGCGCCGCGGCCATTCGCCGGGTGCTGGTTGAAAACATGGGGAATTATCGGCGGCCGCCGGCGACGCTGCGAATACTGCGGCCGATCGTCGGCGACGGGTTGCTCCTGAGCGAAGGCTCAGAATGGCGCAGTCAGCGCCGCATCATTGCCCCGGCGCTTGCAAATCACGTCGCTCCGCTCGTCGCCGCTCAGGTCGCCGGCGTCGCAGCGGAGACCGTCGCGCGCTTCGCCACCCTTGCCGGTCGGCCTGTCGACTTGCTGGCGGCGATGCAGGAACTGGCGCTCGAGGTCGCGGCCCGGTCGATGTTCTCGCTGGAAATGCGCCGGCATGGCGCGGCTTTGCGCGCGTTGATTGCCCGTTACCGGCCGCGGCTCGGCCGGCCGACCGGCCTCGACCTGATCCTGCCGACCGCAATCCCGACCCTTCGCGACCTGGCCAGGATGAAATTCCGGTCTGACTGGATCGCGCTGATGGACGCCATAGTCGCCCAGCGTTGGGAGCTGCCGGCGAGCGCCGCGCCGCGCGACCTGTTCGATCTGCTCATCGCCGCGCGCGATCCTGAAACCGGAGCGCATTTCTCGCGTACGCAATTGCGCGATCAGGTGGCCACCATGATCGTAGCCGGTCATGAAACGACGGCGCTCGCGCTATTCTGGTCACTTTTTCTCCTCGCCTCGTCGCCCGAGGCGCAGGATCGCGTTGCGGAAGAAGCCGATGGCGAGGATTTCACCCCCAACGCCGCGAGCGAGGCGTTCAAGCGGCTTCCCTTCACCCGCGCCGTCGTGAACGAGGCGCTTCGCCTCTATCCTCCGGCTTTCCTCATTGCGCGCCAAGCCGTCGCTGCCGACTGCTGCGGCGGGACGCCCGTTCCGGCAGGCGCGCTGGTGGTAATTTCGCCGTGGGTCCTGCACCGGCATGTGCGCCTGTGGGATCGTCCGGAAATTTTCGACCCGGCGCGGTTCCTGCGCGGCAAGCCGCCGGACCGCTTCGCGTTTGTGCCGTTCGGCGCCGGGCCGCGCGTGTGCGTGGGCGCCCAGCTGGCGCTCGTCGAGGTCGTCCTGATGTTGGCGATCCTGGTACGGAACTTCCGTTTCGGCCTCGCCGATCCGCGGCCGGTCATGCCCGCCGCCATTGTCAGCATGCAGCCGAACTATCCCGCGTCATTTGATGTGCAAGCGCGTTAGGTCAACATTTCGTCATCATTTCCTCAATCTCCGCATCATCTTTGCATCGCGGCGGCGGGCCTGAGTTGAGAAGCCCCGGAGATTCGACATTCCCAGCAACCGCCGCCATTTCAATGAACAGCGGTACCCGGCGCCAAACCGGGAATGCGCAAATTGCTGAGGGCTGGAGTCTGACAGATATGTCAGTTTGGGAAGCGGCGAGTTGTGTTAGCTTTCGGCTGAACGAGGTGCATCGGAGATCAACATGATGACAGGTGCACGCCGTCGCATTCTCGTCATCGAGGATGATCCGGAGACGGCGGAGCAGCTCGTGGATTTCCTCGAGACGCGCGGCTACGCCACGGACCTCGCCGGCGACGGCAACGAAGGTCTGCGCCTGGCGCAGTCGGCGCCCTACGCAGTCATCGTGATCGATCGGATGCTGCCGGGCATCGACGGGATTGCCGTTATTCGGCGCCTGCGCGAAGCCGGCACGGTCACGCCGGCCTTGATCGTGAGCGCGCTGGGCGAGGTCGACGATCGCGTGCGCGGGCTGCGCGCCGGCGGCGACGATTACCTCGTCAAGCCGTTCGCGTTCGTCGAATTGCTGGCGCGCGTCGAGGCGCTCGCGCGCCGCAGCGCGACCGTGGTCAAGGAGACGGTCTTGCGCGTCGGCGACCTCGAGCTCGACCTCGTCTCACGCACGGTCAATCGCGGCGGCAGGGCGGTCGAATTGCTGCCGCGCGAATTCCAGGTGCTTGAATATCTGGTCCGCAACGAAGGCCACGTGGTGCCGCGGGCGATGCTGCTGGAGCATGTCTGGGATCTGCATTTCGATCCCACGACCAACATCATCGACGTCTATGTCGGCCGCGTGCGCCGCAAGGTCGACAGCGAGCAGGCCTATCCGCTGATCCACACCATTCGCGGCGTCGGGTTTTGCGTCCGTGCTCCTCGCTAAGGCCTTACGGTCTTCGACGTTCAAATTCGCGCTGGTCAGCATCGCCGTGTTCGGCGCGGTGGTCATCGCATTGTTTGGATACGTCTATTGGTCGACCGCCGCCTACGTCTTGGGTCAAACGGACGGCGCCATCGCGGCGGAGCGCGGCAGCCTGCACCGGGCGTATGACAGCTCCGGCCACGGCGGCTTGGTCGCGGCGATCGAGCAACGCCTCTCCGACCGGCGACTTGACGGCGGCTTTTATCTGCTCGCCGACTCTTCCTATTCCGTCGTCGCCGGCAATCTGAGCCAATGGCCCTCGATGCTGAAGGAGAGCGGGGAAGGGTGGAGCCAGTTCAACGCCGACGCGCCCACGCCAGATGCGTCCGCCGATCGAGCGCTGCTGCGGGCAAGATACGAAACGCTTCCCGATGGCTTTCATCTCCTGGTGGCGAAGGATATCGGCGACGCGCACCGTTTCATGAACGGCATCTACGGGGTGCTCGCCTTCACCGTCCTGTTCGTGTTCCTGCTGGCGGCGGTTGCCAGCGTCAGCGTTACGCGGCGCACCGTGGGCCGGATCGAATCCATCAACGCCACCAGCCGCGCCATCATGGAAAGCGGCCTTGGCCGCCGCATTCCGCTGCGCGGAACGCACGACGAGTGGGATCAGCTCGCCCGCAATCTCAATTCCATGCTGGAGCGCATCGAGGGGCTGATGGGCGAGGTGAAGCAGGTCACTGACAACGTCGCCCACGACCTGAGGACGCCGCTGATGCGCATGCGCGGCCGGCTGGAAAAGGCATCGATCGGGCGGCGCGAGGCGGAGGGGGACCAATCGCTGATCAGCGCCGCCATCGCCGATCTCGACGATGTCCTGCGCATGTTCTCGTCGCTCACCCGCATCTCGCAGATCGAGGCAGCCAATCGCACGGCAGCGTTCCGTACTGTCGATCTCGCCGAGGTCGCCGCCGAGGTCGTGGAACTGTTCGACGCCGCGGCAGAGGACAAGGGCGGACATATCAGGGTCGTAGACGGCGAGCCGGTCCTCGTCAGCGCCGACCGCGACCTCCTGTTCGACGCCATGGCCAATCTCGTCGACAACGCCATCAAGCACGGGCGCGCGGCGGGTGAGGTGACCGTCGCCGTCGGCCGCAATGATGGTGGAGCCGTGATCGCCGTTGCGGACGACGGACCGGGCATCCCCGCGGACGAGCATCTGCACGTGTTCCGGCGCTTCTATCGCCTCGAGCGCAGCCGCGGCACGCCGGGCAATGGTCTCGGCCTCAGCCTCGTCGCCGCCGTGGCCCGCCTTCACGGTGCCAGCATCGATATGTTCGACAACGCGCCGGGGCTTAGAGTCGAGTTGCATTTTCCCTCAGCCGCCGAATACGTCGAGCCCGGGGAGGGGATTGCGAACGAGGGAGAGGCGCCGTGACGGGCAAGCGAGCATCGAGCCCGCATGACATCGCGCCGCCGTCAAATACCCGAAGGCTGATGATGAGGGAGGCGGCCGTCGTAACAATCAACGGGGATTGATCGGGCGGTTCTCGGTCCAATCCCAGGTGCCGTTGTCCCGGTCGCGGACGGCTTGCTTCCACCCGACCGTCTCGGCGCGGCGTTTGAAATTCACCCCTTCGGGTGAGTGCCGGGTGATGCCGTCAAAGACGGTAGCGATGAGTTGCGTCGTCTTGAGGCCCATCGCCTCGATCGCCTGGTTGACGACGAGCTTCTGCATCATCAGCTGGTTGACCGGCACGGTCGCCATGCGCTGGGCGAGCGCCTCGACCTCGGCGTCGAGAGCCTCGGGCGGCACGGCCTTGAGCACGAGCCCGAGATTCTCCGCCTCGCTGCCGGTGATCTTGTCGCCGGTGAAGAGCATGCGCTTCGCCCGCTCCGGACCGAGGCGATAGACCCACATCGCGGTCGTCGGGCATCCCCACACCCGCGTCGGCATATAGCCGATGCGGGCGTCGGTGCTCATGACGATGATGTCGGCGCAGAGCGCGATATCCGATCCGCCGGCGACCGCGTAGCCGTGCACCTTGCAGATCACCGGCCGGTAGGAGCGCCACAAGCTCATGAACAGCTCGGTGTTGCGCATCATGAAGGCGTAATCCTTCATCGGGTCCCAGGGCATCTCCTGGGTCACGCCGGTGCCGCCGCTGCCTTGCGCGTAATAGGTCAGGTCGTAGCCGGCGCAGAACGCCTCGCCGGCTCCCGCCAGCACGATGACGTGGACCCCGGCGTCGGCGTTCGCCCTGGCGACGCATTCGGCAAGTTCGACCGGCACGTCGTCGTCGATGGCGTTCATGACTTCGGGCCGGTTGAGCGTGATGCGTCCGATCCGCCCGTCCTTCTCGTAGATGACCTTAGACATCACGCTCTCCCTGTCGCGGGCCGGCCATCTTGAGAAGCCGGACGTGGCAAGCCGGAAATGCGCCCTGATGAGCCGCACGCCCGAACATGTCATGCATGCCATGAAACCGGAATTCGACGGGACCGACCTGACAGACAATCTTGAGCCGAACGGCAGCGGCTGTTCATCGAGATTTCAACCATTCGTCGCAAGATCACTTCTCACCGACGTCGCGCCCCGACGTGACGGTCATGGTAAGCGCGGGTCTACCATTTTGTGGGCAACAAGCTCACACTTTCTTGCCAGACCGGGCTCTCGACCGGAGCCAAGCACGCCCTGACACAATAGGTTACACCCGCCATTGCGCAGTCTGGCGAATTGCGATTAAAGAGTTCTGGTGCAACGGCTCGGTAACTTGACTCAGACACAAGACGATCCCCGCGCCGGGCATCAACGAATAAGGCACGCCGGCCGCGATGAGTTCGCCGATCATCCTCGCGCAAAATCTGGTCAAGTGGTATGGGCCCCGCGTGGCCGTCCGCGATGTTTCGTTCGCGGTCAGCGAGGGCGAGGTCGTCGGACTGCTTGGACCAAACGGCTCGGGCAAGAGCACCATCTTTCGAATCTTGACCGGTTATCTGACGCCTTCTTCGGGAAGCGCTTCGGTAGCCGGCCTCGACGTCAGGACCGAATCGCTCGCCTTGCGTCACAATGTCGGCTACGTGCCGGAGGATGCGCCACTCTACCACCACATGCGGGTCTTGGAATTTCTCCGCTTCATGGCGCGGCTAAAGGGGCTCAGCGGACGCGTGGTGAACCGTGCCGTTGAGGCGGCGGCGGCACGCCTTCAGCTGGAAAAAGTACTGAACCTGACCATATCGAAGCTATCCCGCGGTTATCGGCAGCGGGTCGCGATCGCCCAGGCGCTGTTGAATGAGCCGAAGCTGCTGGTGCTCGACGAGCCGACCAGCGGGCTCGACCCCGGTCAGGTCATTGCCGTTCGCGACCTCATTCGCGAGCTTGCCGGCCGGCAGACCGTGCTGATCGCCTCGCACGTGCTCACCGAGATCGAGCAGATTGCCAACCGGGTGATGATCTTGCTCGACGGCAGACTGCTGACGACCGACGCTCTGACGCTTGGTGTGCAGACGCAGCGCCTGCGGCTGCAGGTCGCTGGAACCGAGCAAGCGGTGCGCGACTGCATCGGCGCGGTGCAGGGCGTGCGCTCGATTACGATCGATAACGCGGCATCGGCCGGGCCGGCAAGGTACCTGGTTGACGCAGATCCACGCCCGCAGCTCGCCCAGGAACTCGCTGCCGCGCTCGTCGGGCACGGCTTGGCGCTTTGCGAGCTGGCCCCGCTTCCACCTGACCTCGAACGGATATTTCTGGACTTGACCCGGCATCCGCAGGAGGTCGCGGCGTGAGAGGATTCTTGATCCTGTGGCTCAAGGAGGAGAAGGCGCTGTTCTCCTCGCCGATCGCCTACGTGCTGATCACGGTCTTCCTGCTGATCATGGGGTACAGCTTCACGTTGGCGCTCTTCGTCAGTCATTTGACAACGCTGGTGCATATGTTTTTCCAGATGTTCGTTCTGTTCCTGCTGACCGTCCCGATCATGACCATGCGGCTCATCGCAGAGGAGCGCAAACTCGGGACCCTGGAGGTCCTCTTGACCTCGCCGGCGACCGAGGCCCAGATCGTGCTCGCCAAATTTGCCGCCAGCATGAGCCTCATCGCCCTCATGCTGGCACTGTCGGCCGCCTATGCGATCGTGCTTGGCGTCTACGGCAATCCCGATTGGGGACCGATCTTCAGCGGTTATCTCGGCCTAGTGCTGTTGGCTGCAGCGCTGATCGCATTCGGCCTGCTGACGTCCGCGCTCACTGACAATCAGATCATCGCCGCGCTGCTGTCGTTGAGTGTGTTCCTGCTGCTGTGGATCATCGACGAATACGGCTACGTCCTCCCCAGTCCATTCGACACGCTGGTCGTGAACCTGTCGTTGTCCGTGCATTTCCACTCGTTCGCGACCGGCTCGTTGTATTTTTCTGATGCCGCGTTCTTTGTGAGCGCGGCCATGCTCACCTTGTTTCTCAGCGTTCGCGCGCTGGCGTGGCGTTGACGGCGCGCGCTATCGCAATGTCGCGTACGCTCTCATGGCTTCCAGTCCTGGCCCTCGCCGTAGCCGCGCTCATCCTGGGCGCGCTCGGCGCGTCGCAGCATTGGGACGAGAGGGGTTCGAACATCCTGTTCTTTGCGGCGTGGTGCGCCGCCATCCTGCTGCTGTTCGTGTTCGGGCTGCGGTTGCCGCCGCGGAATCCGGGTTCACGGTTTCGCGCGATGCTTTTCAACATTGCGCTCGCGGTCGGCGCCATCGTCATTGCCTGTCTGGCGAATGTCGCGATCTTCCGCCATGACGTGTTTCTGGACCTCAGCCGTGAGGCCGCCAACACCCCTCCGCCGCAGCTCGAATCGGTCCTGGACGGATTGACCACCGACGTGTCCTTATTTTATTTCTACAATCATTCGGATGCGAACGCCCGCAAGGCCAAGGAGTTGCTAATCGTCGCGGCCCGCCAGAACCGACATTTCCAGTTCCAGGCAGTCGACCTCGACAAGGAGCCGGCGAAGGCGCGCGAGTTCGGGGTTCGAGCGTACAACACAGCGCTGCTGCAGGCCGAAGGTCGGCGAGTCGTCGTCGAGAACACCGTCGATCTGGCTCAGATGGCCTTCGCGGCACTCAGGGTCCTCAAAAAGCAGGTTGATGTCGTCTGCTTTGTGAGCGGACATGGCGAGGTCATCGCTGAAGGGCCGCCGCACTTTCACTACTCGCATGTCGAAACGCTAAAGGGCCATGAGGTGCCGGGCGCCGGAGACATTCTGCAAGGCGAGCCAGACGGTCTCGACCGGCTGCAACTGGCGATGGCGACACTCGGCTACACCGTACGCCCGATCGTGCTGACGACGCTGTCGGCCATTCCGGGGGACTGCAACGTGGTGGCCGAAATCGGCCCGCGTCGCGCTTATCTGCCGGGAGAAGCAGCCCGGCTGTCGGACTATCTCGCGCGTGGAGGCCGGCTTCTGGTCATGATCGACCCGGCCTTTCCGCTAGGGGAGGAGTTAGGCGGTCTTCTCGGCAAGGTGGGGCTCAGTTCGGAGCAAGCGATCGTCATCGATCCGCTCAATCATTACGGAGCCGACGAGGAGAAGGTCGCGATTCCCTACTATCCGCCGCACCCGATCACCGACCGGGTCGCGTTGACGATCTTTCCCGACGCGCGGCCGATCAGCGTGGGAGAGGCCCCCGCCGGCATCAAGACAAGCATTCTCGCCGCCAGCAGCAAAGACAGCTACTTGCGCCCGACGCCGCAGGCGTCGGACGGCGCGCTTTCGCCCGAACCGCATGCCGCGCCACATGGCGCAGCGGTCCTGGCGGTCGCGGTCGAGGGACGATGGCCGGACGCACCCGTCGACGCAACCAAACCGTTCCGGCTTGTACTTGTCGGCGACGCCAATTTTGCCGCCAATGCCTACTTTCCGTACGTGTCGAACGGCGAGCTCGCGGTGCGAATGATTCGCTGGCTCGCCGACGATGAGGCAAGGCCGGCAGCGAAGCCGCAGACCTTCAGCCCCCTGGAGCGGATCACGCTGACGCGAGATCAGATGCGCGACATCTTCGTTATGGTCGAGCTCATCCTGCCGATGAGCGTCGTCCTGTTCGGGGGCGTCGTCTGGTGGAGACGGCGTTGACGCGGGCGGCCCGCAGCTATGCCGCGTTGGCGGCGGGCGCGCTGATGGTCGCCTTGATCGCCGCTCTGGCGTTGACCGGCCGTTCGGGCTTACCGGAGCTTCATTTCGAATCGCACGGCATCGTGCGTGGGCAACCCTCGGCCGTCGTCAGGGTCGACATCAGGACCGAGGGGGACTTGGTTGCGTTCCATCGCGCCCGATCGGGCTCGTGGATCTTTGATCGGCCGGACGGGCCTAGCGTCCCGAGCGAACTTGCATCACATCTCGACAACGCCCTGCAATTCATGCACGTGTCGGAGCCGACTCGGACCCTCGAACCGACCGACTACGCTGGCGCGCGCTTTACCGATTTCGGACTCGATCCGCCCGCTTATCTGGTCTCGCTGGAGAAAGCCGATCGATCCGTGGTCGTTGCGGACTTCGGCACGCTAAACGCGGCAAGCACCTCGCAGTATGTCAGGCTCGTCGGCCAGCCGACGCTCTACCTCATGCCGCGGCATGTGGGGGCGGAGTGGGAACTGACGGCCGACATGGCCAAGCGGATCTCCCCGCCGGTCGCCGAGAGCGGCGGTGACGCGACAGCGGACGCCAAGCGCTTGGCGGGCTTGCTGCTGCCGGTCTCGATCGACCGGATCTGGGCGGTCGAGATCGCCTTCAAAGGCAAGCTCCACCGCTTGGAGCGGGACAGCGCCGGCAACTGGCTCCTGCACGTCGGCCAGCACACGCATTCCGGCAATACGCCTGCCCATTTCGCCGACCCCGGCCAGGCCCGCATCATTGCAACGGCACTCGCGGCCCTCGATCAGTCTCAGATCGAAGGGCTCGTCGCGCATCATCCAGATTCGAGCCAGCTCGACCACTATGGGCTCGATCGGCCCATGCTGATCGCTCTCGTCTACCAGAGAGACAACTCGGCGCCGCTGGCGCGTATCGAGATCGGCAACGTGGCGGAAGACGGCTTCGGCCGCTATGCGCGCATCGCCGGAAGCGGCGATGTCGTGACCATTGCGGCCTATGAAGCCGAGCGCCTCATCGACCTGCTCAAGACGATTGGCGCCGCCTCGTAAAGCCGGCACGCTTCCGCGCCCGCCATCGTGCCGCGCTGCCAAAAATGCGGGCGGCAGAGGACTCTGCCGCCCGCGCAAGCTCGATGTGACGCGTCGCGTCGACTTTATTCGTAATGGTCAGGCGCCTGCTTGTGCGCCTTGAAGCCTTCAGCGTCATGCGCCATGAAGACCTGGCCCTTCTCCATGTCCCGAACCCGCTTGATGTAAGCGTAGCCGTTGAGCATTTCGCTCGGGTTGTAGGTCAGCCCGATACTCGGGAGAATGTCCTTGTCCAGGTTCTCCACCAGGTAGCAGGTGTCGCTGGTCAGCACGATGGTGCCGGACTTCGGCAGCCTGACGACGGCCAGCTGGCTTCCGGGGGTGTGCCCGGCGGCGCGATGGATGTAGATGCTGCCGTCGCCAAACAGGTCGAGATCGCCGTTGAGCTCGATCGTCGGCTGCCGGCCGGCTGACGCCGACCCCGTGTCAGAACGCAGCTTTTCGAAGTCGCCGGAGATGTACGGCCCGGCATAGTCCTTCGGCGGCCAGAACGCGTTGATGATCTCGTCGCGTTGCACGACGATGGTCGCGTTCGGGAACCTGCTGACGTTGCCGGCGTGGTCGAGATGCATGTGTCCGAGGATCACGTACTTGATGTCGCTCGCCTTGACGCCGACCTTGCCGAGCTGGGTCTCGATGGCGAGGTCGGGGTTCACGCCTTTATCCAGCATGGCGGCCAGCGGCCCCCAATAGCTCTTGTCCGTAAGGAGCTTGTCGTTGTCTCCCGTGTCAAACAGGACGTCGCCCTTCGGATGCCTGATCAGGTAGAAACCGACCGGGACCAGGATTTTCTCATCTCCGGATGTTGCACTCGACAACGCCGACTTGGCGATGTCCAAATACTGCGAAGTGAACTGGTACAGCTTCATTCCCTCGGGCGAAGCCGCGTATGCTCCCGACGACGCGAGGGCGGCAAGGGCGCACGCGCCCACTGCTGCCTTGACGAATAGACGACGGACGCTGGTCATGGGATGCGCTCTCCTTGGATTCCCTGGTAGCCAACTTGGTTTGGCGATACCGTAAACGTCCGCGGCCGTTGGACTGCGCGAAGGTTCTGGTGCCAGCGGACAACTGGCCGCGTTCATGGCGAACTCAGCCGGGAAAAGTCAACCACAAGGCCTCATTGCGGTCAAGGATGTGCAGCGTCGGTGCATTGAGACTCAGCGTTTGGCGCATAGCTCGCGGCGTTGCCGGTGCCATTCTGCTTTTGGCCGGCATTTGCGCGGCAGCGGCGTCGGCCTGCGCGCATCAGGTCAACATCTCCACCGCACGGGTCGAGGTGCGGTCGCAGCGCGTGGTCGCCGTCGAGGTGGCGCTCAAGGGCAGCGACGTCGACCGCGTCGCCGCCACGCATGTCTTCGACGAGCAGACGGGGACCGTCGACGCGGCGAAGGTTGCCGCCGCCGCCGGTCCGATCGCCGCCTATGTCGGCGCGCATGTGTCCGTGACCGGCGCCGACGGCGCGCCCTGCGTTGCCGGCGCCCCGGAGGTGACGGCCGACGGCGACGGCGTCATCACCCGCAATACCTTCTCTTGCGCGAAGGTCGCCGGCGACCTCGTCTACCACTCGACCGTGCTGACCGCGTCGAACAGCTCGGCCCGCCAGGTGGTGCTGCTCGGCACCGGCCCCGACGCCGCGCAGGCACTGCTCGACGATACCAACACCACGGTGGCGATCTCGGTGCCGCCGCCGTCGCTCCTCTCGGTGATGCAGCGCTACACTGTCACCGGCATCGAGCACATCTTTCTCGGCTACGATCACATCGCCTTCCTGATAGCGATCGTGCTGTGGGCGCGCCGGCTGTTGCCGGTGATCAAGATCGTCACCGCGTTCACCTTGGCGCATTCGATCACGCTGTCGCTCGCCGCGCTGCAGATCGTCGTCATCCCGAGTACCATCGTCGAGCCGGCGATCGCCGCCTCGATCGTGTTCGTGGCGGTGGAGAATTTCTTCTCGCGCGATATCGACGGCCGCTGGAAAGTGACCTTCGCCTTCGGCCTCATCCACGGCTTCGGCTTCGCCAGCGCGCTGCAGGAATTCGGCCTGCCGGCGAACGCGGTGGTCCCGGCGCTCGCCGCCTTCAACATCGGCGTGGAGATCGGCCAGGTGGCGATTGTCTCGATCGTCGTTCCGGTGCTGGTCCTGCTCGACCGTATTTTCGCCGCCGACCGGACGAAGCCGGTGCGCGCCGCGGCGCTCGTCTATGCGCTCTCGGCGGTGATCACGGTGCTCGGCAGCTATTGGCTGCTGACGCGCATTTTCGAGACTTAGTCCAGCGCAGCGATCACCGCCGGCGCGACTGTCTCGCCCCATTCCTGCACGAAGTGGCCGGCTTCGGCGAATTCGAGCGGCGGCGGGCAGTTGCGAATGTTCCGGTGCAGGAGGCGCATCGCCGGCGCGCCGAGCACCGGGTCGGCCATGCCGATCGCCATGACGCTTCGGCCCTGCCATTCGTTGCGCCAGAATTCACGGGCGGCGCGGCCGATCGCGGCGCCGGGACTGTCGACGAACTCCGGCACCAGGTTGGGGAAGCGGCGCACGCCGCCCTTGTAGCGCGCGTCGGGGTAGGGGGCGTCGTAGGCGGCGGCTTCCGCAGGCGAGAGATGCGGGCAGGCGCGCGCCAAGAGCTTGCCGATCGCCATGTCCGGCTGGCCGTTGGCAAAGGCGCGCCAGTCGAGAAATCCCTTGCCGAGGGGGAGATCGCCGGTCGGCAGCGCGGTGTTCATCACGATCGCCCGGCTGAAGCGTTCCGGCATCTCCATCGGCAAGGTCAGGCCGAGCAGGCCGCCCCAGTCCTGCACCACGAGCGTGATGTCTTTGAGATCGAGCGCGCGGATGAGGGCGAGAAGGCTGTTGCGGTGGAAGTCGAAGGTGTAGGTGGCGTCGTCCGCCGGCGTGTCGGAGCGGCCGAAGCCGAAAAAATCGGGCGCGACCACGCGGCCTCCGGCGGCCAGAAAGTGCGGGATCATGCGCCGGTAGAGATAGCTCCAGGTCGGCTGGCCGTGCAGGCAGAGAAACACCGGCGCGCCCGCCGGCCCCTCGTCGATGTAGGCCATCGCCAGGCCGGCGAAGCCCGGTAAATCATCGCGGCTATGCGCCTTCCACGGAAAGCCCGGCAGGTCGGCGAACCGTTCCGGCGGCGTTTTTAGGATCTCGCTCATCTTCTGCTCGCTTGATGGACTTTGATCGAAGCAAGTCTAGCAGGCCGGAGGCACGATGATCGCGGCGTTGTGGGTGCTTGGCCGCCGCGCCGAGATTGTCCTCGGTGCGTTCGTTCAACCGCCAAAATCGAATCATCCATGAGAGGCGTGTGCGGGCGATGGCAGGACCGGCGGCAAAATCCGAGCCGGACACGCGGGTTCTCTTTCCTACTCGCCTCCCTCCTCCTGCGGCGCGAACAGTTCGTGCGGCTGGTCGAGGCCGCGCAGCCTGTGCAGCCCGAGCGACCGCAGCGTTCCGCCATGGATGCGCGCGAAATCGTCGCTGACGACCAAGGGCAAATCGAGCGACTTCGCCACCGCTTCGATGCGGCTGACCAGATTGACGCCGGGTCCGATGACGGTGAAGTCGAGCCGGTCCGCGGCCCCGATGTTGCCGTAGATCACCGTGCCGTAGTGGAGCGCGATCACCATCCTGAGCGCGTCGCCGCCCGCGGATTGGCGGTCGATCGCCTGCACGGCGGCCAACGCCTCGGTCGCTGCCGCCATGGCCGAGGCTGCGGCCTGCGCCGCGTCGGCAGCGGCGGCGACCCGAAACATGGCGAGCAGGCCGTCGCCGATGAATTTCAGGATTTCGCCGCCGTGGGTCGCAATCGCCCGGCCTGGGCGTCGAACACCTGATCGAGAATGGCGATGACCTCTTCGCCGGCAACGCGATCAGACAGCTGGGTGAAGCTTCGCAGATCGGACGACCACAACACCGCGGCAACGGCCTCGCCGGTGCCGCGTCGGATCTGGCCCGCCAAGACGCGCGGGCCGGTCAGCGGGCCGAGATAGGCTTTCAGCACGTTTTCCGCGATCATGCGCTGGCTGTGCATATCCACTGCGATCGAGAGCCGCTCGGTCACGCGGGTCAGCTCAGCAATTTCGCGATCGGAGAAACCGCCGGGCCGGTCGGTTACATAGGTGACCATGTAGGAGTGCGGGCCATAGGCGCCGCCGACCGGAAGCGCAAAATATTCCGTGGCGCCGCTCGCCTTGAGTTCATGCAGCACGGCAAAATCGAGCCGGGCCTCTGCGCCCTCGAGGCGGCGGCGCAGGGTCTCGCCGCCGCGGCGCACCCGCAGCACCGGATTTTGCTCGTAGTGAACCAGGTCTGCGATCTCGTGCATGACCATGATCTCCTGGGTCTGCGCGGTGGTCCGCCACCAGAAATAGGCGGCGCCGAGAAACTGCGGATGCAGCGTGCCGCTATGAAGGCTGACGCGCAGGACCGGGATGCCGGCGGCAAAGAGGCGCCAGGCATATTCGTCGATCGCGCGCGCCGGGGTGGCGATGCGGCGCGCCTCGCCGATCAGCCATTCGGCGATGGCGTCGATCGTGTCGTGGGTCGGCCGCTGGGCGGGAGGCCGCTCGACCACCTCTCGGGTGACGACGGTTCGGCCCTCGACGATGACGGTGCGGCGGCTTTGTGTCTTCTCGCTCATGGCTTCGCTCGACCATTACAGAACGCCTCCCAGCCTCCGCCGGGCGGTCCCAATCGCCCACACCAAGTCAACGCCCGGGACGAGACTGGCTAAAGTCTCGACACCAATACACAGGGCCGCAAGCAGGCTGGTCCGGAGGGCGCGCCGCATGATGCGGCCCTTAGCCTCCCACGTGACTACTGCTCGGGCTCCATCCTTCGGACGAAATTCCCCACCGATCCCCCTTCTGTTCCCTTTGGCCAACCCGGATGCTCCGGGGTTTGGCACACCGCCGAACTTGTGGCGATCTGATCTGTAGCGGCCTTCCGGAACGCCGTATTCCGTGAAGTTATAGGAGTATGGCGCAGAGTTGCCATGAACCGGCTCCGCGTTTCGAGCTGCATGAGGTGGGCGGGGATTG
>Ga0210409_10002395_pt1 | contig 22405 bp, 20 predicted proteins | sample IncBWH17MmetaG_FD_161649 | JGI IMG/M metagenome (GOLD analysis project Ga0210409, IMG submission 161649) | Forest soil microbial communities from Barre Woods Harvard Forest LTER site, Petersham, Massachusetts, United States - Inc-BW-H-17-M | ecosystem: Environmental > Terrestrial > Soil >...
GGTTCGCCGTTTCGTGTCCTTGCTTCGCCGCGGTGCTGGCGGCTGGTGAGCCCAGTTGCGCGAGAAGCGGCGAGATGTCCTCTCCCGGCGAGCCCAGGATCGCCACCGGTTGGCCGAGCTTCACTTGTGTGCCGGCCGCCACGAGGATCTTCAGTACGGTCCCCTTGTCGAACGACCGAAACTCCATCGTGGCCTTGTCCGTCTCGACTTCCGCCAAAAGGTCGTCGACCCCGACGCTGTCCCCCTCCTTTTTATGCCACACCGAAAGCACGCCCTCCTCCATCGTAGGGGAGAGCTTCGGCATCTCGAGAAGCGTTGCCATCACGTCCTCCCGCGCTCGAGCAAGCGGCGGACGGTGGTCACCACGCGCTCTGCTTGAGGCATGCAGGAGAGTTCGAGCTTGGCGCTGTACGGCATGGGGACGTCGAGTGTCGTCACCCGCAAGATGGGCGCGTCGAGCGCGTCGAATGCGAGGCGCTGTACCCTATCCGAGATTTCGGCGCCGACACCGCCATAGGGCCAGCCTTCGTGCACGACCACGAGTCGGTGCGTACGCCCCACACTCGCCACGAGCGTCTCCTCGTCGAGTGGACGCAAGCTGCGGAGGTCGATCACCTCGACCGAGACGCCTTCCTGGTCGAGAGTTGCCGCTGCCTCGAGCGCGACGTGCGTCATGCGCGAATACGCCGCAATAGTCAGGTCCCTGCCGGGACGGACGATCTGCGCCCGTCCCAGCGGAACGATATGATCGCCCTCGGGCACTTCGCCGCGGACTGCGTTGTACAAAGTCTCCGACTCCATGACGAGGACCGGGTTGTCGTCGCGAATGGCCGTTTTGAGCAGCCCTTTGGCGTCCGCGGGAAATGCGGGTGCGACCACCTTCAGACCCGGCACGTGCGCGTAGAAGTGCTCCATTGCATGGCTATGCTGGCTACCCACCTGACGCGCGCTCGCGTTGGGACCGCGAAAGACGATGGGGCAGTCGAACTGCCCGCCGGACATGAGCCTCACCTTGGCAGCGTTGTTCAGTATCTGATCGAAGGCCACCGCGCTGAAGTTCCAGGTCATAAACTCGACAATCGGACGGAGGCCGACCATGGCAGCACCCACGCCCACCCCGGCAAATCCTGCCTCGGCAATCGGCGTGTCGATGACGCGCTTGGGGCCAAACTTCTCGAGCATCCCCTCGCTTACTTTGTACGCCCCCTGGTAATGACCGACCTCCTCGCCCATCAGGAACACGCGGTCGTCGCGCTCCATTTCCTCGATCATGGCCTCGCGCAAGGCCTCCCGGAATCGTAGGGTGCGCGCCATCGGGGCATCAATACGCAAACGCACCTTTGTAGGTAGCCATCTCGAGCTCGCGGAGCTCGGGTTCCGCACTCTCCGCAGCGAACTGGAGTGCATCCGCCACCTCGTGTTCCACGGCCTGCTCGAGTTCCGCCAGTTGCGCCTCCGGGGTCCCATATTCGAGGAGGGCGGCGCGGGCCCGGAGTAGCGGGTCGCGCTGCTTGTGCTCGTCTTCCTCGGCCTTTGTCCGGTACTTTGCCGGGTCGCTCATCGAGTGACCGCGAAAGCGGTACGTGCGCACCTCGACGAGCGTCGGCAAATTGTGTTGCCGGGCACGTTTCACTGCCTCCCCGACGCGGCGCTCGACTTCCAGGACGTCGTCGGCGAAAAAACGATCGCGCTCGACGCCATAGGCGAGAGCCTTGAGCGAGACGTCCTCGACCGAGATGGACCTCGCCAGCGGAGTGCCCATCGCGTACTCGTTATTTTCGCAGATGAATACGATGGGCAGCTTCCACAACGCAGCCAGGCTCATGCCCTCGTGGAAGCCGCCGATGCTGACGGCACCTTCTCCGAAAAAGCAGACTGTCACGCGGCCGTCGTCCCGGTATTTGCTGGCAAATGCGGCGCCTGCGGCGAGCGGGATGTGGCTGCCCACGATGCCGTGGCCACCGAGCATGTGATGCTCTTTGTCGAACATGTGCATGGATCCGCCCAGGCCCTTGGAGCAACCTGTGACCTTGCCGAAAAGCTCGGCCAAAAGCAGACGCGGGCTCATCCCCTTGGCCAGCGCAATCCCGTGGTCGCGGTACGTCGTAATGACATAGTCGTCCGGGCCGAGAGCGGCGAGCGCACCCACTGCGACGGCCTCCTGCCCGATGTATAGGTGCAAGAATCCGCCGATCTTCCCCTGCGCGTACGCGCGGGCGCTTTCTTCCTCGACGCGCCGAATGAGGAGCATCTCGCGGTAGAGACGGGCGAGATGCTCCGCGGTGCTCGTCACCGTGGTCGCCGTCGCGACGGCGGTAAGTGGCTTCGGCTCAGCGGTCATGTGGAGAGTGAGTGAGGTCGACGATTGGATAAGTTTAGTGCTCTGCCGAGGTATACCGCCAGTGACCTGAGTCCGTCATTCGTAGGCCAATGACGGGCTCAGGTCACTACGGGTGATGGAAACGGCCGATGAGCAGTAGCGAAAGGATGACAACCACAGCCGCGAGCGCGATGCCGTTCTGCCAGCGGCGCATCGAGCGCGATGCGCCGGAGCGCGCTTGCGTGGGCGTCGCCAGAAACGTGACTCTGGGCCCTTCCAGCTCAGCCGCCAAGGTCGAAGCAAACGCGTCGCAGGACGAAAAACGGTTCTTTGGATTCTTGGCGAACGCGCGGACGAACACCATGTCGAGGCGGAGAAAGCCACGGAGTGCCGGCAGCACGGACCGTGGTGGCGAATGGATACCGGAGGCGACCTTCGCGGCCACGGCGACGACGTCATCGCCCGAGAATGCCTGGCGGCCGGTCAGCGCCTCGTACAGCGTGGCAGCGAGCGAAAACTGATCCGTCTCCGCGCTGAACGTGCCCGCAGCAAGGATTTCGGGCGAAGTATAGGCGGGCGTGCGGGCGTCGGCTGGAGAGAGTCCGAAGTCGGTGAGTTTTGGACCCGTGGCGGTGAGCAGAGTGTTCTCCGGCCTGACGCCGCGGTGCACCAATCCAGCCGCGTGCGCGTAAGCGAGAACCGAGCCCAGGGCTCGCGCGATTTGCGCGACCTCGGCGGGAGCAATGGCGCCGTCATGCAGCCTTTCCCGAAGCGTCGTTCCGCGCGCCAACTCGAAGACGACGTAGGGCCCCACCACGTCGTCCTCGCCCATGTCGTAGATGGCAATCATCGCCGGGTGCGACAGCGTTGACGCAGAGCGCACCTCCTGGCGAAACGAGTCGACGAGGCTTTGCCTTTGCTCCGCGGAGAGCGCCAAGTCATCGCGCAAGATTTTTATCGCGACCTGGCGACGCAGGATTGGGTCGCGAGCCAAAAGCACGCGTCCCATCCCGCCTTCCCCGAGCAGGAGCTCGATCTCGTAGCGGCCGACGCGGGCGGGAAGGTCCATCGCCCTCGTGATTTAGCACGCACAAATGGGCGTCGCCGAGTCGCTGGTGGTGAATGTCAGCGCTTGGTCGGTCGCATGCATACCTCTTGAGGGCTGCTCGAGAATGAATCGTAGGTCTTCTGGACGGCCTGATACCCGCTTTTCACGGCGGTGAGCGTGACGGGCATGAGTCCCTTGTCGTCCACCTTGAACGAGTACGCGCCGTCGCCTTCAGTCCGCTGCGCGGGCCATTGTGCACCGGCCGCTTGCGCGGTTAGCTGCACGTCCGTGCCCTCGAGCGGCGACGAGTCGCGGCAATCGGTCACCCTGCCCCGTATGTACGACGGGACGCAAGCCGTCCAGGCGAGTAGAAGGGCGAGCCGTCCAGTCACTCAGCCGCGGCCCCTTTTCTTTTCGTCGATCTTGTCTCTCAAATTCTTGAGTGCGTCGTCGTAGTCCTTGGTAGCCGCGATAATGGTCTGTTCACTTCCTTTTTCGGCCGCCTTGGCTTGCGTGATTGCGCCGTCGATTTGGGATTCGTTCTTGACCGCTTGCGTAACGCGTTCGTCGCTTGCCTTCTTGTCAGCCTCGGTGCGGCCGGGCTGCGCTCGGTAGGCTCTTTCGTCCTGGATGAAGGTCTCGAGCGTCGATTTGACCGTGCTCGCATCGGCGATCATTCGCTCTAGCCGCTCTCGATGGACGACGAGATCGACGTGTACGAAGTAGCTGGCTTGTGAGACTTCGTCTGCCAACTTCTCGAGCACCGCGGTGTTCTGCGGGCCTAGAGCGGTGTGCTCGCGCTCGATGAGGAGGAACGCATCGTTGCTCGCGTGAAGGCGCTTGACGATTCCTTTTTCCATCGAATCGTTGAGCGCGTACACGGCGGGCCCAGCCACGTCCAAGGTGGTGCAGTCCGAAGTGCACGTCGCTTGCTTGACGGCATACTGCGTGCTCGCGGCCACCTTGCCGTCGACGAGGCTCTTCTCGTCGGTCCAAAACGTTCGCACGGCGTCGACCTCGCCGTGCGCGTCGAAGAAGTCCGCGCTCTTTCCGGCGGCGTCCGAGCGGTCCACGACTGCGCGCACGAGGTCCCAGTCCGGCTTCTTGAACTCGTCGACGCGCGTGGCGAAGTTCGCGGCGAGCCTTCGCTCCTGATCTTGTCCGTCGCCGACAGCCTTCACGCTGGTGGCGAGCTCATCGACGTAATTGAGGGCGTAGGTCGGCTGGCCTGCAGAAGATGCCAGAACCGGTCCTTTGTCCGCCCGCGAACATGCCGCGAGAAGCACCCACGAGCTTATCGGGACTGCCTGGGCAAGTCGCGTCATGGCCACGATGGTTACCCCATATAGGGATTGAAGCAAGCGACCTTGTGCCGGCTGCCCTCGGTGATTTCGGCGAGTGGCGGCGATTCGCGATCGCATTTACCGCGTACGATCCGCGGGCATCGTGGGTGGAACGCACAACCAGTCGGAGGATCGATCGGCGAGGGAGCCTCGCCCTCGAGTACGAGCCGCACCCGTTTGCGCTCGGGATCGGGCTGCGGCGCCGCCGCGAACAGCGCGCGTGTATATGGATGGCGCGGCTCTGCGTAGAGCGCCTCTGCGGAGGCCTGTTCGACGATTCGTCCCAGGTACATGACCGCCACTCGGTGGCTCACATGCTCCACGACGGCCAGATCGTGCGACACGAAAAGATATGAAAGGCCGATACTCTCCTGCAGTTCCACGAGCAGATTGATGATCTGCGCTTGGATCGAGACATCGAGCGACGCCGTGGGCTCGTCGCATACGATGAAGTCCGGCTCAACCGCGAGCGCCCGGGCGATGCCGATGCGCTGGCGCTGTCCCCCGGAAAACTCGTGCGGATAGCGATCGATGACGTCCGAGCGCAAGCCGACCTTTTCGAGGAGTTGCACCACGCGCGCTTCTTCCTCGGCGCGGCTCCTCGCCAGCTTGTGTATGCGAATGGCCTCGCCGACGATTTCGAGCACCGTCATTCGCGGGTTGAGGCTCGAATACGGGTCCTGGAAAATGATTTGCATCCGGCGGCGTAGCGGCCGAAGCTCGCGTTGCGAGAGGTGGGTGATGTCACGCCCGTCGAAGATGACCCGACCGAACGTCGGGTCCACCAGGCGCAGCATCAGGCGCCCGAGCGTGCTCTTGCCGCAGCCGCTCTCTCCGACGAGACCCATCGTCTCGCCACGCCTCACGCGAATCGTGACGCCGTCGACAGCGCGGACGAACCGCCCCGATTTGCCGAAAAGGCGCGCGCGGACAGGAAAGTATTTCCCGATGCTGTCGGTCACCAGGAGCGTTCGGCCGCGCCCGGCGCCGATTTGGTCGCCTTGCGAGATCTCGGGAGATTGCGCGGGCGGGTGACTCAATTCTCTCTCAGGAGACGCTTGAGCTCTTTCTCGAGCTGCTCTTCTTCACCGTCTCGGTATCCGGCGTGCGCATAGCGTACTCGGCCCCTGCGGTCGATGACGAACGAGGAGGGCATGGTCGGCAAGTTGTAGAGCTTGGCGGCCGACTTTTCGGAGTCCCACGCGATGGTGAACTTCGCCCCGTACGCGTTGACGAATCCCGGGATCTTGTCCTTGTCCTCCGCTTCATCTTCGCTGATGGCCACGATTTCGAGGCCATCGTCGGCGTATTTGGCATTGAGCTCTTGCAGCTTTGGGAACGACTTCTTGCACGGCTCGCAGAAAGTCCCCCAAAAGTCCACGATGACGACCTTGCCTCGCAGTTTATTGAGCGAGACGGTGCGGCCGCGCCGGCTCATGGAAACAACGGAAATCTCGGGGGCTCTGTTGCCGACGAGGTCGCGGCTCGGGGTATCGGCCGGCGAATCAGCTCCCTTGTCTTCGGCTTCCTCGCCGCCGCACGCAGACATCAGGAGCGCAGCGGCGGACGCTATGAACCATTGTGTACGGCAGACGGAGTTGACTTTCATGGCGATGCAGATTGGGTGGGTGGGGCAGGGGCGTTAAACGTGGGAAGCAGTTGAGCCATCTGGCAAGCCATCATGTCCGTGTTGCCTGCGAGCCAAGAGACCATGCATGTGTCCTGGGGGTCTCCCGGCGTCACCAGGTGCCCCCCCTTGTGACTTTCGAGACCCCTTGCCTTGCGAATGAACGTAAGAAGCTCAGGGTTGGTGGCGTGGGTTTGGACGACGGTACTCATGACGGCCGGCTCGAGTCCCACCAGCGAACGATATGTGGCATTGTACTCGTCGAGCGTCGTGGGCACACCTATAGGTGGAATGCAGCTCGCAACCGCGTCGACATCGAGGCGCAACCCCCAACAGCCCCAGATGCGCAGGTTTCTTCCTTGCTGGCCGTGACAATCGATCGTGCCGCACCGATGGTCGAGGTAATCGCCCACGCTGCCCATGGCGGCAAATTGGTCTTCCGGCGGCGCGTCGATGCCGATCCTTGACTGGGGTACCGAGCACCCTGCGCTGAGCGCCGCGGCGAAGAGCGCTGCGGGAACGACGAGTGCGCGTACGGACGTCATGGGGACCCCGCGTTCTGCGCGGCGGCTGCGAGGGCGGTGAGGAGGAAAACGGGTCCTGGAGAATTTGGCCCGGGCGGGTTGTAGTGGCAAGTCGCGCACGATCCCTCGCGGTTCGATAAGGAGAACATCACCGCCTGCTCCTTGGCGTCCGCGGACCAGACGAAATTCCGGATCGGATAGTTGGGCAAAAAGGAACTCGACGTGACAAAGAAGTTACCGGCGACATTCGTCGTGAGATTCGCCGTATGACCGTCCTGGTCCTCGACTTGGACTATCGCGCCCGTCGCCGGCAGCGGCTTGCCTTCAGCGGCATACACCGTGCCACCGATGCTGAACGCGACCTTCGCCGGGCCCAAGTCGCCGTGACAAGCGAGGCAAGGCTGACCGGGTCGGTGCGTTGGCCCCGGGGCGACGTTCGGATCCTCTGCCCCCAGGGACGCCACGAGCTGATCGTGGACCGGGTCGCCGCACCCGACGCTGACAAGGACCGCCCCGATTGCGAGAGGGCGAGCGCGTGCGACCAGCGCGACCAGCCGTGGCGAGCCAACTCGAAAGGCAGACTTGGACACGCCGCTCACCATTCCGCCTGCATCATTAGGGCGCCGAGCACCCCCGTGCGGCTCGTCACGTAAAGGTCGTCCAGGTACGACGTGTAAATCACATCGCCCGAGAGCCCGATCTGCCAATTGCGGAGGTCGGCGCCGGTGCCCAGGTACCAGCGCATCCCCAGGCCGCCCTCGGTGGTCCACAAAGGCCCGAGCTCGCGGTCTCCGGTGCGGTAAAGGGGAAGGTCCCAGCCGAACGTCGAATTGGAGCTATACGCGCGCTGCCAGAAGCTGACCGAACCCTGATAGTGAAAGCGGCCATGGGGCCAGAACTCGATTCTGCGTCCAAGGTCGAAAATCCACCGGACATCGGTGCTCGACGCGTAAAGTCCCCAGGAATCGCTGTAGAGCCGCTCCTCGAGCCGGAGCGTGGAGTCGTCGAACCTGTGCGCGTAGCGCCCGGTCGCCGCGTAGCGGATTCGCGAGAGCGGTAGTTGCTCGAGGGGTCGCTCCGGAAGCCTGTTGGCGTTCACGAAGGCGATCGACGCGCCGAGGGGGACGGTCTGCGCCACTTGTTGCGTGAACATCGGAATGTAGCGGTAGACCTTGGACTGGTCTCCGTTCTCGATGATGAGGTCCAAGGCCAGCGAGGCGAGCGAGTCGCGGTCGACGACCCACGCCAGCCCGGTGGTGAACGTGCCTCGTTGCAGATTGCGCGAGAAGACGTTGAAAGGTGTGCACTGCATCGCGGTGCCTTCACCGCCGCAGCGCCCCTGCGTGTCGTAACTGAACCCGTAGCCGAAGTTGGCGGTGATGTTCTTCTGGTCGAACTCCTTGATGACGTTTGCGTAGGCGGCCCAGGACAGATAGTCCGGCTCCGTCGAAACCGACCCACCCGCGTCGACGCCGAAGTCGGCCGGTTTGTACGTCGCCGAGAGCGCGCCGGCCTGACGGATTTCGTGCCATTGGCTCGATGCAGTCGACACGATGTCCGCCGAGGCGGCAGAAACGACGTCGACGAGGTAGTTGCCATGCAGCGCCCAACCGGAGATGTTGTGGAAGCCGGCATTGATGGACGGCGTGATCACGGCGACGTGGTCCGTGTCGCTATAAGCGGCGAATTCCATCCCGACATCCGTGTTCGTCGAGCCCTCGGCTGGCGCCTCGTCGCCCTTCGTTGTGCTCCCGGAGTCGTCGTGCTTTTTTTTGCGCGGCGCCCCCTGCGCTCCCGTTGGCATCATTCCGGCGAGCAGGACGATCGCCAGGACCGCCCTCAGTTGCATCCGCAGCCGCTCTCAGAGACCCCGCCTCCTCCCGTCGCTCCCTCGTGCACGGCCTTTACGTGCCCGGCCGCGGGACCATCTAAGTCATCGGCCGTCATCATCGGATGCGCGAGCCTTCCCCGCTCGTAGGGTGCAAGGTGCGTGCAAGCGGTCGTCGGGAGGGCAGCTGCGGCCAAGAGGAGCACGAGCACCGAGCGAGGTTTCATGGCGACGTTTTAGCCGACGAAATGTCCGAGGGTATGTGGAAAGACACCAAAAACCTGATCAAGGCGGCTCGCAGGGCGTGCAATTGTGCAATCCGAGCGGTCAATACATCAAGGGCGCATGCGAATCGCCGGCACTCCGGCCTGACGCAGCGGAGCGGCAAGGTTGGCGAACTCGCAGAGCAACGGTCTCGTGTCGCGTGGATCGATGATTTCCTCCACCACAAAGGCCTCGGCGGTGCGAAACGGCGATCGCACCGCCTGAAGGCGACTCTCGATCTCGGCGAGGCGCGCCGCGCGGTCCTTCGCGCGATCGAGCTCCGCGCGGTACGCGGCCTCGAGGCCCCCTGCGATGGGAAGCGATCCCCAATCACCCGACGGCCATGCATACCGGTAGTGAAAGCGACTCGCATCGCAGTGGGCCGCGCCGGCCACACCGTAACACTTGCGGATGATCACAGAGCACCACGGCACGGTCGCCTGATAGATCGCCGCCAGGGCGCGCGCGCCATGACGTATCGTTGCAGCGCGTTCGGCGCGCTCGCCTATCAGGAAGCCCGGGTTGTCGACCAGGTGGACGACAGGCAGATGAAAGGTCTCCGCCAGGTCGACGAAGCGCGTGACCTTTTGAGAGGCATCGGCGCTCCAGCCTCCGCCGTAGTAATAGGGGTCGCTGGCCATCAGCGCGATGGGCCACCCGTCGAGTCGAGCCAGCCCCGTGATCGCCGACTGGCCCCACTGCCGCCCGATTTCGAAGAACGAATCGCGATCGACGATGGATTCCAGGAGCGGGCGCATCTTGTAGACTTTGCGCTCGTCGCGCGGAACGGCCGAGAGGAGCCAATCATCACGGCGCGAGCAATCGTCGACGTGCGCGCCGCGCGGCGGCAGCTCGTAGACGGACGAGGGCAGGTAGGAGAGAAAGCGTCGCGCCCGAGCGAATGCCTCCTCCTCGCTGGCGACCTCGTCGTCCACCGAGCCGTTGCGGGTGTGAATGTGGCTTCCCCCGAGTTTCTCTTTGTCGACCTGCTCGCCGACGCGCGCCACCACTGGCGGTCCAGCCACAAAGAGTTGCGACAGCCCTCGGACCATGGCCGAGTAATGGCTCGTCACGACCCGTGCGGCGCCTAGGCCCGCGACCGAACCGAGCGCGAGTCCGATCGTCGGGACCGTTGCCAAGTTGCGCACGACCCATTCCCATGCGGGATTTCGCGGGACGTACGTGCGTCCGGTCGGGCTGTCCAAAGACTTGACGGAGCCGCCTCCGCCGCTGCCGTCGACGAGTCGCACTACGGGTATCCGCAGCTCGTTCGCCATCTGAGCAGCCGCGACCTGCTTCAACCAGATGCCTGCGTCGGCCGCTCCCCCGCGCACGGTAAAGTCATCGGCCTCGACGACGAGTGGTCGCCCGTCGATGCGTCCGCGGCCAAAGAGGAAGTTCGTCGGCGAAAAGCGCGCGAGCTCCCCGTCGGGCCCATATTCCGCGAAGCCACTTACGGCGCCGATTTCGTGGAAGGACCCTGCGTCCAGCAGTCGCAAAATACGATCTCGCGCGGTCAGCTTGCCGGCCGACTTGTGGCGTTCGACCTTCTCCGGGCCACCCATCTGCGCCGCCATGGCCTCGCGTCGATGAAGCTCCTCAACCTCTCGCTGCCAGCTCATGGCCAGGACTTTACACGCGGTTGTCCCTCCGATAGGACGGCGACGAAAAGCTTGACCACCTTGCATGGCTCTGGGCACCCCGGCAGCGTCGGCTTCGTCGGCCTCGGCACGATGGGCGCAGGCATGGTTCGCAATCTGCTCGAGGCCGGCTTTGTCGTCCGCGGCTACAACCGGACAAAGGAGCGCAGTGTATCGCTCGTCGAGCTCGGAATGCGCCCCGCCGAGTCGCCGGCCGATGCCGTCGCTGCGGCGGCCCACGTCATCATGGCCGTTTCCGATGACGCCGCGTTGCGAGCTGTGACAGGCGGGGATCACGGGGTTTTCGCGCGACTGGGGACCGGCACGGTCGTGATCAATTGCGGCACGAACAGCTTGGAGCTGACCCGCGCCCTCGACCTCGAGGTCCGCGGCAAAGGCGCGGAATACCTGGACGCTCCGGTGACCGGCAGCAAGCTGGGCGCCGAAAATGGCACCTTGACGTTCATGGTGAGCGGCCCCCCTGTCGCCCTGGAGCGCACACGGCCCCTCTTCGCAGCGATGGGTAAACACGTCGTATATGTGGGCGAAGCCGCCGGGCTAGCTCAGGCGGCGAAGTACTGCCTGAACCTCAGCCAGGCGATCACACTCGAGGGAATGCTGGAAGCCTGGGGTCTTGCGCGGCGCCTCGGAGTCTCAGTGGACACGATGTCCGAGCTCTTCCAAAAGAGCGCCGCCGGTTCGGGCGTCGGAACATTCAAGGCCGGCTATCTCGTCAGGGAGGATTACGAGCCCCACTTTCGGCTGGATTTGATGCAAAAGGACCTGCACCTGGCACTCGAGGAAGCATCACGGCAAAGGCTACCCTTGCCCGCCGCAAGCAGCGTTGTCGGCGTGTATGACCAAGCAGCCGCCGAGGGGCTGGGAGCGCGCGACTTTCTCGCGACGGCGGTGGTTTTGAGCAAGTGGCTGGGCGTCAGTTGGCGCAGCGGATAGCCTGGCAGCATGTCCCCGGGGACGCACCTGCGGAATATCGCGCCAGCGAGCTTGGCCGAGCTTGCGAAGACGAGAGACCTTACGCGTTTTCTGCTCCAGTATGGGGGCGGGATGCTCCTTGCGGTGCGCGTCGGCGAGGAGGATGTGCAGCTCGCATCGGGCCTGGATGGCTCAGCGGCGAAACCAGCGGGCCGCGCGTCCACCCTACCCGGTATTCAGTCGATGGATTTTCACACGGCTCAAGCAGCGCCCGGGCATCTGCTTCGGCGCGTTTCGGACGCTTCGAGTGGCGCGCAAGCCGAGCTCGCGAAGCGATTGGCCAAGCGGATCGACGAGGCGCGGCAGTTCGTCGTTCCGCTCCGCAAGCGAGATGACGCTGAAACGCTTTCCGTCGACCGGATCTCGGTGGGACGGGCGACCAACAAGGACATCGTCCTGAGGCACGCGAGCGTGTCCAAGTTTCATGCGTGGTTCGAGACAGATGGGAGCGGCAACGTTTACCTGACAGACGCCGATAGCAAGAACGCGACGCGCCTCAACGGCAAGACCCTTTCGCCACGTGAGCGCACACGTGTGGACCCCGGCGACACCGTCGCGTTTGGTACGGTAGACGCCGTCGTTTGCTTGCCCGGGACCCTGTGGGCGGTCCTGGCGGGGACTGGGGTCCACGCGACCTGAGCTCGCCCGGTCTTTCGTCCAAAATCTGCGATTAATCGCCTGCTGCGCGGCACCGTTTTCATGGAGTGGAGGGCCGGTGGAGCGCATTGCGGGTCGCTATATCGTCGAGGCCACGCTCGGCAAGGGGGGCATGGGGACGGTGTATCGTGTGCGCGACGAGCTTCGAGGCGGGGAGCGGCTGGCGCTCAAGCGCATTTCGCTCCCCACCGACTCCTCCACCAGCACAAGGAGAACGACGCTTTTCGAGCGCGAATATCACACGCTCGCGCAGCTCCGGCACCCGCGGATCGTGTCCGTGTACGACTACGGCATCGACAGCGAATCCGCGTACTACACGATGGAGCTTTTCGAGGGCGTCGACCTCAAACAGAAGGCTCCGGTACCTTGGCGGGAGCTCTGCGTCCTGCTTCGCGATGTGGCTTCGGCGCTCGCCTTGGTGCATGCGCGCAAGCTGGTCCATCGCGACGTGACACCGCGAAACATCCACTGTGCGGCAGACACAATTTCGCTCGCGCCCGGCTCTTTTTCCCCCCACCGTGTTCGCGCCGCGCGGGCAAAACTCTTCGACTTCGGCGCCATGGCGCCGATGCAGTTCGCCAAGGATCTCGTCGGGACCCCCCAATTCGTCCCCCCGGAGTCCATACTCGGGCAGTCTCCGGACGGAAGGGCGGACCTGTTCGCGCTCGGTGCAACCGCGTACTGGGTGCTGACCGGTCATCACGCGTATCCGGCCCGCTCCTTGGACGAGCTGATGGACGCGTGGCGTACCAAGCCGCGCGAGCCGCGCGCACTGAACAGCGAAGTCCCCGAAGCGCTGAGTGAGCTCGTAATGTCGATGTTGAACCTCGACCGCCTCGGTCGGCCTTCGAGCGCGGCAGAGGTCATGGATCGACTCGAGGCAATTGCCGATCTGCCGGCGGACGAGCAGCTCGCAGTTGCGCACTCCTACCTTGCCACACCAACGCTCGTCGGCCGTGAGCAAGCGACCAAACAGGTTCGCGACCAGCTCAGGCAAGCCTGTCAGGGCGCCGGGGGCTTCACGCTGATCGAGGGAGAAGCCGGCGTGGGGCGCTCACGGTTTCTCGAGGTGGGCGTTCTCGAGGCCACGCTGATGGGGATGACCGTGCTGCGCGCCGACGCGCTCGCCGGCAGCGAGGAGTACGGCGCTGCGAAGGCGGTTGCGCGACAATTGCTCCGAACCGCTCCCGAGGCGGCGCGCGACGCGGCGCTTCCGTACGCCGACGTCTTGGCGTACCTCGCACCCGAGCTGCGTTCCGATCCAGGTTCGGACGCGGCGGCGACCCTGGCAGGTCTTGCCGATTCTCGCGACTTTCGCCCGCGGCTGCATGCGGCATTGTGCAACTGGTTCCTCGGTGTAAGCGAGCGGTGCTGCCTGCTCGTAGCCGCCGATGACGTGCACCGTTTCGATGAACCCTCTGCGGCCCTCATCGCCGCTCTCGCCACGCGCGCCAATGAGAAATCCCTCGTTGTCCTGGCGACCGCGGAAGCCGGAGCCCCCGCCACGTCGCCGGCAGCGATGCGACTCCTATCGCAGGCCGGTTCGCATCAGCAGTTGGGTCGTTTGGATGGAGGGCAAACGCGCGAGCTGCTGGTGTCGGTCTTCGGAGACATCCCGAACATCGAGGTGGTGTCCAAGCGTATTCACGAGCTCGCCGACGGCAATCCGCGCGCTTGCATGGACCTGGCCCAACATTTGGTGGACCGCGGATCCGCGCGGTATTCAGGCGGACAATGGCTGCTGCCGCCGCAGCTCAAAGCGGATGATTTGCCGGCGACCTTGGCCGACAGCTTTGCAGCCCGCTTGCGGGGACTCAGCTCGACGGCGCGCCGATTGGCCGAGGCGCTTGCGGTCGGCGCCGAGGATGGCTTGTTGGCCGCGGATGTGCGCGGAGTCGTCGACGAGGCAAGCTCCAGTGAGATCTTCGGAGCCCTCGAGGAGCTGCGCATGGCGCGCGTGCTCGACGGTGACAGCGAGCGCCACCGCTTCATGCACACCGCGTGGATCGACGCTCTCGAAAGCGCTCTGACCCCGGAACGCAAGCGCGAGCTTCACCGCTGGGTGGCGAAAGTCGCCAAATCGCGCGGGGACGACGTGGCGCGGGTCATCCAACATTTGCTCGACGCCGGCGACGAGGCGCCGGCCCTGGATGCTCTGGTGGAGTCTCTCAAGACCTTCGATCGCCCGCGCGTGCGGCCTGCCGGCTACATGGCGACGCTCGAGCATTGTCTCGAGACCCGTGTGCGACTGGGCCGACCCCGGCGAGAGCGCATTCTCATCGAGGCCGAGATCATACGGATGGCGATCTACCAAGCCTGCACGCACGCAGAGCTCGTCGAACACGTGCGGAGCGTCGCCGGCGAGCTCGCACACAACTGCGGACTCACTCGACTCGCAGAGATGCAAGCAGCCGGCGACGCGCGCTCGCCTCGCGACCGGCTGACCGCCGCGCTGGCGGACGCCCACCAGACGTATCTCGCGACCCCCGAGAATGAGCGGGGTCTCTCGCCAATGGAGGCCATCAAGGAACTTGGGTTATTGACGAGGGTTGTCTCAGGTGTGGCGGGATCGACCTTCGACCTCGGGCTGCTCGAGCTACTTCCCTCGCTGGAGCCTCTGGCGCCGATGTCCCCTGCGCTGCTATTGGCCGTGCAGCTCGTGAGGGCGACCCGCGAGCTCGTTGCGGGAAACAGACTTCAAGCCGCTCGCGTTTACGGGAGCATCCGCGAACGGATGGCGCAACCCGACCGGGGCGGACTCGAACCAATGGTCCACTGGTATACGGACCTCGCGCTCATCTATTCCATCGGCCTGATCGAAGCTTCGGTGGGCATTCCGGCGGCCCTGCGCTGGGCGGACCTTCTCGACGCCGATCCTGCGTATCGCGGCAACGCGCACCGGATCCGAGCGATCGTGCACCTCAATCAAGGGGAGACCGAGCTCGCTGCGGCGAGCCTCAAGCAGGCCGAGCTCTGGACCCTGCAAAGCCTCGCCGTTCAGGCCTATGAAGGCACGACGCTTCGTAGCGAAATCGAGGCCTTGGCCATCGCGCAGGACCTCACGGGCGTCAAGGTCCGCATCGACACAATTGCCGCCCTCGCAGAGCGTTTTCCCGGTTGGGTGCCGTGGCTGCACTTCGCACGCGGGGCATACCAGCGCCTGAGGGGCGACGATCCCGCGGCGCTCGAAGAGTTCGAGGCCGGCATGGCGGTAGCCGTGCCTGGGCGTCACCCGGCGTGGCCTGTTCTGGCGGGAGGCTGGCTCACATCGGCGAGGCGCTTAGGCCGCAACGAAGAAGTGCGGCAGCGAGGGCGGGAGTGGTTGGCCGTATCGACGAAGTTGTCGGCCTCCGAGGCATTCGCCTTCCGCATCACCGTGCCGCTCGCGCTCGCAGAGGCGCGCCTGGGGGCGGACGGTCGCGCTCTTGAACTCATCGATTCGACGGTTCGAGCGCTCGAGGAGCGAGGGACCAGGGGGCTATCGCTCGGACAAGTCTACGAAGCCGCCGCCCAAATCGCGATTTGGAGGCGCGATGCGCCGGGCTTCGAGCGCTTCGCTCGACTCTGTGCGGAGCACTTCCACAGTGGACAGAGCGCCGGCCTGACAGCGCGGTGCACGGCGCTGATGGACCAAGCGCGGGAAGCGGGCCTCGTGAGCAGCGAAGCCGCCTCGTCAGACAGCGTTCGGGAAGCGCAGATAGCCGATGACGTCAGGGGATTGTCGACGACGTTTGCGCGATGCCATGGGGTTGCGGAGCGTGCCGCCCATGCACTGAAGCTGCTCGTCTCGCGTTCGCAAGCCGCGGGAGGCTACTTGTTCGCCCTGCACGCGGAGGCGCCGAGCCTCGTAGCGACGTTGGACGACGAGCCGCCCGCCCCCGCGCTGCACGCCTGGGTTCGCGAGTACGTAGCCGCGCACGCGCGGCCCCAGGACGACTTGGAGGATCACACGCAGACCCGGTCTGCCGTTCAAGAGTCGTGGCAGAGTCCGAGCGGTCATCAGCTACGGCCGGTGTTCGTCAGGGGCACCCGAGATGGGGACGAGAGCCCGGTTGCCCTGGCGGTGCTGCGGGAAAGCCCGCACATACGGATCGAAGTTCCGGTCGCGCTGGTTCGGGCAATCGGCGAGGCAATGATTCAGGCGGCCGACGCCCAGGCGATGGCCGAGTCGATTCCACGCATGCCGGTGTACCGAGTCCCCGATTCCTGACGGAATCGCGGACTCGGTACACCGCCTCCGACCCTCGTCGGCAGGTGCCGACGACGTCGGAGGAGACGGTCTAAAGCGGCGGCCCGAATCATGGAACACGATAGCCGCAGAGGCGGAACCATCCGTGCGCGTCCGAACAGGTGACGGCGCGTAGACCTTGAACGATGGCGAGGTCCAAGGCCTCGAGGGTTCTGGCTTGCAACGAGCGGATGATTTGCTTGACCTTCGACCAGCACGGTTCGATGGGCGAAAGATCGGGTGAGTAGGGCGGCAGGAAACGGATGCTTGCTTTGGCATTCTCGACGAGCGCTCCGACAGCGGCTCGCTTGTGGGCGCTCAGGTTGTCGACGACGACCACGTCGCCGGGTCGCAGCTCGGGGCAGACGAACTGTTCGATGTAGGCTTCGAACACATCGCCCGTCATGCTGCCGATGAGTCGCAGCGGCGCGATCAGCCCGCGCAACGCGATTCCCGCAGCAATGGTGATGCTGTCGCCCCAGTTTTTCGGAACGTGGCCTAGAGCACGGACGCCGCGAAGAGCTCGTGCGTAGGCTCGTGTCATGGCGAGATTGAGCCCGCTCTCGTCGAAGAAGATGAGCCGATCGAGCTGCTTTAGCTCCGGGTCGACTTTCCAGCTTTCGCGCGCCGCCTGGACGTCTGGACGCTCCCTTTCGCTAGCCGAGAGCGTCTTTTTTTTCGCGTGAACCCCAATCGTCTCAGGGCACGGGTGATGACCGTCTTGCTGAAGACGCGACCCACCTTGGCCGCCACCGCCTCGGCGAGCTCAACGCGTGTCGCATCCGGGCGACCTTCGACAGCCTCCTTGAGTTGCACGTCGTGCCTTGCCGCAAACTCGCGCCTGCGACCGGGGGGCTTGTCGGGCTCCAGTGTCCCCCGACGCAGAAGGCGAAGGCGCCACTTGCGCACGCAGCTTCCAGCAATCCCGAAGCGCTCACCAATCTCCTCGGTCGCGCCTCCCGCTTCGACCGCTTCCATGACCTTTCGACGCAGATCCATCGAGTAAGGCTTCATGGAATCTCGCCATTAACACACCCGCGCGCCGACAAAAAGAGTGTTCCACGTCATGGGACCCCGCTTTAGTCTCCCGAGTCCGTGAACTTGGAGAATTGAACAGGGAGACGGAGAGAAGGGGAGGATTTTGGGGTTGTCTTTTCACACCCAATCTCTCTGCCTCACTGTCTCCCTGTGATCTCGATAACCGGGACGAATCGGGGACGCAGGTCTACTGGCCGGAGAAGCCAGCCTGTTTCGCCACCGCTTGGATGAGCTCGCCCAGCGCGAAATTGTAGTCGGCGATGTGCGTACCGAAGCCCAGCGACTCCGCCGCGGAGTTCTTGTACGGCGGGACTCCCCTCGGATCATCGGGCTCCTCCAGGAGCGCGATCTCGAGGTAACTGAAACCGTTCTTCATCACACAATTGCCCTGGAACACGCCCCGATACAGGACGAACGGTGTCTCGACGTTCTGAGGCGGCGGCATGTCGGGCTTGAGCAGGGGATTGTTGATGGTCACCGGGAAGAATGTGCCCTGGTACGGACCGGTTTCGAGTGCAAGCGCGCCCGGTTCGGTGCAAGCGACTTGCTCTCCATTTGGAGACTTGCCAAAGAGCGCATTCGCGGGAGGCGGGCTCTTCACGTCGTAACTCGAGTAGGCAATCATGCAGCTCGTTTGACCCGGAACGGTGCATGTCGTGATGTTCTGGAATGTTCCTCCGACCGTGCGCCCGGGGGCGACGGTCTCGCCGCCGCCGAGGAGCAGAGCCGATATCATCTGCGAACGGATCGGCAGGGGGTCGACGTCCGTTTGCATCATGGACGTGAGCATCACCGAGCCCTGCGAGTGACCCATGAGGACGAACTTTCGGCCTTGATTGAAGTTCTTCAAGTAGTACTGAAAGGCGTCCCGCACGTCCTGCAAGGCGAGCGCCTCGCGCGGGTTGGAGGCGAGGCCACCGTCGCCCGTCACCGCGCCCGCATCTCCCGGCGTGAATGAGAGCTGGCGATAGAGTGGCGCGTAGATTTCGCAGATCTCGGAGAAGCGACCGGCCTGGGCGAGCAGCGGGTCGAGGACGAGGGAGATATCCGAAAAGTCCGTCATGTTCGCGTTGCTCGTCAGAAGCACCGTCGGATACACGTAGAAGCAATCGAATCTTGGATTCACGTCGCGCTGGTGGACAACGACGCGCCGCCCGCCGTCTGCGAGAAGCTCGGTGGCGTCCATGTTTCCGTAACAAGGATTGGGGTCGATCCCCGGGCGACATACCCATAGCGCGGGATCGCCGTAGTCCAGTCGTCCAGTGGTGCCAGCGTCGGCCAGATGGCTCCGATCGATGTGCACCACGCTTGCTTCTGCTACGCCGCCCCCGGCCGCATCGACAACGCCCCGGCCGCCATCGAGGTTGATTGGCTGGAGGTTGGTCGATCCAGCCGTGTTGCTCGTGCAGCCGACCTCAAGAGTGCCCATGAGCGCGAGACTACCAATCGCGAGAGGCTGCCAAGACGCAGAGAGCGAGATGAGCCAAGAGGCAACGCAAGCCATAGGCGTATCCTTCAGCCGTCCTCGATGGCCTCGGCTGTATTGGGGCAGACCGTACCGCCTTGGTTTGGAAAAACAATTTCTCTCTCGCGCGCGGATCGTATCCCGAAGTCATATTGCCCTTCGCATCACCGACGCCCTGGATGGAGCGCGACCCGACGCTCGGCAACAGGACTACCCCGATGCGACGCCCGACGATGTCCGAGAAGACTCGCGGGCTGGGCGGGTACGTCATGGTGACGCCCGAGTACGACCATGACTATCGAAATTCGACGACACCAGCCTCGTACAAGTCGCGAATCACGCGCAGCGCATCGGATTGCGGCATCGCCGACACCTCGACGATCGTCGGCAAGTCTATGGTCCCATCCATGAGTGACATCAAAAATCCGGCGCGATGGTCGAGCGGCAAACGGCGGAGTTGATCGGTTGCCACGACGACCACAGGCACGCCTTTCATCGCGCGCGCCCACGCCTCATCGGTGACTGCTGCGCCCATCTCGGGACGTGTAATGAGTCGGCTCTCTGAGCTGGGTAGCGCCCCCTGAACGATCGGCGCGGCTGCTGCCAATCGCGCGTCCGAGTCCTTAGCGAACTTTGCGACGTCGAACGACGGGGGTGTCGTCGGCCGCTTGCTCCGGCTGTGCATACTCACTTTCAAGTATACAACGCGAGCGCACGATAACGCTCATACGGCGCTGCCGTTTTTTTTGGCTTTCTCTACTCAAAAGGCGAATGGCGTGTGAAGGCGAACTCAAGGGGCGCTTTCTCCCCTTTCGGTTCACGCACCTTATACCACTTAGTGCATCACCGCTGGTTGGAACTCATCCGGGGCACACTTGCCCTACTAGCCCTACTGGCAGCTACTGGGCGCTACTGACCGCTACCGGACTCTACTGGGGCGCACTCCTCATGGTCCGCAGCCTGCCGAGCCTGTAGGGCCCCTCACTTTTCGATGGGCAGTCCCTCGGCCTCCCACGCGAGGATGCCGCCCTCGAGAAATGCAACGGGAATCCCTTGTTCAGCGAGTTTTTCGCTCAGCTCCTTGGTCTTGTCGCCGGCCCTACAGTAAAGGACAGGCTGCCCCTGAAGCATGTGAAGCTCGGCCAGACGCGACTCGATCTGCTCCAGGGGCATATTGACGGCTCCCGGTAGGCGCGCCCGGGCGAACGCTACGGGGTCGCGCGTGTCGACAGCGGCCGCCGCTCCGCCGGCAAGAAGGTGCGCAAGCTCCGCGGACTTGAGAGCCCCCGCCGCGCGAGGCAGGAACGGCTCAACGAGCTCCTGCATCTTCCGCTTCCGGATCGCTCCCACGACCGCGTCCTGGATTCGCCCTTCGGCGATGACCATGAAGGTCGGAACGCTCTGGATTCGGAGCTGTTGTGCGATGGCAGGCGACTTGTCGATGTCGATCTTGACGACTTTGGCTTTGCCGGCCGATTCGCGTGCAAAGGCCTCCACGTCGGGGGCGATGGCCTTGCATGGTTGGCACCATTCGGCCGAGAACTCGATGAGGACAGGGAGCTCGCTCCGCAGCACCTCACGCTCAAAGTCGCGCTCGCTAACGTACGGAACGCTCCCGCCCGCGGCCTTCTGAGTCGCGCTCCCCCCCGTCCCCTTACCCCCAAAACCGCCGAGAATCGTCATGGTGTGTGGCCCCGATATCTATACGCAGCCGGCCTTGTCCGTCGAGGTGGGGCCCCGCGTTTTTTAGCTCCTTGCCAATTCCGCCCTCCGCGCTCCGCGCCCACCAGGCGCCGAGGCAGAGCTCGCCCACTTTGTTTCCAGGCCCGTTCGGCGGTAGTCTATCTCTCGCGCGAATATCGCCGCAGCCGGCGAGGCGGCCGATGACGACTCAGGAGTACGATACGGACCCATCGACCCCGGGCGCGAAGCGCTTATCGGACCCTCGTTCGGCCGCGGTTGAGTCACTCGAAGATCCGCAGGGCTCCGGTCCTGAGGACGTCGGGGCCGTTTCGCGGCGCGCGCGCCCAACCACGGACCCGGGGATAGCCCCGCCGGCCGAGCCGCTCCCGGTCACCGGCGAGCCGATGGGCATCGTCGTGCCCCCCGTGGTCCGCACGTCGAACGATTCGGTTGATACGTTGTTGGAGGGCATCCGCCGCGAGCAATCCGGGCGAGGAGGAACGGCACAAACGGACGGGCATAAAGCGGCCGCTTATCACGGTGAGCACAGGTTGCACGCGGCGCACGCTGCGGCGCGAGTAGAGCCGAGTGTACTCGTGGAGCGACCCATTCTCGAGCAGACCGTCCGCATTCGGATGAGCGGATCGAAGGTTTTGCTGCCGGACGCGGATGCACGGGACGCGACGCAGCCGACGGCCGTGGGCACTCGGTCGATGATGTTGCGCATGGCCTTGGCCGTCTGTGCCGGCGTCGTCGTGGTGGTCGCGCTTTTTGCCGCGTTCCAGCGATGGTCGAGACAGGTCGCGCCAGCGGCACCAACCGCGCCGACTTCGGAACCGGCTGCCACTCAGGGCGCGGACCCCACCAGTGCAAGTTTGCCCAAGTCGGCGTCCCAAGCGATGCCGCTTGTTCCGGTGGACTCGAGCACGACGAAGAGAGCGGTCGAGGCCGAGCCAACTCCGGCCGCCGCAGCGGTCAGCAGCACCGTTCGAAGGCCAGCGTCCTCCGCGAAACCGAACAAACCCAAGGCCAAGCCGGCTGCGCCGGCAGCCAAGCCCACCGGCGACGATTTGGGCGAATTTAAGTCAGCCTTTTAGACGCGAATGAGACCGCGCCCAGGCCTGCGGCCACGAGGCGACCCATAGGGAGTGAATCCCGCGTTTTCCCGCGTGATTCGGGTGGTCGATCGCCTGACCAGGCCGTGCCGAGGAAAGTCACGTGCCAATGGCGCGCCCCGTGGGCCGTGATGCTGCTCAGCCGATGGTACATAAGTAAACTGTGCGCCTCCCTTTGCCGGGATCGATGCGGCTCGCGCCGGGGATGAAGCTGGATCGATACGAGCTGGTCTGCCCCCTGGCGCAGGGCGGGATGGCCAACATCTGGATTGCGCGCCAGACCGAGGGCATCGAAAGGCTTGTCGCGATCAAGACGGTTCTCCCGAAGTTCGCGGCCGACAAGCGCTTTCATCGGATGCTGGTGGAGGAAGCGCGCATCGCGTCGCAAATCAAGCACGCGCACGTGGCGCGGACTTTGGGGGTGCTCCAGCGGAGCGGCGTCACGTACCTGGTGATGGAATACGTGGACGGCGAATCCCTGTCGAGTATCCAGCGCGCACTGAAGGAAACGGGGGCCGCTTTCCCTCCCGGGGTGCTCCTTCGGATCATGGCGGACGTATGCGACGGCCTTCATGCCGCGCACGAGCTGCGCGATCCAGGCGGGCAGTTTCTCGGCGTCGTGCACCGCGACG
>Ga0210409_10002396_pt1 | contig 22402 bp, 17 predicted proteins | sample IncBWH17MmetaG_FD_161649 | JGI IMG/M metagenome (GOLD analysis project Ga0210409, IMG submission 161649) | Forest soil microbial communities from Barre Woods Harvard Forest LTER site, Petersham, Massachusetts, United States - Inc-BW-H-17-M | ecosystem: Environmental > Terrestrial > Soil >...
CTTCCAGAGCGGCTTTGTAGCGTTGATTCTTGCTTTCACCAAACGCGGCGTCCCACGCCCAGTTGAGCCGATCCAGATCGGTACTGGCAAAGGCTAAGGCCGGGGCTGCATCGTTCTTATGGAAACGCAGCAAGTCCTGAAAAAGGCGGATGGCCCGCAGCACATGAGAAACCGGTTGTTTGTCCGCGGTCGGCGCGCTTGGATTCCAAGCCAGAAAAGTCTCGACTGAATCCAAAACAGGACTGTCCGCCGATAGTTCGAAATCGTCCTGTGGCTTAGCAACAGCTTGTTCGCCCGAGGTATAGAACTGCAGGGCTTCGTGAGCGATAAAGTCGTAAAGCGTCGGCCGATACGCGTCCGGCATGGAGCCTTTGGTAAGGAGGTCATCCCACGCGCGGACGGGAGTCGACTTCAGAATGGCTTCCGCCCCCAGGGCCTTCTGGAACTGTTTATCGATCTCACTGAACAAGCGGGGCAAGTCCCAGGTCATGAAATCTTTGCCGGGCGGCTCCGCGGTGGCGGTGCGCTGCATAAAACGCCACCGGTTCTCTTGAAACAACTGCCAATACCAATGCGCCAACAAGGTATCGAGCACCGGGAGCATTTCCTTTGGAGCCTTGGCGATCTCAGCGTCCAGGCGCGTGATCTTTTCTTCAGGTTTATTGCCCTGAATGTTGGATTCCAGGACGATCCTCTTACCGATCGCCTTCACCGCTTCGGCGTAGGCCTTTTCCTTCAGCGCAGAGGTGATGATCGGTTGCAGGTTCGTGATGGCCGTTTGCGGCAACCCTTGCTTCACGGCGTCGTCAACACGTTTCCATTGCGCATCCCGCGTCCCGCCAAAGAGCGAAAGCTTCATAAGCAAAAGGAGAAAAGCAAATGCGAGTATTCTCATACTTCGTCAAATCAGCCCCACCCAACAGTGATCATTAAATACAATAGGTTTCAATTCAAGAACATGATTAAACGCTCGCCGGTTGCTGCCCATAAACTTTGTCCCGAAGGGACGTCCGAAAATAGCCCAACGTTTCAACGTTGGGATCAACGATCCAACCGCAACGAGTCCCGTAGGGACGGCTGAGATGATCGATTCCGGGTCAGCCGTCCCTTCGGGACTCACGCAAGTTTGAACGCCCCACCCAACGTTAAAACGTTGGGCTATTCTCAGACATCCCTTCGGGATACAGATGAAAATCCTAGCGAGGCGCCGCCCCTGACCATTGCCCACAAGTTCGCCCGCGAGTGGACGCGAATGAACGCGAAACAGATCCAATTTGCGAACCCTGTTGAACTGGATCTGTTCATTACGTGTTTCGAAATTCAAGGGTTGTAGCAATGTTGGGGTGAGCGCGCCATCACAGCCGTCATTCGTAAATTTCATAGACGGCGCCTTCCCACACGAACTGCACGCTTTGGCTCAAAGCAAGCCACTGGGTTATCTTGGGATATTTGGCGATTAGGTCAAAATAGTCCTGCGAGCCAAACTGAATGCGTACTTTTTTGGCCTCCGGTGCGTTCTGAATCGCCGAGTCAACCCACTGGTTGCCATTCAGGAAAAAGCTCTTGCCGGCGACGAACTGCGATTGTTGCGAATATTGCGCAACCCTGGTCTCCAGTGGCGGCACCGTCTGAGCGGAGCCCGGCGTCCCCGCGCTTCGGGCCAGTCCGTACCTTCTCGCGAAAGCGGCCTCCGCTCCCATCGTGGCCGCCGCGGGAGCATCTGCCGATTTCAAGGCCAGGCTGGATAGAGCACCCGCCACCCCGGAATCCCCGCCCAGGTCGGTAGTGAATTGGTGCCAGCTTCGAGCTGCTTCTTCATGAGCGCTTTGGTCCTCCTGCAGCTGCGGCATGGACCGCATCAGGACCGGCACTTCGCGGCGCTTTTCGTCCTCAACGATAAGGTAGGCTGTGTAGGGCGTGACAATCCCATACTTGCGCGCCAGATCGGTGACCTCGTCGCGCAACTCCGCGTTTTCGCCGTGTAGCCGAATTTCATCCAATAGATAACCGACCCGGCGAGTGGCCCACAAACGGGGGATAAAGTCATTTGCCGAATCCTTTGATGGAAATCTCAGGTCGTAGCCGAACTTTTTGTCTCCGCCGTTGATGGTTCCTTTGAGAATGGCAGCGGCATCGCCCTGCCCGGAGTAACGGCCCACCAACACCACTTGTTCGCCTTTAAACAAGTCGGGCAGCGATGAAGGATACAATTTGGAAACCCGCACATCGCCGCTGAAGGTCAGTTCGGGGTTTGCCAGAACGGGCTCTTTGATTTTCGAGAAGAAGCTGGACACTTTCAGTTCAAGATCTTCCTCCGGCAGCACGTATTGGCTGAAGCCCCGGGTTTGCTCTGTGATCTTGTCCAATAAGTGCGTATTCACGTCGGTTCCAATCCCGAAGCAAAAAATGCGGGTGCGGCCATCGTCCTCATCCTTTACGTTCATAACGATTCGCTCCTCGTCGGTGGTGCCGATGGTGGGCCGGCCGTCGGTGAGAAAGATGATGACGAATGGACGCCCACCCGCCGAACTGGATGATCCAGCGGCATCGCGGTCTCCATGTTCGGAATGATGGCCACCCCCGGGCTGCAGTTCGAGTGCCTTCTTAAGCGCGTCGTCGATCGCGGTGGCTCCCATGGGCTTCAGGTGCTCGACAAAATCCTGCGCGCGTTCGCGGTTTTGCTTGCTGGCATCCACTAGTTTGTCGAATAGCGGTTCGACTTCGGTAGAAAACCGGATGAGCTCAAATCGGTCATTATCGTTGAGGTTTTCGACACAAAACTGGAGCGCCTTCTTCGCCTGCTCGAGCTTTTTACCGGCCATGGAACCGGAAGTATCCAGGACAAAGGCAACATCCTTTGGCAGGACCTGCCTATCTTTCGTCTCCAGCCCCGGTGAAGCCAACAACAGAAAATAACCGTCCTCGCCAGCCGTCCGGTAGGTCAACAAGTTCATTCCGATCTCGTCCTTTTCGGCCGCGAAATAAAGGGCGAAATCCGCCTCACCTTTGACGTCGGAGGCCTCGAACCCGGCCGTGGCACGGTTCGGTCCATCGCGTTTGATCTCGACCGCGTGAGTGGGGGAGTAAATTGACTTCAGCGGGCGCTTAGTGCGCAGCTCTACCCTTACGCTCAGGTTCTTGACCGGCTTGCACGAAAACTTTTCGGCGCTGAGCGGCAATGTGTAGCCGACCAGCCCATTGTCGGCGGTTAGCAGCTGAGTATAGGAAAGAGTGATGCGCTTGCGGCTGCCTGGTTCGATTGGAAAAATCCGGACCTTGAACAGTTCGCGCCCGGCATATTCGAGCAGGGCGGGATCACGCAGTTTTCGAACGATATCTTCGTAAACGTGGCGAGCTTTATCTGCCGACAGCAGTTCGGCTTCAACCTGCTTGCCGTCGATTTCCATTGTAAACTTGTCGAGATGGGCTCCTCTTGGAACCGGAAAAACGAAGGTGCCTTCGAGTCGGGCGGAATTTGGGTTGAAGAATTCCTGATCGACGGAGGTCACGGCAATCTGATCGTCAATGCGTGTCTGGACCTTTACATAGTCAACTTCGAGCGGAGCGAAAATATAGGGCCTGTGTGGCACGGGCCAGGGCTGCGGTGGCAAGGGATGGGGTGGAATGGGTCCGGGCCACCAGGACGAATCCTCCACTATGATCATCCCCGCCCCAGAGGCGAGAGTGGCCGCGCCCAGAACTGCGAACAGCGCCAATATCAAGATGCTCCGTTTCATATCCCGTTAGACGGAACTTCGAGACGGATGCTCCCTGTCCACGACGTAGCGCAGACCTCTGGTCTGCCGTATCGCCGACTTGTAGTCGGCAAGCGTGCGCACAGTTGGGACGCGGGAACTTGCCCTGCGCGCAGCAGACCAGAGGTCTGCGCTACTTGTGGAGCGGATTTTCCAGGCTGGATATACACGGCGTTTTTCAGCGCCGTGTATGCAACGCTAGCTTAGCGCGATTATTTCGCGCCTTGGTCAATCCAGGCGCGAACCAAACCGACTTGCTCACTAGTCAGCGGTTTGGGCGGGGGACCGCCGTGCATACCACCCTGAGGCCCACCAGGGCCGCCGGCAGGCGGACCACCGTGGGGCCCGTCAGGACCAGGCCCACCCGGAGGCGGTCCGCCGGGGCCGCCGGGACCTCCGCCAAATCCACCGGAGCCGCCGGGACCTCCAGGGCCTCCGCGCCTGGGTCTAAACTTCGGGGGCATGGCCTTGTCTTCATCGAGTTGGGACACGGCCAAAACCAGGGGACTCTCTTTGCTGTTGCCAGGGACAATCACTTTGCCGTCTTTGCTTCCCTTAAGCGCAGCTTCAAGGGAATCCAGGCGCAGGCCGGCTTTGGGCCGTTCGGAACCGTGGCAACGAACGCAGGAGGCTTGGAGTAGCGGTTGGATATCTTTGGAGAAAGTGACGCCCTCCTGCGTTGCCGGTGGCGGAAGTTTGCTGAGATCGACTTCGGTAGCGGCGGCCGTCCATCCTGTGGCCACCACACCAAAGAATAACGGAATTGATATTGTTTTGGTGAATTTCATTTTTTTAGACTGCTGCTTTATTGTGCGCATAGTGTGGCGTAGTTGACCTTAAGAGAACATTAAGTCTAAGAGCGTGTTTGAAAAAGCCCGGGTGCGGTCCTCATTCTCTTCCTCTTCCTCCTCCTCTTCCTCAAAAAATCGAGGAAGAGGAGGAGGAAGAGAATGAGGAAGAGGGCCCGCTCGAATTCTCAAACACGCTCTACCTGGGAGCGCCGGCGTCTCGCCGGCGTGTTGCACAGAGCCGCCCGGCGCTCCCAGGAGCGGGTTGGGTTGAAAGCGAACACCGGCTAAAGTTCCCAATGCAGGCCCATAGCCGTGAGGACAAACACGCAAATAAAAATCCAAAGGCTAATCAGCAACCAGAGCCCGAGTGCGGATCGACCGCGAATTCGTTTGATTTCGCTCAAGGGGTTCATCGGTTCTTCGCTGAAACATTGGCTGCGAACTGCCTCAAGCAGTCGGTTGCGAATCGGGGTCGAGAACACTGAGAATTCAGAACCGGCCAACACCGCGACTCCAAGCGAGAGGGGCGCAGGACGGCCCCATACCAATCCTGCACCCCATTCCCGCAGCGGCATGACCTCCCGCCTTCGCGGGTTTAGCCCTTTCATGCCTCCGGCCGGCTGACTCAACGCAGCCGACAAAGCCTCCTCAGCAAAGCGCGCCATCCCTGACAAGATTGAGCCGATGCCTGGATGCGCAGATTGCATTTTGGAGCTTCAGGATAGCCGGACGAACCTTAAGAACACGTTAAGAACTCTGGTTTGCCGATATTGGTTTACGAAGCCTTAGCTTAATGGTTTCTTAAGGTAGTCTTGGGCAGGATGATCTCCTGTATGAGAGTGTTGATTGTGGAAGACGAACCTGACCTGCTGGGCAGCCTTCTGCAGGCTGTGCGGGAGGATGGTTATGCCGCGGACGGAGCGACCGACGGCGAAGAAGGACTTTATAAGGCCGAGAGTTACGAGTACGATGCGATCCTGCTCGACATCATGCTACCCGGACTGGATGGGTGGGAGGTGCTCCAGCGCTTGCGCAAAACAAAGAAGACGCCGGTCCTGATGCTGACCGCACGGGATGCCGTGAAGGACCGGGTGAAAGGTTTGGATACCGGCGCGGATGATTATGTAGTCAAACCGTTCGACGTCGAGGAGGTTCTCGCGCGACTTAGAGCGTTGATACGGCGCTCCGCCAGCGAAGCGCAGCCGCGACTGGAAATCGCGGACGTGGTTATTGACACAGCGGCGCGCACGGTCAGCCAGCGCGGTGAATTGTTGACCTTGACGGCCCGCGAATATGCTCTGTTGGAGTTTTTGGCGTTGCATCGTGGCAAGCTGGTGACGCGCACAATGCTCTACGAGCATCTGTTTGATGAAAACGATAACACCCTTTCCAACCTGCTGGACGTCCACGTGTCCAATCTTCGCAAAAAGCTCGGGCACGATTTTATTACAACGCGACGCGGCCACGGGTATTCTATCGAGTCTGCGGCATGATCTTTAACTCCATCCGTTGGCGCCTGCAGGCCTGGCACAGCCTCATTTTGGTGGCTGTTTTGATCGGGTTCGGTGTCACCGCGTATCGTGTGGCACGAGGCAACCAGTTGCGGCGGATCGATCAGGAATTGCAGCAAAGGCTGATGACCGCTTTTCGGCCAGGGCCTCCCGCCGAACGGCATGGACCGAAAGGCCCTCCGACGCAAGGACCACCGTTAGAAGGACCGCATCCAGAGGGACCGCACCCTGAGCGACGTCCGAATGATTTCGGCCACGAACATGATCCCAGCGCCTGGCGCCAGCATATGCAGGAAGTGATTGCCCATGCCGGGGCGCTCGAGGCCGGCCAAACCAACGCATTTTATTATATCGTGTGGCAACGCGACGGCACGTTACTGGCCAGTTCTCCCGGGACGCCTAGGGACGTTCCCATGCCTGCCGAAACCGAGACGGTCGAGCGCGAGGCAGGGGATCGTCCTGGACCGATTACCCGGACGCGCGGCGAATTTCGTGAGTTCTGCCTGTGTTTTCCCTTTGGCGACCGGGCGCTCGTGGGCCGGTCGATGGCGCCGGACCTGGCAGCGATGCATCGACTGGCCTTGTGGTTGTTTACGGCTGGAGCCGCGGTGCTCACGCTCGGAATGGCAGGCGGATGGTGGGTAGCTACACGAGCCATCCGTCCGATTGAGGACATCAGCGCCACAGCGGTGAAGATCGCCGGAGGCGATTTGTCGCAGCGAATTAATGCTTCGGATACCGAGAGCGAGTTGGGCCGTTTGGCCGGCGTCCTCAATTCGACTTTTGCCCGACTGGAAGCTGCCTTTGCCAACCAAGTCCGATTCACCGCAGACGCTTCCCACGAGTTGCGCACACCCGTTTCGGTGATTCTCTCGCAGACCCAGACGGCGCTCTCGCGCGAACGCGGAGCGGCGGAATACCGGGAGACTCTCGAAGCGTGCCAGCGGGCAGCCCAACGCATGCGCAAACTGATCGAGTCCCTGCTGGAGCTGGCGCGCCTGGATGCCGGACAGGAGTTGATGAAGCGGGAGCCATTCGATCTGTCACGCGTGGCGCGCGAAAGCGTGGAGCTGGTGCGTCCGCTGGCAACGGAGCGAGGCATGCAGATCCACTGCGAATTGCCACCGGTCGACTGCATAGGCGACGCCGAGCGGATGGGGCAGGTCGTGACGAATTTGCTTTCAAACGCAATTCATTTTAATCGGGAAAAGGGCGAAGTGAGCGTGGTTGCCCGCGCCGAAAATGGAACTGCGTTCCTGACGGTGGCCGATTCCGGTGTTGGAATCCCGCCCGAAGATTTGCGCCACATTTTCGAACGGTTTTACCGAGTGGACAAATCCCGCTCTCGCATTCAAGGCAAGACCGGCCTCGGCTTAGCGATTTGCAAAGCAATCGTTGAAGCGCACAGTGGCTCAATTGAGGTGACCAGTCAGCCTGGCGGAGGAAGCAAGTTCGAGGTTCGGCTGCCAGTGGGTGAGGACGGGTTAAAACGTTAAAAGCGTTAAAACGTGCGAGAGCGTGTTTCGGAAATTCGGTTGAGCGCCTGATATCTCAACGTTTTAACGTTTTTAACGTTTTAACCTTTCAACGCTGTCGCCCCGCCCCCCGAGGCTGCACTCTCCGCAAACCTGTGTTACACTTGACGCATGGTTGAAACGACCAAAGCGAGGCGATCGGACCAGGTGATCCAGTTTTCGGTGTTTACGCCCAACCGTTTGGGCAGGCTGCATGATCTGATCCGGCTGCTCAACGCCCGTGACGTTCACGTGCTGGCTCTGATGGTGCTGGACACCACCGACAGCGCGATCATTCGCCTGGTGGTGGACGATCCGGATCGCGCTCGGGAATTACTGGTTCAGGAGGGCTTTCCGTTTACTGAGAGCTTTCTCGTTACCGTCGAAGTCGACCCGACCGAACTCAGTCGATTGATGTCGGCATTGCTGGAGGCGGAGCTAAACATCAACTACTTGTATTCGTTCATCCCGCATCCGCAGGGAAAATCCATCATCGCGCTGAGCATGGAGGACAACGAGCTGGCCGAGCAGGCCCTGCGCCGCAACCAGTTCCGTACTCTGCGGCAAAGCGATGTTTCGCGGTAGGACTCCATACGACCTATAGGAAGTATCAGACCTATGGGTTTCTCGAAAGATTTCTTGTTCACCTTCCGGCATTGGGTTTTGCTGGGGCGGCTTAGCAATGAAACGAATCTTCCAATGGAGTGCTGCTTTGAGCGTGGCAGGCATCGTATGGTCCGGCTCAGCACGCGCCGGCGATCAACCGCAATGGGGCCAAGCCTGGTCCCGCAACATGGTTTCACCGGAAAAGGGCTTGCCGGATTCGTTTGACCCCAAAACCGGATCGAACATCAAGTGGTCGGCAGCCCTGGGCACAGAGACACATTCCTCACCAGTCGTGGCCGGTGGGCGTGTGTACATTGGCACCAACAACGGGAACCCCCGGGATCCCAAACACCAGGGCGATCGCGGTGTGCTGATGTGTTTCGATGAGAAATCCGGCAGACTCCTCTGGCAGCTGGTCGTTCCCAAACGCGATGAAGATGTTTATTTCGACTGGCCGCAGAGCGGGATCTCTTCACCCGCTACGGTCGAAGGTGACCGGGTTTACGTGGTAAGCAATCGGGGAGAAGTTATGTGCCTGGATGCCCAAGGCTTGGCAAACGGAAACGACGGCCCGTTCGAATCGGAGGGCGCTCACATGACGCCCCACACCGCCGCCTTGCAATTAGCCCCAGGTCCGCTGGACGCCGATATTATTTGGCTATTCGATCTAACCACAGGCGCGGGAATCTGGTCACACGACGCTGCCCACAGTTCCATTCTCATTGATGGTAATTATCTGTATTTGAATTCAGGCACGGGTGTGGATAACACCCATAAGCACATTCGCTCTCCGGATGCCCCCAGCCTGGTGGTGCTCGATAAGCGCACCGGAAAGCTGCTCGCGCGAGACTACGAGCATATGGCGCCGAATATTTTTCATAGCACTTGGTGCGCGCCTTCGATGGGGGAGGTAAACGGCCGGCCATTGATTTTTTTTGGAGGAGGCAACGGGATTCTGTACGCTTTTGACACGCTGCGCAAAAGCGATTCACCCGAAGCGAATGGACGGGTGATCGGACTGAAAAAAGTGTGGCAGTTCGATTTCGATCCGGGCGCGCCAAAAACCAACGTTCACCAGTACAACACCAATCGCCGCGAAAGCCCGAGCAATTTTTACGGCATGCCGGTCTTTGTTCACAATCGGATCTATCTGGCCGGCGGGGGCGACCTGTGGTGGGGCAAGAATCAAGCGTGGCTCAAATGCATTGACGCAACAGGCACGGGTGACCTGACGACGAACAGACTGCTTTGGTCGTATACCTTGGAAAAGCACGTTATGGGCACGCCGGCCGTCTCTGATGGCCTGGTGTTCATCGCGGACTGCGGACACAAATTCCACTGCGTGGACGCCGAAACAGGCAAGGCCTGCTGGACCCGGGATATCAGCGGCGAAGCCTGGGCCTCCCCCTTGCTGGCTGATGGAAAAGTCTATCTGGGCACACGCAGCGGCAGCTTTTACGTGTTTGCGGCGGACAGGACAGAAAAGTTGCTGAGTTCTTGCGAACTTGGACAGCCGATTAGCTCGACTGCCGCGGCGGCTAATGGAGTGCTGTACGTGGCAACAATGAATCGGCTCTACGCGGTCGCCGCGGCACCGAAGTGAGAGCCTATTGAGGGAGATTTCCGACGATCAAACGTGGTTGGCCGGCAAAGAAGATCTCGGATCCTGCGCTTGCGACCAAATCGCTTGCGACCAAATCGCCGCCTGACGCCAACGGCGTCATTCATACCAGCCTAGGGCGAAGCCCTAGGAATCGTGTACAGAGGAAGCCTTGCAGGCCAACGGCCTGCCTCATTCACACGTCGCGCCAGCCTAGACCTACATTAGATGAGCCGACATGGGCAGAACCGCCTTCTAATCCCCCAAAAGTTTAAGCAATCCCGCCTCCTCAATGATCTTCACCCCGAGTTTCTGTGCCTTGTCCAATTTCGATCCGGCTTCTTCTCCGGCAACAACATAGTCCGTTCTCTTGCTCACGCTTCCGCTGACCTTGCCGCCGGCAGCCTCAATTCTTGCTGTAGCTTCTTCGCGTTTGAGAGTGGGCAGGGTCCCGGTCAATACAAAGGTCTTTCCCGCCAGCGGACCCGCTTTCGCTCGCGGCTGGTACAACTCGGAACTAAAATTCACTCCTGCCTTTCGCAGCCGCTCGATTAATTTCCGATTGCGCTCGTCGCCATGCCATTGGACCACGCTTTTGGCGATGACTTCGCCCACGTCCTCGCAATCGGTCAATTGATCCACGCTCGCCGCGAAGACATCGTCCAGCGAAGCAAAACCACGCCCCAGCGCCTTAGCAACCCCGGCGCCAACATGCAAAATGCCCAGTCCGTAGAGCACTCTCCAAAGCTCGCGGCTTTTACTGGCGGCGACTCCGTCGAGGAAGTTTTTCGCCGATTTCTCGCCCATGCGTTCCAGGCCGGACACCTCTGCCAGGGTGAGTGAGTAAAGGTCAGCCACATCCCGCACCAATCCCTTGCCGACCAGTTGCCGGACCAGGACCTCGCCGCCTCCTTCGATGTCCATTGCTCCGCGTGAACACCAATGCTCGATGCGCCCGCGCACTTGAGCCGGACAATCGGGGTTGACACAACGCCAAACCACGCCCTCGTCCCCCTCCTCCTGGCCGGCTGTGCGCGACACCTTCGAGCCGCATTCCGGGCACGTTTGAGGAAAGCGAAACGGAATTTCTTTCCCCGTTCGCTTCGTCAACACCACATCGACAACGGCAGGAATAACCTCACCCGCCTTTTCGATCGTCACGGTGTCGCCCACCCGAATGTCCTTCAGGCGAATGTAGTCCTCGTTGTGCAAAGTTGCGCGACTGATGGTGCTGCCGGCCAGGAACACCGGCTCCAGTTCTGCCACGGGAGTGAGCGCGCCCGTGCGGCCCACCTGAACAGTCACCGCTTTGAGCTTTGTTTCGGCTTGCTCGGCGGCGTACTTGTAAGCAATCGCCCAGCGAGGTGCCTTCGACGTGAAGCCGGCTTTTTCGCGTTGCGCAAAAGAATTCAGCTTGATCACCGCACCATCGGTTTCGAAGCCAAACTTCCGCCGGAGTTTGTCCAATTCGTCGATGGCGGTGATTAATTCGTCCGCCGAGAAGCAGTGCCAAGTCCTTTCAGGTGTCTTGCAACCGAGCGCTTTAAGCCAATCCAGCATTTCACTCTGTGTCTGCGGCGTGTGCGACATGCCTTCAACCTGCCCCATGCCGTACAGAATGATGTCCAACGGACGTTTGGCGACTAGCCTGGGGTCCAGCTGTTTGAGAGAGCCGGCGGCGGCGTTGCGCGGGTTCGCGAAAGCTTCTTCTCCGGCGGCTTTCCGTTCGGTATTGAGTTTTTCGAACCCCGCTTTGGTCAGGTAAACCTCACCGCGTACTTCGAGCAAAGCGGGGATTTCGGAACCTTTGGCGCTTTTGTGCGAGGCAGTATTGCCCAAACCGCTCGGATGAAGCTGTGCAGGGATGCTGCGAATCGTTTTCAGATTTGCGGTGATATCATCGCCAGTCGTGCCATCACCACGCGTGGCCCCGCAAGTGAAGCGGCCATTTTCGTAGCGCAGGTTGATGGCAACCCCGTCGATCTTCGGTTCAACGACCCAATCCAGCTTTTCATCGGGCAACAGTCGCTGCACGCGATGAACGAACTCGCGCAACTCCTCCTGGGAGTAGGTGTTGTCCAGGCTGGTCATCGGCTTTAAGTGTCGGACTGGTTTGAATTCCTTGAGCGGTTGGCCTCCAACGCGCTGTGTCGGAGACTCGGGACTCACCAGTTCGGGGAACTTGGTTTCCAGGTCGAGCAGTTCGTGGTAGAGCCGGTCATAGTCCTGATCGGTAATGGTAGGCTGCGCGAGAACGTAGTAGGCGTGATCGTGCCTTCGGATCTCATCGACCAGTTCACTGTGACGGGTGCGTGCTTCGCTTAGCGTCATGTCAAAACTTCCAAGTACCTCAGGCAAAATGCACGCAGAAATTGAGGAGGTGGGCCCGGCCCGTGGACATTCTTGTCCGCAGCAACGTCCGAATTCCCAAGCCAGGCTACGGCATTTATCCGAACCTCTGGAAAGTTCCTGGATTGCTGCGGACTAGAAGTCCCATGCCACCACATTTCATCTGCATCCCGGAGGGATGGCCCAACGTTTCAATTTCAACGTTGGGTAAGTATACAACGACGGTCGAGTCCGGAAGGGACAATGCCAACGAGCAAGACGATGATGAAAATGATCATCGCGATGACGACTACCATGGTCGACCAGTCGAAGGTGAGGTCGTCAATGACCGTGTCCGGAGCAATGGGACAGCCAAGCTCGTCACGGAGGTAGCCGATGAGGTCGGAGAGGTTGGCGACCTGGAGGAGGCGGGGGGATGAGGTAGCGGGCATGGGCGCGATGCGGGATGCGTGAAAAGTGATGTCAGGCTGGCAACGTCTTTCTCCGGACGTGGTAGGGCACGGTGCCTTCTTTGACGTGGAAGCCTATTTCAGGTTTGGGTGGGGGCGGAGGCGGCTCCAGGAGCGGGCGCAGCTTTTGATAGATGTCGCGGAGACCGGCATCATGGAGAAGCAAGGTTTTATCAATTTCCGCCAGGCGCTTGAGAATGCCGGAGTTGGCAGCAAGATCCTCGCGCATTTTGACAAACGCGCGAATCACATAGACGCTCATGGCAACGGCGCGCGGGCTGTTAAGGATGTTAGCGGCCATGAGGGCGCCGTGTTCGGTGAAGGCCAAGGGGCGATGCCGGATGTTGCGTTTGGAGGTGGTCGCAATTTGCGACCGGTTTGATGCGGTCACAATTTGTGACCGCATCAGCAACTCGTTTTCCGCGTCGGTGAGCCGGAACAAGAAATCGGGCGGAAACCTGCAGGCATTGCGTTTGACGGCTTGATTTAATGCCTTGGTGGGGACGTCATAGAGGCGGGCAAGGTCGGCGTCCAAGATCACGCGCTGGTCGTGGACCTGGTGGATTAGCCGCGCAATATCCGGCGCGAGCACGAGTGAGGTTTCTTTCTTCATACAACGATGCCGGCTCAATTCAGTTCCATCCAGCATTTGAGGGTGGGCTTAACGCCGATGGGGGCCTGGGCCTGTTTGAGGCACGTGTTATCAAACGCTCGTGCGATTTCAGTCCATTCCTGAAGATACCGAAGGCCATTCCAATCGGAGTCGCTGTTGTCGACGATGAAAACTTCACCGCCCTTGGCATGCTCGCTCATAGGCGTTTTCTTCTAGATTCTCGAAGGCCAGCCTTTGTCCCCCGGATTCATGATCCGAATCCCCACCGAAAATGCATAAGCTGATTGATTGTGCAAAAAATGGCCTGAAAATTCAAATAATTTGATCGAGAGGCTCTATTAGTTGCTGCGGACTGGAAGGTCACGACTGGAAATCCGCGCGCCGGGCTGATAAAGCGCCTTGCCGCCGGGGCAGCTTTGGGTCACAAATGCCCTAATGTCGAATCAAAACTGCCGAGAGGCTCACCGGAATCAGGGATGGCCCGTTTGGGCCATTGGCTCGCGCGTTGGACTGGGACTCCTCTGTGTTAGCCCTCTCAATTGCACTGCCAAAACACGAGCCGAATATGGCCGCGAGTTGAAAACACAGCTGATTCAAAAGATTCTTCCCTACTGGTACGATACTGCGGTCGACCGGCAAAACGGCGGCTACATCCTTTCCGATGACGCGGCCAGGAAGGCACCGCCCGCCACTGAAAAGCAGCTCGTCACGCAGACGAGGATGATCTGGGGTTTTTCCCACGCCCATATTAAGGCTCTCTCGGATGGCAAACGCGATTACCTCAAGGCGGCCGAGCAGGGATACCGTTTTCTCCAGGAGCATTTCCTGGATAAAGAGAACGGCGGCTACTACTGGACGACGGATCTTGCCGGCAAGCCGCTCGACGAAAGAAAGATCGTCTACGGCGAGTCTTTTGCGATTTACGGGCTTGTGGAGTATTACCGTGCCAGCGGGGACAAAGTTGCCCTCCACCGCGCCATTGATCTATATCACGTCCTCCAAAAGCACGCTCACGATCCGAAGTATGGCGGCTGGGTTGAACACTTCGAGCGGGACTGGAAACCAATCCTGGACCCGAAAGCGCAGGTGATTGTTGAATTGGGCGGCGCCAAAAGCGCCAATACGCACCTGCACCTGATGGAGGCGCTGACGGAGTTGTTCGAGGCAACGCACGATAAGGAAGTTCGGCAGTCGCTTGAGGAGGCGCTGAAGATAAATTCCACCTGGTTTTATCCGAGTGACCCTTCCAAATCGACTTTCCATCGCCAACCGGATTGGCAGCCCGTCACGGCTCCTTCGAGCGCCGGGTTATCGTATGGCCACAATGTGGAGTTCGCCTGGTTGATGATTCGTGCTGAGAAGGTCTTGGGCCAAACGCCTTCCTGGGAACACTTCGACGCTGAGTTGAACCATGCTTTAAAATATGGGTACGATCACGCGCGAGGAGGCCTCTACAGCCGCGGGTTCGATAATCAGCCGGCGAGCGATACCGACAAGGTCTGGTGGGTCCAGGCCGAAATGCTGGCCGCCCTCACCGATGGTCTGAAGCACAAGGACAATGCGGCGTATTCCGAGGCCCTGGACAAACTGCTCTCATTCGTCCTGACGTATCAAGCAAACCCGACCGATGGCATTTGGCTGGACACCGTCGCCGCCGACGGCAAGCCGAAAGTGACCGCCAAGGCCCACAACTGGAAAGCCAACTACCACGATGTGCGCGCCATGGTCAAATTCATCGAAGCATTTGGCGAATAGATTTCTTCCTTGATCAAAAAAGCGGGCCGTTTCCGGCCCGCCTGGGTGAATTCTTTAGAAATGGAGAACGACCTACTTGGTCTCTTTCGTGTCGTCCTGCTTGGCTTCGTCGGCCGCATCAAACGCGTGCTGGAGCGCGACGAGGTCTTCGCCCGGCTTGAGGGCGTCGAGCACGGCCTGTTCAGCTTTGAGCTGTTCAGGTGAGTAATTGGCAGCCTTGATGGAAAGACCAATCCGCCGATCTCCCTTATCAATCTTAATAACGCGGGCGGTGACTTCCTGGCCGACTTTGAGCACGTTCTTGATTTTATCGACGCGTTCCTCGCTGATCTGCGAGATATGCACCAGACCGTCGATCTCATGCTGCAGACCGATGAAGGCCCCGAAGCTGGCCAGCTTGCTGACCTGGCCGGTGACGAGATCGCCGACCTTGTAGAGTTTGTCGATGTTCTCCCACGGATCGGTGGAGAGCTGTTTGAGGCCCACAGCGATGCGCTGGTTGGCCTTGTCCACTTCCAGCACCACGGCTTCGACTTCATCACCCTTCTTCAACACTTCGGAAGGATGATTGATCTTCCGGGTCCAGGAAATATCCGAAACGTGAATCATGCCGTCCAGGCCTTCTTCCAGTTCAATGAAAGCGCCGTAGCTGGTGAGGTTGCGAATCTTGCCTTTGACCTTGGTGCCGGGTGGATATTTCTCCTGGGCGCGATCCCACGGATTGGTTTCAAGCTGGCGGAGGCCCAGCGAGATTTTTTGCTCTTCGCGGTTGATGCCGAGCACGACGGCCTCGATTTCCTGCTCCTGTTTGAGCATGTCGGACGGCTTGGCCACACGCTTGGTCCAGGACAGTTCGGTAACATGAACCAAACCTTCGACACCGGGCTCCAGTTCGACAAACGCGCCATAGGGCACCAGGTTGACCACCTTGCCTTTGACCTTGGCACCCACGGGGTATTTCTGCTCGATGCTGTCCCAGGGATTGGCCAGCTTCTGCTTGAGGCCCAGGCTGACGCGTTCCTTTTCGCGATTGATGTCCAGCACGACCACGTCGATGTCCTGGCCAACCTTCAGCAGCTCCGAAGGGTGACCAATACGGCCCCAGCTCATATCGGTGATGTGGAGCAAGCCGTCGATGCCGTTCAAGTCGATGAAAGCGCCGAAATCGGTGATGTTCTTGACCGTGCCCTTGCGGATATCGCCCGGGGTCATTTCGGTGAGCAGTTTCTGGCGGCGTTCCAGCCGTTCCTGTTCGATGAGCTCGCGGCGAGACAGGACGATGTTCTGCCGCTCCTGGTTGATTTTGACGACCTTGAAATCGTAAGTGTTGCCAACGTACTGCGCCAGGTTCTTGGGCGTCGACACGTCGATCTGCGAGGCCGGCAGGAAAGCTTCAACGCCGATATTGACCAGCAAGCCGCCTTTGACAATGGCTTTGACCTTGCCGGCAATGGTGCCGCCCTCGTTGCAAATGGTGAGGATACGCTCCCAGTTCTTCTTGAATTCCGCCCTTTCCTTTGAGAGGACAACCATCCCCTCTTTGTCTTCGAGTTTTTCGATTAAAACGTCGACCTCGTCCCCGACCTTGACGGTCTTAATGTCTTCAAATTCATTGCCGGAAACGACGCCCTCGCTTTTGTAGCCGATGTCGACGAGGACTTCCTTGGGACGAACTTCGATGATAGTGCCTTTGACGATATTACCTGCGGCAAACGGCAGGGCGCCCCGTTGCTTCAGGGCTTCTTCCATGGTGAGCATAATTGCTTATCTAACGAACAATAAACCTTTGAGGAGACTTGGTCAGCGCGCGGGCTTACCGAGCTCCATTGCCTAACGGACCAAACGTTGCTAAGGGCAACGGAGGTTGAGGGTTAGGTTCCTGGTTAACTTCACTTTCTCAGCCTCAATGAACATCCGCACACACGGCGTTCAGGCGAGCAAAACATAATGCTACCGAAGACATTAGCAAGCAGAATCTGATGAGCCGCGGTCCAAGGCCCCGCCGAGCACCATTTAAGGCGCTTATGGTCGGGGCACGAGCCGGTAAAAGCGGCTCGGATAGTTCGTCCAAGCCGGATCGCTGAAATAAGCGGAGCCGTTGGTCAGCCTGTTCGTGCTGACCGAGAGCCAGGAGGGGTTTGAGAGATCGGTGGATGCCTCCACCACTACTGGCTGATTGCTTCCCCAAGAGATGGTGAAGCCGAACCCGCTTGTTTGGTTACCCGGAGACACGCTGCTGCTCAGGATTATCGGCAAGGCAAGTGTCCACGGTGAAGTCGGACGGCCGGAAAAGGTTTGGCCCCAACCCCCAGTTCCTGGCAGGTAATAGACGATTGCATCGAGGTCGCCTTGGAAGGGATCCGGCCAGCTCGAGTCCTGGCTTGGAGCATTCCCTTTGAAATAGACGCTTATCAGGTTAGTGCAATTGAAAAAGGCACCATCCCCGAGGTCTGCCAAGCCGGGACCGACTGAGACGTTGGTCAGACCGCTGCAGTTTTGGAATGCGCCAAATTCAATACTCACCACGTTGTCAGGGACTACAATGCTCGACAAGCCGGTGCCCCCAAAGGCAGAATCGCCGATATTAAGGAGGCTGTCGGGCAGGGTTACTGCCGTCAGACCGCTGCACATATAAAACGCCGATGATGTTGGTCAAACCACGGCAACCTAAAAAAGCCTGAATTCCGACAGAAACGACGCCTGGAGGTAAGGTGATGTTTGTCAAGCCGCAGCTCATGAATGAAGCAACTCCGAGGCTGACGAGGCTCTGGGGAAGGGTAACGCTGGATAGGCTGGAGCAATTGGCAAAGGTGCCCTCGTTGATGCGAGTCACACTACTAGGGATCGTTACCGTAGCTAGTCCGGAGGCGTCGAATGCCCCTGCCCCAAGGTTGGTGACTCCCTCGGGGATGGCGATGTTTTCAAGTTTGGAGCACAAAGAAAATGCTCCGGCCCCAATACTAACAAGGCTGGAAGGCAATTCGATGCGCGGGAGGCTACCGCAAAGCGAAAAAGCAGCCTCTGATATGCTGGTGAGGCTGTTCGGAAGTGCCACGTTAGTCAAGCTTTGACAATCGTAGAAGGCACCATCACCAATGTTGGTAACGCTGTTAGGGAGAGCAACGCTGGTGACATTATTATACGGAAACGTGCCGAATGCAGAGTTATATGCGTTAGGAAAACTTCGGGTACCCTCAATGCTGGTGACAGGCAACCCGTTAATCGTGGCGGGGATGGCAACCACAACATTGGTGCCAAGGTAGCCCGTAATCGTGATCGTGCCGTTGTTAGTGGTGCAGGTGAACAACTGGGATTGGGCGTAACCCGATAAAGCCACGCTGGCCCAAATGGTTGCAGCCAGAACTTCAAGGCCGTGCTTGTTCGCCCTTCGAGCCGACGGCAACGAGCCTGCTTCTAATGTGCTCTTTGGATTGGGTCCGCCTCGATCGAGACGAGATAACAGACCAGGAGTGAAGCGAATGGAGGATCGCATGAGTTTCCTCTCAAAAGTCAACTGTTCTTAGTATCTGCTTTCTGGCTCGACTTGCAAGGGACAAAAGCTTCCTTGTGAACCATAATCCGGGGACGACGCGCAGTGCCCCTCTTCCGCAGACGAAGGGTCTAAGGATTACTCCGCGGCATAATTGACAGCCACACGGAGATACTTGGAATTGGCTTTAATCCAGCTATAGCACTCGTTAAGGTGTGCGAGTGCAATGCCTTACCCGGTTCAGAAGTTGGGCGGCCATCCTGACGTCATTCATGGTAGTTCTGGCGCTTACCTCAAGCGCCCAACAGCGCTACTACCTGTCGGACCTGTCACTCGCCGAGGAACTGTTGCCGCCACCACCACTGCCTGGCTCACCTGAGCAGGCTGCCGATTTGGCTGAGGTCACCGCGGTTTCCCGGGCTCGAACGGAAAGCGACACGGCGTTGGCGCAGTCTGAAAGAGTCTTTTTCATTTTTTCTTTTACCCCTGCGATCGGTTCGTTTTTCCAGAGCAACAATCTGCCGCAAACTGTGGCCCTTTTTCGCCGTGTTCAGGCGGAGACCGACCGTATTACCGGCGTTGCGAAAACATTCTGGAACAGACCAAGGCCGTACGAAGTCGACACCAATCTTTTCAGCGGAGTTCCCGACACCCCTCACACCAGCTACCCGAGTTCTCACGCAACTCGAGGCGTGGTTTATTCCCTGCTGCTGGCCGAGATTTTTCCCGATCAACGGGAGGCGATTCTAGCCGTTGGCCGGCAACTGGGGTGGCACCGCGTACAACTGGCAATGCATTACCCAACGGATGTCTATGCGGGCAGAGTGCTGGGTCAGGCCATTGTGCGGGAGTTGAAGGAGTCGCCCGAATTTCGACGTGATTTCAGACGTGTTAAGAGGGAGGTAGCTGCCTTCTTGAACAACTCGAACTAGTAGCGCCCCTAGCGAAAAATGTGTCAATGATAATGCACCCTGTTCGAGGCGAGACGACGAACCGGCGCAAGGCGGTGCTCAGACAGTCGCAGACGCCAATCAGCGCCACCTCAAATCGCATCCAACCGGCCGGTCGAATCGCCCAGGCGGTCGAGGTCGCGGGCACCCATCCGCGCGGCCAGGCCTAAGAGCATGTTGCTCATGGGCACGGATCCGAACTTGGCGAATCGCCCGGGAGTAAGGGTCCCGCCGCCCGCGCCGGCCAAAATCACGGGCAAATTCGTGTGAGTGTGGCGATTGCCGTCGGCGTTGCCGCTGCCATAAATGATCATCGAGTTGTGCAGGAGCGACCGGCCGTCGACATCGATGGTTTGGTCCATCTTTTCCAGGAACCTCGCGAGCTGTTTTACGTACCACACGTCGATCAGAGCCACCTTGTCGATTAGGTCCTGCTTGTTCATGTGGTGGGTCAAGCTGTGGTGCCCTTCGGCTATCCCAATCTCAGGGAAGGGCCGGTTGCTGCCTTCATTAGCCAGCAGGAAGGTCGCGATCCGGGTCGAATCGGTTTGGAATGCCAGCACCATCATGTCGAACATGACCTGGAGATAGTCCTCGAAGCCGGCAGGAATGCCATCCGGCGTCGCGACATTCGGATCAGCCGGCTTGCCGAAACGCTCGGCTTTTTGGATGCGCTCTTCAATCTCGCGGACGCTGCCGAGGTATTCATCGAGCTTTTGCTTGTCGCGATAGGTGAGCTGGCGCTCGAGCGAACGCGCGTCGTCGAGCACGAAATCCAGAATTGACTGCTGTTCCTGCTGGCGGCGTTTCAGGTTTTCGATCCGTTCACCATGGCTGCCGGCGCCGAAGAGCCGTTCAAAGAGCAGGCGTGGATTCGGCTCGGGAGCCACTGGCGTCGTCGGGGAACGCCAGGAAAGATTGTACTGGTAGGCGCAGGAATAGCCGGAGTCGCAGTTGCCGGATTTCCGCACGGCATCGCAGGTCAATTCAAGAGAAGGAAAGCGGGTCAGGTGGCCGACTCGCGCGGCCATGGCCTGGTCAATCGAGATGCCGGCATGGATATCCGCCCCGGCGGTCTTCTTGACGCGCACACCGGTGAGGAAGGTGCCGCTGGCCCGCGCATGGTCCCCCGCCCCGTCCGGCCCCGGCATGGCATTGACTTGATCCATCCCGCCCAGCACCTGAAGCTGGTTCTTCACCTTTTGCAGCGGCTCCATCGTTTGGCTAAGCTCGAACTCGGCATTCTCATCTTTTGGCCACCAGTTGGGCTGGATAGCACCGTTGGGAAAGTAGACCACCCCAAAGCGCATGGGCGCACCGGTGGCTGTGGTCGCCAAACGCAAGCTTGGGTCGGCCTCGGAGGCAAGCGCCTTGGCGGGTAGAAATGTTTCCAGGGCCGGCAAGGCCACACAGGCACCCAGCCCGCGCAGAAACTGGCGACGGTTCAACGACGCGAAACGTTCGCGGGCCATTTTGTCGATATTGCTTGAGCTCATATTTGTCCTTTCACTTCAATACAACCGCCGTCGAGGTGGTGTTGCTTGCCAAATTCGGGGAAGGGTTGCGGGTTTTCTGGAACGGCGCCGAATGAATAACGCCGGCCAGCAACGCCGAAAAGCGTCCGTTGGCTTTATCGAGAGCATCAACGATGCGATCCACCGTCTCAACATCGTAGTATTCCAGCCCGCGCCCCAGCGCGTAGGTCATTAGTTTTTCTGTCAGGCACCTGTAAAATTCCAGCCGATGATGTTCCACCAGGGCATGTTTGACTTCGCGAATATCGTGAAAGGTTTCGCCGGTGATTAATTTGCCGCCGGCATCAATGGCGACGCCGCGTTCGTTTTCCCGCCACATGCCCAACGCGTTAAAGTTTTCCAGGGAAAGCCCGAGTGGGTCCATCCGGTTGTGGCAGGAGCTGCACAAAGGCTTGCTGCGATGGATTTCAAGTGTTTCGCGCAGAGTCGGCTGGTGGTCAAAGGCTTTCTCACTGGCTTCCAGGGGCGGGATATTCGCCGGAGGGGGCGGGGGTGGAATTCCGAGGACATTATCGAGAATGAACAGGCCTCGTTTAACCGGAGAGGTTCGAGTGGGGTTGGAGGTAACCACCAGCACCGAACCGTCCGTGAGAATGCCGCCCCGCGGGCCGTCGGCCGGCAAAGAAACCCGGCGCATCTCCTTGCCGACGACATTGGTGATGCCGTAGTGCGTGGCCAGTCGCTGGTTCAGGAAAGTGTAGTCGCTGTCGATCAGCTCCAGCACGCTGCGGTCCTCCTTCATGACGTACTGGAAGGACAGTTCGGTTTCCTCGCGCATTGCCCGGCGCAAGCCCTCGTCCAAGGCGACCTCCTGGGGATCCTTGCGTTTGCGGCGCTCATCGATCATCCGCTGCAGCTCCTGTTGTTCCTCGGGACTCCGCTTTTCTTTAGGAATAGCGCGCAGTTCCTGAAAGCGGCGAAATCTGCGTTGCAGTTCACCCTCTTGGCCCCGGTCGCGAGCCAGCACCACCCGTTCGTCGATGTTGATTCCCTCCAGGTCGCGCACTTGCAACCATTGGCCGACAAAGTTGTCGATGAACGCCTCCGCGCGCCGGTCGGCGATCATCCGCTGAACTTGCGCTTCCAGGTTTTTTCTAAGCTCATGCCGCGCGGCCAGGCCGAACAGCTCGTCATCGGGCATGGTCGACCAGAGCAAATAGGAAAGTCTTGATGCCAGGGCGTATTCATCCAGCTCGGGATACTTCTCGCGGGAACCGATCGGTTCGGTTTGCTCCACTCGAAACAGAAACCGGGGCGAGGCTAGCAGTGGAATCATGGCTTCAGCGATGCCGTCCTGAAAGCTTTTGCCTGGCGATTCATACACCCTTTCAGCCAAGGCAACTAATCGGTTTATAGTATGTTCCTCTACCGGCCGGCGGTAAGCCCTCGTGGCGAAACGGCTTAAAATCTCGCGGGCGTACTGGCGGCGCTCTTTGGTGCCAGACGAAGGGTCCTTCCAGAAAAAGCGCTCAAAATTCTTCGGC
>Ga0210409_10002397_pt1 | contig 22401 bp, 21 predicted proteins | sample IncBWH17MmetaG_FD_161649 | JGI IMG/M metagenome (GOLD analysis project Ga0210409, IMG submission 161649) | Forest soil microbial communities from Barre Woods Harvard Forest LTER site, Petersham, Massachusetts, United States - Inc-BW-H-17-M | ecosystem: Environmental > Terrestrial > Soil >...
CGCCTGGGTATCGGAAGAGTTAGCAAGTAATCCAGCAAGCCTTCTTCGGCCTCTTCAAAAATGTCGTAACCGATTATGAACGAGATCGAAGCAACCGTCGACACCACGGCTCCCACGGCATAATATCGGAAGTAGTCGGGGTAACTTAGGACGAGTCCACTGATCAGATAGGCAAAAACGAATAGTTGGATAATGAATGCAAGGCTTCTGGATATTATTATCCAGGGAGTCCTAAAGAGAGTCGCGATGTCCCTCCGGGCGATCTGCAGGAGGAGCTTTGAGCTCGAACTGGGAACCCATAACTCACTCGAGTTTGTGACCCGTGTAGTTAAGGAAGACATCCTCCAAAGTGACCTCCTTTAGGTGAACACTGTCGATCTTGACCCCACGATTGGTCAGGGTCTCGACAATCTTCGGCAGGAGCAACCTCCCACCGCTCAAATATACAGTGACCTTGTTGTTCTCCTGAGTCACGTCCTGTACTTCAGCAAACTGCGTAAGGAGATCTGGTGGGCACTCCTGTCCGACACCCAGAGTGAGTTCTAGAACCTCCCCGCCTTTCGTTTTGCTCTTCAAATGCTCTGGAGTATCGATGGCCACCAGTCTGCCAAGGTTTACGATTGCGACTCGATCAGACAGCCTCTCTGCTTCATCCATCATGTTTGTCGCAACGATTACCGTGGACCCCTCGTCTCTCAGCTCTCGAATCATCTTCCACATCAGCAACCGACTTGGCACGTCCAGGAACGCGGTCGGCTCATCAAACACGGCGATCTTTGGACGCTGCGCTAGTACCTTACAGTCCTCAACCTTCTTCCGCATTCCACCACTCATTAGCCAGGTCCTCTTATTCCTCGCATCCCAGAGATCGACGGCTCGCAAGACCTTCTCTACACGCGCTTCGCGTTCCTCCTTCTCCAAGCTCGTTGTCATCTTCAAGTGCCAGTTGAGCACATCGAACGCTCCAAGTATTCCGTCAACGCGAGGATCCTGGAACGCGATTCCAATCATCTTCCTAACATCATTCGGGTGCTGAACAACATCCAATCCGTTAACAGAGATCTTTCCACTAGTTGGACGATAGACTGTGCCCATCATCAGCATCAGGGTTGTCTTGCCTGCTCCGTTCGGGCCCAGGAGGCCAAGAATCTCCTCGTCATGAATGGTCATGGAGAATTCTTTGACGGCGTCGAGAGTGCCGAATCTCTTGCCAGCCTTATCGAAGCCAATCAAGACAATTCTTCACCGAAGGTGAGATACGCTTCACAGTTGGAGAGAGCGCTTGAATTCTCGATATTTCAACGATTGCTGAGAAAGTGCGGACAAGAGTCCACTCTTGCAAAGGCTCAAGATTCAGGGTGTCAACTGAGCTGAGTCGTAAGCATTGTCAAGGCGAATATCTCTGAAGCCTGAGTCTATCATGCGTTCGCGACATCATAGTACAATCGCCGGTTCGTCTTTCCCTTGTTTTCCAGCTTTAGGAGTTCGATCCGTCCTATCTCCTTCAGTTGCGCTACATGTAGCCCCCCATCAGCCTGCCGATCGATCCCGGCGATTTCGACGATGCGTAGCTGAGCCTCGACAGGCGGAGCAGCCTGCGCCAATTTTACCATGTCGGGGATCTTGAGAGCCTCGCTTCTATCCAAGAAGTATGACTTGACTGGCGCATCATTCGAAATCAGCTTGTTCGCCTCCTTCACGATGCCTTCAATCTGAGTCCGGTCGAATATTTCGAGGCTAAAGTCCATTCGAGATTTGTCAACGTCAATCTGATTACCGGTAATGAGACATTTGGCTTCGGAATAGAACAGAGCACTAAGTAAGTGACCTGCGGTGTGCATGCGCATCAGCCTGTGCCTTCTCTCCCAGTCTATTCTCCCGGTGACTGTTTGTCCGATGGTAAAGCTTGGTGGGAGTTCCAGAGTGTGGAAAATCTTGTCTCCGTCCTTCGAAGTCTCCAAAACTTTCATGCCACCTAAGACCCCGGTGTCATAGGATACACCTCCGCCCTTCGGATAGAACAGGGTCTCATCAAGTTCGACTCGGGTCCCGTCGGATCCTACTATGTTCGCCGCAAACTCTTGGGAGTATGGCTGTTCCCAGTAGAGTTTCTTTGTCAAGTGAATCTCACCATTGGGTTAGATGAGTGATAGTCCTGCGCGATAGTCCTGTCTTGAGAAGATCTTACGTGACCGGGGTCTTTGCTAAGACTGGAGTTTTGGTTTTCTTGGAGTCCTCGAAGACATGCTGTGCCTCCCTGACACTTGCCCCGTTGTGGACGATCTCGCGAATGGCTGTAATCATTGCAGTTGGATGTTCCGACTGCCAAATGTTCCGTCCCATGTCCACCCCGATAGCCCCCTCCGCAATAGCGTCGTGGGCCAATTCGAAGGCGTCCAATTCTGTTTCGAGCTTCGGTCCGCCCGCAACGACTAGAGGGACAGGGCAGCCCTTGATGACTTTTCCAAAGTCTTCACAGAAGTAGGTCTTGACAAAGTGAGCTCCGATCTCGGCTGCCATGCGGCAGGCCAGCCCCAAATATCTCGCGTCCCTCTTCTCCAACTCTTTTCCGACGGCTGTGACAGCGAGCACCGGGATTCCGTAATCTTCTCCGAGATTTACAAGATGACCCAGATTCTTCAGGGTCTGGTGTTCGTGCTGGCTTCCAACGAAGATGGATGAAGCGACCGCGGCGACGTTGAGCCGAATTGCATCTCGAAACGAGGTGGTTATCGCTTCGTTAGTCAATGTCTCCCCAATGACACTTGCCCCCCCTGACACCCTCAAGACGATCGGGACATTGGTCTTGGGATCGACTGATGTGCGCAGAACCCCCCTCGTGCACATGATAGCATCAGCGTAGGGCAGCAGAGGTTCGATAGTCTTTCGAGGCTCCTCCAGCTTGTGCGTCGGTCCCATGAAGTAGCCATGGTCCACGGCTAGCATGACTGCATGACCGGTGGCTGGTTTGATAATTCGTGATAGACGATTTTTCATTCCCCAATCCATAGTGAAAACCTGAATCAGGTGGTGAACAACGAAATATTATGGTTTCTTCTCGCAGTTACAACACTCCTATATCGACTGAGACTCGGAGCCCAATACTCGTCGTTAGTGTCTGAGGACGCCTGACCATATGATCAGAGAAGGATGGCCGTACTTTGAGGGCTGGCCCTTTCCTGAGCGCTGGGTCCAGATCGATGGTCTAGGAATCCACTACGTCGACGAAGGCTATGGCAGTCGCCCTGTCCTCATGATCCATGGTAACCCCGCTTGGTCCTACATGTGGAGAAATCTCATACCCGCAGTCTCATCCGGTCATCGGGCCATCGCGATGGACCTGATGGGGTTCGGTAAGTCTGACAAGCCAAACCCGCTGCTGCATGATTTTCCGCATCACTCGCGGATAGTTACTGGATTCATCCAGTCACTTGGGCTCAGGAACATCGTCCTGGTCGTTCATGATTGGGGAGCTCCATTCGCACTACAATACGCTATCCGTAATCCCCAGAACATTGCTGGGCTGGTTATTCTCAACACGTTTCTAACAACAGACTTTCGCCTGCCACCAGCCGTTGCTGCAAAAATCACTCCGGCCATCATCAAAGATTCCGCGATGCATCCAGAAAAAATAACTGAGGATACTATGAAAGCTTACTGGGCGCCCTTTCCCGACGACGAGTCAAAACAGGCGTACCAAGCTTTCGCACGAATGTTCCCTGACTCAAATTATCATCCAAGCTTCAAGCCAATGAAGGAGGTCGAGCAGGGTCTCCCCAATCTGAAGATCCCAACTACAATAATTTGGGGGACAGGAAAGTCCGGCCCAGCGTATGCCGAGCGAATCTCTAAGATGATTCCAGACTCGAAGCTCGAAACAGTTAGTGCTGGACATTTCGTTCCTGAGGATTCACCGCAAGAAGTAGAGAAACTCGTTCAGAATTTTCTTGAAAGTCATAATCTCTAGTCGTTAAGCAATTCACGTACAGTTTCTCTACACGTTCTCGTTGCAGCCCGGGGGGAATGAATTAATAGCTAGTAGTCCAAACTGGAGAATTCGCTGAGAACTCATGAAATCTGAGGTTCTTCCGATCGAAGGGATCGACTATGTGGAAATCTATGTTGGAAACGCTAAGCAGGCGAGCTATTTCTACCAGAACGGCTTTGGATTCGCCCCTGTTGCGTTCGCTGGCCCCGAGACAGGTGTCAAAGACAAGACCTCCTACCTCATGCAACAGGGCGACATTCGACTACTCCTGACTTCAGGTCTCAATCCTGACCATCCGATCTCAAGATTTGTTCTTACCCACGGCGACGGGGTCGCTGACATCGCACTCCGCGTAAAGGACACCGAGTGGACTTACAAGGAGGCAATCAAGAGAGGAGCAAAGGGCATCCGAGCCCCCACCGACCTAAAGGACGACCATGGGGTTCTCAAGGGTTCGGCCATAGCAGCCTATGGTGATACAGTTCACACCTTCATTGAAAGAGATCAGTACAAGGGCCTCTTTGCCCCGGGCTTTGTCCCGTTGAAGGGCAACGCCGAGCCAGTTGGGCTTCAGCGTGTCGATCACGTCGTGGCGAACGTAGAAGAGGGTAAGATGGATTATTGGGTAGAATTCTACGGAAAAGTCTTCGGCTTCTCACAGCTAATCAGCTTCGACGATAAGGACATCAGCACAGAATACTCTGCCCTACGCTCTAAGGTAATGAGGAACCCGTCTGGAACCGTCAAGTTTCCAATAAACGAGCCCGCAAAGGGAAAGAGAAAGTCCCAGATCCAAGAATATCTCGACTATTTCAAAGGCGCTGGCGTACAACACCTCGCCATATCAACCGACAACCTGATCGCGACAGTGTCACGTCTACAACAGAGAGGCATCGAATTTCTGAACACACCCGAATCATACTATGCGGAACTGCCTAAGCGTATCGGAGGAATCTCAGAGCGCATCGACGATCTCAAGAAACTACGGATACTCGTAGACAAGGATGAGAAGGGATACATGCTTCAGATCTTCACCAAACCTCTCCAGGATAGACCCACTCTCTTCTTCGAACTGATACAGCGAAGAGGCAGCGAGTCCTTTGGAAAGGGCAATTTCAAAGCACTCTTCGAGTCCATAGAACAAGAACAAGCAAAACGCGGCAACCTCTAACAACGCATGAAACTGGTCACCTACAGCGAGCTCAAGACCCCGCTGAGGACGAGGCCAGCACTCCTCTGGGGAGAATGGATTCTGGACATTCAAGACCTAGCACGAGTCTCAACTTCCCTCGGCATTCGAATCCCTCGTTTACTCACCACTCTCTCCGAGAACGCTTCTTCAACTCTTGACGTACTTGCGAGGGGCCCCAGGGTCCTTGACGATATTCAGAGACTGTCCTGGCGAATCTTCAACCGCATCGACCTGAAAAAAATTCCTCGAACGATGAAGAAGTTGAGGGAAGTGAGAATTCGACCTCCCATCTCTCGCCCGCCAACTATTCGGGACTTCTACGCATTCGAGGATCACGTGAAAGCCACAAGGGCGAGAAGAGGTCTTCAGATGCCAGAGGAGTGGTACGAGTTTCCTGCGTTCTACTATTCCAATCCCACCATGCTCTACGGTCAGGAAGACGAAGTCCCGTATCCGTCATACACGAAAGCGCTCGACTATGAGCTAGAGGTCGCATGCGTCATCGGAAAGGGCGGAACAAACATTCGAGAGGAGGAAGCGGAAACGTACATCGCAGGATACACAATAATGAACGATTGGAGCGCACGGGATATCCAACGACCAGAGATGAAGATCGGGCTGGGTCCAGCAAAAGCGAAAGACTTCGCGACGTCACTTGGACCATGGCTCGTCACTCCAGATGAGCTGCAAGACAAGAAGAGTGCGCCAGGAAAATTCGACCTGCACATGAAAGCAACGGTCAACGGAAAGCAGCTATCGGACGGCAACATGAAGGGCATGCATTGGACATTCTCAGAAATGATCGCCCGAGCTTCGCAGTCTGTCGAAATAAAAGTGGGCGAAGTGTTTGGCTCGGGCACCGTCGGATCAGGCTCTCTCCTAGAGATTGGACAAGACGTTCATCCTTGGCTGAAGCCCGGTGACCGTGTGGAGCTGGAGGTCGAGCGATTAGGGGTCTTGAGGAACAGAATTATAGAGACCGCGAAGTCGTAACAATAAGCGAACTTGCCAAGTTATCAGCGGCTAGGAAAACTTCCTCAGAAGAGACACACACAATTCAGGAAGCCCGACGGTAGCCTATACCACGAGGAAATCTTCGGAACAGAAGCGTTCTCAGGAGTATACTCAACCCTGTATCATGAATACGCACCCACCAGGGTCTTACACATCAAGAAGCTGAGAGATCTCAGTATCTCTGAATGGCAACCGGGCGAACACCGCCACCATCACATTCGCACCAAGAATCTTGAAACCACAAAAGACGCTGTTGAGGGCCGCCAGCCGCTCTTCTACAATAATGACGTATTCATCTCATCAGCCCGTCCAACGGAATCGATGAAATCCTTCTTCCGAAATGCCCAGGGCGACGAACTTTATTTCGTCCACGAAGGCAAAGGAACGCTAGAGTCGGTCTTCGGGCTTCTTCCCTTTCACGAAGGTGACTTTATCGTTGTCCCACGAGGGACCACTTACCGGATACTGCTGGACTCGAAGGAGAGCAGGTTTCTCGTAACCGAGTCCGCGGGGCCTATCGAGATACCTCGACGATACCGGAATGATTACGGGCAGTTGGTAGAGTTGGCGCCGTATTCGGACCGAGACTTTCGAGAGCCTAAGGAACTGGCTATTCACAATGAGAAGGGAGAATTCGAGGTCCGCATGAAAGTTGACAACGCGTTGATGTCGTACACCTTCGACTTTCATCCGCTCGACGTAGTTGGGTGGGATGGCTATCTGTACCCTTGGATCTTCAACGTCAACGATTTCGAGCCGCTCACAGGCAGAGTCCATCAGCCCCCACCAATACATCAAACGTTTGAAGCTCCAGGGTTCGATGTCTTATCCTTCGTACCTCGAAAACTGGACTATCATCCCTTAGCGATACCAGTCCCGTACAATCACAGCAACATCGACAGCGACGAGATCCTCTACTACGTCAGCGGCGACTTCGGAAGTCGCCGAGGAATCGAAATAGGTTCCTACACGCTACACCGGCGAGGAATCCATCACGGCCCCCAGCCCGGAGCGATAGAAGCCAGCCTCGGAAAAGACTCCACTAACGAACTAGCGATAATGATTGAGACGAAGAAACCTCTCAAAGTCACCAGTAACGCGGAGAGACTCGACGATCCGAATTACCCGTTCAGCTGGACAGGACCCCTCAAGATAGGCGCGACTCTACCGTAACAGGAATCTTGTCTGCTAAAGACTCAGGTGTGACGTCGGGCGAGTACACCTACGTTCCCATCGAGCGAGTATGTTTCGGATCAGGATCGATCGGCAAGCTTGGAAACGAACTTGACAGAATAGGGTCGCGCAGACCCTTCCTAGTAACGGGAGAGAGCATCGCAAAAAAGACAGATCTGATCGCGCGAGTAGAACACGCCTCCGGAAGGAAGCTCGCCGGAGTCTTCTCTGAAATCAAGCAACACGCCCCGATGAGCGGAATCACACGTGCAACGACGGCTGTTAGAGACGCTAAGGCGGACAGTCTAGTCAGTTTGGGCGGAGGCAGCCCGATTGATTCAACTAAGATCATTGTCAAAGAGCTGTCAGAAGATTTTCATCTTCCTGCTATTCCGCACATTGCTGTTCCCACAACTCTCTCAGCTGCCGAATTCTCACATATCGCCGGAATGACGGATGAGAAGCTGAAACGTAAGACTGGGTTCCGAGACCGGCGCATGGTTCCAGGGCTGATATTTCTGGACCCTGAGATGACCATCCCTACCCCAAATTGGCTGTGGGCTTCTACCGGAATCAGAAGTCTAGATCACGCGGTAGAGGCCGTTTACTCGCCAAACCATCAACAATACGTCGACACGCTCGCTCTCGAGGCGATCCATCTCCTCTTCCAGAACTTGAAAGTCTCGACTGAGAATCCTGCTAACCTGAAGGCTAGGCTGGACTGCCAGCTGGCTGCATGGATGTCCGATGCTGGAGTTGTCAGCGTTGGAACCGGTTTGAGTCACGCGATAGGACGAGTAATCGGCGCATCTTGGAATATCCCTCACGGTATCACCTCCTGCCTTACCCTTTCAGAAGTAATGCGAATGGAGGCCAGTCGAAGCCCGGAGAGACTTGCTCTCATAGCAAAGGCGGAGGGTAGGAGTATAGAAGGCGTTTCAGTGGAAAAAGCTGCATTGCAAGCTGCCGATGGAGTGTCGGCGCTGGTGAGCGGGCTTGGCTTGTCGAAGAGGCTACGAGACTACGGGATACGAGAAGATGATCTACTAGGAATTGCGCGGGACGTTAACAGTCACGAGTCAGCATCTGCTCTACAGATTCTCGAGAAAATCTGGTGAGGGAACTTTCGAAGCCTTTGTCGAATGGCAATCGAAAAGAACTACTATCAAGACGGGAACTAGCTGAGGTCTTTCAACGTTGACACGAATTACCGAGCGACTCTTCTATCGAATAGCCAAACGGTGGATAGCCGGCTACACCTTACAGGATGCTATCGATGCGGCTCGTAATGCAAACGAGAGAAAGATGCAAGCTCTGCTCAATCGCCTAGGAGAACATACACCCGACCGGACACTAATCCAGCAGTACGTTGAGGAATACCTTCGGCTCCTAGAGGCAATTCAGAGCGAGAAGGTTCAAGCCACCATATCTATCAAGCCTTCTCAAATAGGGCTCACAGCCGATGTCTCGTTGTACAGAGACAACCTCCTCAAGATACTAGCAAAGGCAGAGGAGCAAGGACGCTTCGTCTGGATAGACATGGAGAACTCTCCCTACACCGAATCCACAGTAGAAATCTACCGTGAACTACTCAGCACGCACAAGGATCTTGGCCTTTGTCTTCAAGCAAACATGAAACGGTCAGAAAGCGACCTGAGAGATCTCTTAGCGCGAGGCGGAAAAATACGACTGGTCAAGGGGGCGTATCCAGAGAATGGAGAAGTTGCTTTCAAACGTAGAAGTGATCTCAATGCAAACTTTCTCCGACTCATGCAGCTCATGTTCGAACAAGGCGGCTTCTTCGCAATCGGCACGCATGATGAGAAAATGATCAATGAGGCCGAAAAGCTCAACCGCGATCACAACGCCAATTTCGAATTTCAACTATTGAAAGGCATAAGGGACGATCTCAAATCGAGGCTGCTCACAGACGGATACAAAGTAAGCGAGTACATTCCGTACGGTCCCGAATGGTACAATTACAGCAAGAGGAGGATGAGAGAGAAGAAGAGGAACATTCTCCTCCTCATCAGATCCATAACCGGCTAATCTGACGGAAAGCAAGAGGAAATCTCAGATAGGGCTTATCTACAAACTGTCGTAGACTTCCCTTGAGAATCTAGGAAATGAGTGGCGCCGAGAAACCCGCCTCAAAAAGTCGGTCTAGGCTGGACCAGGCCGACAAAAGACTGCTGAGTGACATTCTCGCAATTCTAGTAATTCTGCTCTTCACAGTCGCCGCTTTCTGGCGTTATCCTGTCCCAGGCGTTCTGCTCGCGGGAAGTTTAGCTATCACTGTTTTTGTTGCCGCTGACGTTGTACTATTTCGTAGAGGGTAGGCTCCCTCTCGTAAGTTTGGATTGGGCTCGCCTCCGACGCAAGCGCCTTTCCCGTCGCTTTCTCTTCTCCTGCCGAATAAGCCTACCCCGTATCCCTGTCACGAGCCTCCTTACTTCGCTTGCATAGCTTCTCTTGGGACCCTTGATGTGGCGTCCTGCGAAGACTGCAAAGAGGAGGCCTGTCCATGCTACCACGACAAGATAGATCGGGCCAGAGCTACTAGACCCTAGTGAGGGTAATGCCAGTAGCAGATCGGCAAAACCGAAAGTTGTACCGATTCCGACGAATTCCTTCCCGGACCTGAGATGCTTCTTATAACAGAGTAAGCCTCCGATGAATATCGAGACTCCTCCAAACTGGACGAGGAACGATATTGTTCCCGCTAACAACGCGAATAGCGTGAGCCCGCCGCCGGAAAGTTGAGCGAAGAGATTCGCCCAGCCATTCGTAGATTGGGACGGGTAGAAATTGGGAATAAGTAGCCTAGTTGCAGTAATCATGACGCCGGAGATCATGGCCAACCTGGTCGAATACCGGTTATCGATGTTGACAATGGCCAAGCGTCAGGATCCCTCCGGATTTTTTCGGGTTTTCAGCTAAAAGGATAGGGATACCGTGGTCCGCTGTTGGTAGAAAAATCGTACTGTCAGACGTCATTTATTCGTAGCTTGAAAGGCTGGACCTTCTCAGAGACTAGGATTCCGTCAATGTTCTTTTCGAGTACTTGCAAATCGACAATCTCGGAGTCTCTGACCGATGCTAGCTTCGCTCTGGCTCGTTTCAGAATTGACAAACAGATTTCGTCTTCACCCTTCTGGTGATGCACGAACGCAGCTGCGGTCAGGATCATGCTCTGAATCGCATCTCGTTCGACACCCTTTGATACGTGCCATGCCTGCTCGAGAGACTCGTGGCATTCCCAGAACCTCTCCTCGTTGAAGAGCTGAATGCCCTCGGCCAAAGCTTCCTTTTTGTCGACAACTTTCGGAGGCGTGTCCAGGAGTCTTAGACTTACTATTCTGAACGATCTCTGCCTCAGAAGCTTCTTCCGATCACCTAGCTCTTGGTCGCTCCGGGCGAACATGTTGAACTCTATGGCCTCGGCGCTTACTCTGAAATGGCTCGCCGCCTCCCTAGAGCCAAGGGTCTTCCGGATCATCTCAGCGACCTGTTCGACATCTTTCGGAGTGTACCCGTCCTGATTGGCGACTCTCAGAAGATACCTCGCCAACGCGGTTCAACCTGAGCCTATACGAATCCTTGTTCTCTCAAAAGTCTGATTCTTAGAAGCTCTTCCCCTGTCAAAGATGGTAGCTCTGATGCTTTGATGTCCTCCTCAATCTGTTCGGGAGACTTAGCGCCAGGGATGACCGTTGACACGTCTTTGTGATCGAGAACGAATCTAATGGACGCCTGGGCGAGAGTCCTCGTTTTCGACTCTAGGAGGCTGAGCTGTTGGGCCGCTCTTATCAGGCCTGATAGATAATTGCGGGGGAAATTGCTGCGAATGTCACCTGATGGAAAGGTTGAGTCGATGGTGAATTTGCCCGCTAGGAATCCGTTAGAAAGTGGTTCTCGCACGATGATCGCAACATTCTCTTCGCGAGCCTTTTGGAAGAGCTGGTTCTTTGCCTCTTGACGTAGAAGGTTGAATACGACTTGAATGGCAGAGGGTTGCCCATACTTCATTGACAAGAGTCCCTCCTGGGGATCATGGATCGAGATTCCGTAATGTAGGATTCTTCCCGAGTCCTTCAACTTCTCAAGACCCTCGAAAATCTTTCCACTCTTCAACAATTGGACCGGAGGATTGTGTAGCTGGTAGAGGTCGATGTGATCTGTCTGCAGGCGCTCGCAACTCTTTGCCGACGCGAACTCTAGATAGTCCGGATTGAAGTTCATACGAGGCGGATCGTGGTAGAAGTCACCGCCTACCTTGGTGGCGAGGACCACCTCTTCCCTATGTTTCCTTAGAGCCTGGCCCAGAAGTTCTTCGCTATGTCCGTGCCCATAGACGTCAGACGTATCAAAGAAGTTGCACCCAAGTTCAAACGCCCTTTCGACTGCAGCAACCGAGACCTTGTCGTCAGTGGGCCCGTAACTATTCCCGTAGTTGTTTCCTCCAATGGCCCAGGCCCCAAATCCCACTTCGCTAACTTTCAGACCAGTTTTTCCAAGGGTCCGGTATTTCATGATGGGACTCTGTCCAAACATCGTGCGTTTCGGGTAATGAAGTTGCAGAAAACGACGCTCGCCTGATTAAGCTTCACGTGATTATGAAAAGAAGAGGGGCAGCGGAGCGATGTTCCGCTTCGGATTTTCAATTGCTCTTCGGAAACTTTTGGACTTGGACGTGTCTATGTCTAATCACGAGGACAGCCGCGAGTCCTGCGATTCCTGCGCCGCCCGCGATGATGTAGAGGGTTGGTAATCCTCCTTGCAGGCCAAAGCTTGGGTCATGGACTAGGGTTGATCCGTTGGTGAAGTAGGGATAGACAAGGTAGAGTTTGAGAAAGTTTTCAGACTCCTCTTTCTCCGCCTTGTACGAGGCGACTACGGGTACTGTTTGGACGGTCCCGCTTGCAGACGTTATGGTGGCCGTGTTGACGAAGTGGAAGAATCCGATGTTCATGCTTGATGTGACTGGTCCAGAAGCATATCGGACATCCTGTTCAACGCTTGAGGACTCTTGGTATGGGTGCTCCATCACACCAGCACCCTCATCGTTAGTAGCATCGACCGTTGCTGTTCCAGTCGACTCGTTGAGATCGAAATGATTGTAGTCGCTGTGCATATTCACTTGCAAGGCTAGCTTGTCGCTCGTCGACATGAACGGCCAATTCTTCAGTACGAAGTCGATCTTGATCTCCGCCGTATTGATCGTAACGGATTGCCCATTGACGGTCACGGTCCTGGTATTGTTGTAGGCCTTTACGATGAGCACTACGTCGCCTGGTTTGAGAGATTGCATTGGTGGGGTTTGTTCGACTATCTGCATGGGGCTCTTCAGAGTGAAGTTGAACGCCATTCCGATTGTAGCTCCAGTGCTGGGGTCTTTGATCGCGTAGAAGCTGCTTGGCGTCCATGACGCAGAGTCAAAGTCCGCTCTGGCCACCATCATGGGACTCTCGTAGGTGCTCTCTCCCGGCGCGGTGGTCATGTTGAACTCTATGAGAGCTCTGAAGTTGAGCTGGTAGGTTGTTCGTCCAACCTCGTTTGTCGCATAGAATGTGATGTGCGGTACGTTTCCCTCAAACACTCCAGTCAGCGATCCGCTCGTGAAGATGACCCTGTTCGATGAGTCGATTGATCCTGTGGGGGCGGTTCCTGCTACGGCAGGGACTGAGAGTATTGAGATTACCAATGCAACAGTTCCGAGGAGCATAGTCATAGTTCTCTTCATTGTTCTCAAATCATCTCCGTTTCTTCAAGCTAGACATATGGTTTAGAAGCGATTTAGGTGTTTTTCTTCTAAATAGGGCGAAATTACGGTTTCTACAGTACTAGAACCGGTTCTGGTACACGGACCCAAATTTCTGGGATTCTAGAATAGTCCGAGCGATAAGGCGAAGATTACCGCGGTGATGTTGAGGTACATCACGGCGAGGCTAACGAGGGCGGTCCGTTCCATCTTGAGACCCTTGGATATTGAGATAGCGCTTGAGAGTAGGCAAACGACCCAGACTTGCACTCCCACCTGCAACAGAATGGTGAATGCCGTCGCGGACTGTATAACTGCGGAGAAGGGTTGAACCAGTAGAATCAGACCCGGAACCAGTAGGAGTGGCAGCATCGCGAAGGCGGTGCCGTTGACTAGACTGAGTTCTCCTCCCCTTCTATGATAGAACAGACTACACATGATATCGGCAACCGCGAATGTGATGAACCATCCTAAAGGGAACAGCAAAAGGAACCACGTCTTCGCGATTCCTTGAGTCGGATTGAGATAGAACAAGAGAATCGGTTCTAGGTTTGTCATGAAAGATATCGCTCCCCCAAGAGCAAGGACCATGGCTGCTACTGGAAGGCTCCTCAATGGTTCTTGGCTAAGATAGCTGAATACGGTCCTCCCGAAAAGAAGCTCTCTCGAAAAGAAGCCGAGGCGCGATTCCCCGAGAGGGGGGTGGGGAGCGTTGGCGATTATTCTCTCCTCGCCGGTACTGAACGCGTTGATTGCAGCTCTACCGTCATCAGTCAGAAGGTATTTTCTGTCGGCTCCTTGAGCCACAAATCCTTCCAGACTATCCAAGTGATGGTAGAGAGCGCCAACGCTTATCTTCAGAGTATCGTGAAGATCTTTGAAACCTGCCTTGCCTCTCTCCTTCAGAATCTGTACAATCTGGCGCCTAATCGGATTCGCGAGAGCATTGTAGACTCTCGTGAGACTCTCGTCAGACTTGTCCAACATCGATGAGCCGGCCTCTTTGGAATGCTAGGTCCGCACTTCGAAAGAGTCCAGCCCGTATAGCCATACTGAAACCCGTGGGAAGCGCCAGAAGTTGCCCAATCACGGAAGAGAGGGCACTTGATTCAGGGGCCTCAACGCCCGGTCTGAGTCCCTGTTCTTGCAGACGAGTCTCACAAGCTAGAAGACGCTCGCGTAAAGTCTCGACCGAAGGCGCAGCGTGTCCCAGGGCAGGTCGCATCCACTGACGATGAAATACGCCGCACGATGTACCTAACGTCCGGGGGCTCCAAATTTCCCCGGGAACGAAGCAGGAAATGTGGAGTTCCCATTCTGTGACTGGACGTGTTTTGCGTGCTCTATGTTAAGGCACAGCATTGATGGTTCGCGTTCTTCACATGTCAGGGTTACAGTGGATTGATAGTTCCGATCGGGGGCGTAGTTGTAAGGATGAACGTTGGCAGTAAACGTTGAGAAAAAGCCAACAGCAGCCTTCGCGCTGTCAATACTCGCAGGGATATTCACCCTCGTCGGCGCATTCGTAGCTAGTGCCATCACATCGCTACTCGTCCCAGGCTTTCCCAGCAGTATGCTCCTGATCTGGGGAAGTATCGCGGGCGTTCTCGTGCTCGTCGGAGGCTGGCTGCTATACAACAACGCGGCCCAGAGAAAACTAGGCAGCACCTTGGTGCTAGTCTTCTCAATACTATCCATGAACTTCATCGGACTCGTCCTAGGCCTCATCGGAGGATTCCTAGGCTACACCTACAAGACTGGTGCAACCACAACCAATACTTCCAACTCTAGCCGCGGGTATAACCCGCCCTGATAACCAGGGCGGACCCCTTTCTTTCATCCTCCTTCTCAGATCTATTCATTGAAATCAGTTAATGCTTAAATCGCCATTTTGACAATCATAATCCCTATCCTTCCTTGACTACCACGGTTAGCCTCTCAGTCCTTGATGAGTTCGGAGGAAGCAAGCTCCTCACTCCGGACAAGATACGATACGTCCAAGCGAATCCGCTGCCCAGCAAGCCCGCGGACTTGGCCTTTAGGGAAGCCCTCGCAACCCCCATCGGAACCCGTCCTTTCGAGAGGGAGAAAGGCTGGAGTCCCGCAATAATCCTGACCGATTCTACTCGCAAACTATCCCCCTTCATCAAGCAACTTGTGGGTCTGATAGAGCCGAAGACCGATGACATCAAGTTCATTTTCGCATGCGGAACCCATGTTCCCGCCGATCAGTCATTCACTCGGAAAGTTCTCGGGGACGACATCTACAAGCGCTACGAGAAGAGTATCAAGGTAAGCTCAACACAGAACCCCGCAAGCAAGTACGAATGGATAGGCCTCACAAGTCGAGCAACCCCCGTCGAGCTGAACAAGGAACTGTTCGACCGGGACCTACTAGTCTCAACATTGAACGTTCAGCCCCACTACTTCGCAGGCTTCGAGGGTGGAGCCAAGGCCCTTCTGCCCGGATGCTCCGGTCTCAAGACCATCACCACAAATCATGGCTACGTTATCGGAAATCCGAGCTGTCGCGAACTTGCGCTCAAGGGCAACCCGATGCGTGAAGACATGAATGAGGTTCCTAACATTCTGAAAGAGTTCATGAAGATCGAGCATCGAATTCTCGACTTCGTTCTAAACCAAGACGGCAGTCTAGTAAAAGCAGCCTATGGTGATCCGAACTTGGCTCATCAGCAACTATCTGACAATTTCTCTAGGCGGGCACACACCGTTCAGTCTCGCCCTTCGCCCTTAGTCATTACGAGAGCGGACGGGCCAATGGGACAGAATCTCTACCAGGCATTGAAGGCGTCAACTTTTGCCACGGGTCTTGTCCCGGCGGGTCACTCGCCCAAGCCGGTCGTCGTTCTCTTGGCTTCACTTGAGAATGGGATTGGCAGTGATGCGTTCAAGGCTGAGATGGAGACTTATGGTAAGATGGAGTCTGCGAAGGTTCTAGAGGATTTGAAGAAAAGGGCGAAGGCTGGAAAGGTTACAGAAGCATCACAGAAGCCCAACCGGTTCGCTCTCGACGATGGGAAAACGGACTATGCGGTGGTTTCGCCTAAGGCCCCCGTGGGAGTCGAGGATTTCCTTAGAAAGACCCGCATAAGATTCTACAGGACAATCGATGATGCATTGAGGTCAATGGACTCGAAATTGTACGAGCGGGATGTCGCCGTGATTCCGTACGGATCCTCGACGGTCCCTGTTGCTTCTTGAGCGGGAACGGATTTTCAAGAAGGATTTGGTTAGATGCTTCCAGTGTGGAGGTTGTAGAGGGTGCTTTACAAGAAACTGGGCTCGGGTTTTGTACTCCGTTTGGAACAAGGTGATGACATACTCAAGACCCTTCGAGACTTCGCGAACGGACAGAGACTGCGTGCCTGTTTCTTTGAAGGCATAGGCTCGCTTTACAAGGCTGTCCTGGGACACTATGACTTCAAAGATACCAAGACCTACAAGTACGAGACCTTCGACGAGGACTTGGAGATACTCACCTTATCCGGAAACGTTTCGACGATGAATCAGAAAGCGTTGCCTCATGCTCACGTCACCTTGGGACGCCGGGATTTCTCTGTAATTGGAGGACACCTCGAAGACGGCTCTCTTGCCAATATGGTCGAGGTCAACATCACTAAGCTTCCTGGGAAGCTACTGAAGGAGAAGGACGAGAACGTCGGGTTGAACCTCCTCCAGTTACCCCGAAAATTCTAACCGCCGGATCGGATTCCGCGGGAAGGACGAGCAGGCCGTTCCCTCTCCAAACGTCTAGCTGGACCATCTAGCCTATTACAAGATACAGCCGCTTTGCCGAGTTGTCCCCCCGGATGCTGCCATGGCTAAGAAGATCGGCGCGCGGATGATTCTATACCTCTACCTGGCAGTCTTCCTTACACGCATAGGATTCGGCTCGGTCACAATACTGTTTCCCATCTACTTGCCGACGGGAGCGTTTCAGGTTGGTCTAATCCTTGCGCTGTATCCTATAGCAGAGGCTGTCTCTGCCATGCCTGTTGGTCGACTAGCAGATCGGATGAGCAGGAAGAGGCTTCACCTGATCGGTATGACGCTCATCACAGTTCTGACCGCTGCTATAGGTTTCACACGGAACCTGCTCAATGTTTCCGTCCTGCACGCCCTTATGGGCGTCTCCGCGGCAATGGCTGCAGTAACATCTCTCACTCTGTTAGGAGACGCTACTAAACAGACTAACCGAGGAAAGAAAATGGGAGGGTTCGACCTAGCGAACCTAGGCGGATATGGGCTAGGCTTCGGGGTCGGTTCGCTCCTAGTCACGGCATTCGCGTCTAGGCTGTCCTATGCTTTCTGGGCGACCTCAGGAATATTCCTGTTCACTTCCATCCTCGCGACAAAGTTCCTGGTCGAACCAGTCAGGAGTGACGAACTGAATCAGCCTGGGATTCGTCGACGTCGGATTGGATCGAAGATTCGCCCAGTCTTACCAGTATGGCTTGGTCAGACGATTATTCTAGGAATGTACTTCCTCCTGCCGAAGGCATTCAAGGACGCTAACATTACTCTAACCGGACAGATGCTGATCTTTCTCGGAGCGATTGGAGGTCTGTTCGCTCTAGGCGCAATCGTTTTTGGCCACATATCCGACAAGGTCGGCAGGACGAAGATAATGGTTCTAGGAGCAGTCGGCGAATTCGGCTTTCTAGTGCTCTTTGGCTGGTCTTTTCCAAACTTCCTCACATACTCTTTGCTTCTTGCCCCACTCTTTTTCATGGCCTCTGCAATTGCCCCGGCGATTCTTAGCTACGTTAGCGATATTTCTGGTAAAGCTAGGCGTGGTTCAGCAAACGGCCTCTACAGCGTTGTTCTGAGCATCGGCATGGCTATTGGCAATATTCTTGGCGGTTTTGTGTCCGAGTTCGGTGTACAGTGGATCTTCTTTGCCGGGGCAGGGATCTTGTTTCCATCAATAATAATCTCGTCCTCACTCTTGAGGAAGAAGTAGGCCCCCGGCTCAATTCACGAGTCTCGAAAGATTCACTTGTTGAATGAATCTTGGATCTATGCTACGAGGGATTTCTTCAGGGCTTCGCAGACCCGGACTACTTCGTCTTCGGTTAGGGTCGGGAAGATTGGCAGGCTCAAGACTTCGTTCGAAAGCGATTCGCTTACAGGGAACGTCCCCTCTGTGTACCCGTACTTCTGCCTGTAAGGTCCTTGTAGATGGATAGGTCTCGGATAGTGTATGCCTGTCTCGATGCCGTTCTCGGCGAGACGCTTTTTCACCTGATCCCGGAGTTTCGTCCTGATTACGAACAAGTGATAGACGGCTTTCTCCATATTGCCATCTAACGGTGGAAGGGTGATATCTCGCACGTTTTCGAGCTCCTTTCTATATCGTTCAGATAGTCTCCTCCTCGTTTGGTTCCACGCTTCCAGTCGCCTCAGCTGGACTCTTCCAATCGCTGCGTTGACCGTGTTGAGCCTTGATGTGAAGCCTATTCGGCCATGGTAGTACTTGCTGTTCTTATCTCTGCCGCAGTCTCTTATGCTCCGTGCCGCATCGGCCAGTTTCTCGTTGTTTGTAGTTATCATACCACCGTCACCGCCGACGGTCATGTTCTTCGCAGGATAGAACGAGAAGCATCCGGCATCACCGATAGAGCCGACCTTTCTTCCATCGACCTCAGCGCCGTGTGCCTGGCATGCATCTTCAATCAAGCTCAGGCCCGCTTCGACAGCAATGTCACGGAATTCATCAATTCGACATGGATGTCCGTAGAGGTGAACCGGCATCAATGCTCGAGTCTTGGAGCGTATCTTCGCCCGAGTCTTGCTTGGACTCAGGTTTATTCCTGAATCCTCTACGTCAGCAAAAACAGGGTCCGCGCCCGTGTGAACAACTGAGTTTGCTGTCGCGATGAAGGAGAATGGAGTAGTAACGACTTCGTCGTCACGGCCGACGTTCAAGGCTTGCAATGTAACCGAGAGAGCCGCGGTTCCGGAGGCAGTGGAGATGGCGTACTTCGTGCCGCAGTATCGAGCGAATTCTTCTTCAAATTTGAAAACGCTCTCACCCATAACCATCATCTCGTTTTCGAGGGCGGAGAGGGCTGCCGCCTTCATGTCGGCGTCAATAGTTGGATTTGCGAGATGGATCTTCTTATGCGACTCGCTCTTTAGTCGACTCTCAGACTCGACGGATATCGGCGCGTGCAAAGGTGCGTTCTCTGTCATTATGTTCTTCAGCGTCCTAGCTTGGAAAAGCTTTTCGGCAAACTCACTGATTAATCCTTTCCCCGGGAAAGAGCATTCTTAGATCTTCTGCAAGATAACGATATCTAGAGATTGATCATGCACACTGGTTCAAATGTCCTCTTTTCGATCTGATCCGTGGGATCCCGCTTCACCGATAGCTTAATTTCCGGTTCGCGTACCGCAACCGAGTCTTCGTCTAGTCATGACGCTTGTTTACGCCTCCATCGCGCCCCATGGTGGAGAAATTATTCCTGAACTAGCGTCGAAATCGATGTCGCCAAGGTTCGAGAAGACCCGCGCGGCGATGCGGGTTCTGGCCAGAAGAATATCGGAGGCGGAGCCTCAGACCATCGTCATTGCTAGTCCGCACAACTTGAGGTTGTTATCGAAAATTGCAGTTGTTGTGTCCGAAAACTCGTCGGGGACTCTGAAGGGTTCTTCGAATCGGTCAGTGGCCCTTCGTGCCCGTTGTGACGTCGATTTTGGGAAAATCGTCGTTAGACAATCTGAGAAAGCGGGCCTACCAGCAGTCGGAGCAAATTACGGGGCTGCTACAGGCTCGTCTTCTGACATGCAGATGGATTGGGGAACCCTTGTCCCACTCTGGTTTCTTTTGAAAGAGCAGAGGTTGAAGTCTAGGATTCTCATCGTGGCGCCGTCTCGCGAGATCTCGCTTCGAGAGAATTTCGCCTTCGGGCGATTGCTCGGCCGACTCATGAAGGGTGATCCAAAGAAGAGGTTTGCTTTCATAGCTAGCGCCGACCAGGCACATGCTCACTCCCGTTCAGGACCCTATGGTTTCAGTCCGGCCGCCTCAAAGTACGATGCTTTCGTGCTAAACGCAATACGAGACAATAACCTGAAACGAGTTCTGAGACTGAGACCTGGGTTCATTGAAAAGGCCAAGCCTGATAGTCCCTGGCAAATGGTCATACTGGCCGGAATAAACGATGTCATTCCGCTGCGATCTCATCTACTATCCTACCAAGTACCCAGCTACTACGGAATGGCCTGTGCCGGCTTCGAGCCCGATTAGCCCATCTCTTGTTCGGTAAGAGCGCGACGGTCGCATTTGTGGAGAAGAACCAGTGCCCTAGAATTCTCGAGATCGTATTGTCCGATCGATAAGTCTGAACGCTTCCGGCTTCAAGTCGCCATTCACAAGGTAGTCTTGGAGTGTCTTGGTCTCCAAGAGTGTCCGGATAGCGAGACCGGTCACGAATTTGCCGTGAAACCACTGCTGTAGCACGGGTCGGTACTTTGAGACGAGCGCAGTTGCAACGTCTCGAACAGTTGCGAGACTCCTGGAAGACTTTGCTTCTATTTCGATCTCGGAGAGTCCTAGCTTCCTATCGTTGAAAGTGTAGATCACTCTGTCAATGGCCAGTTCGGCCAAGACTAGCGTCGGCGTTCTATTCTTCCTAACTACATCTCTCGTTTCTCTTCGCGTCCGCCTCTCTTGAATTACTTCTAAGCCCATCGTCGCAAGTGTTCTGGAAGCTGGGATGCGGTGGAACTGCGAGATTGACGATTTCGGAATTGTCAGCTTGAGATTTTTCGCGACGAGACGAATCGAGTTGTACGACCAGGGCAGTTCGATCTCTCTCCTCCGAATGATCGTCCCTGCGATTCTTCTGACATCAGACTTTGTCGAGATCAACAGATTGCCAGATAGTCTTCTTGTTCGGAGACTGATCTTTCTCTGTCGTAACGAGTCTTCTGACGTGTCGTAATATGTGTCGAAAATGAGGCGAGGCGGCTTGGGCTTGAGCTCATATTCCAAAATGCCCCCTAGATCGGCCAGCTCCTTCCTAGTGTGTTCCGCGTCATCCTTGATGATTAGCGCAATTTCAGACTCGTACGCGGCAGGTGAGAGTTTTTCTTTGAATGACAATATCTGGCTTACCTTTCATAGGCAGAGTCAGATTTTAGGTATGGTGAGCGTCCGTCTCAAAGAACCTAAGCCCGCGTCCCCGCTCAACAACTATGGCCAGGTGGCTTTTCGTGCTCCCGATCAACGAATCCGAAAAAACGCGCTGGGGCCGGCCGAATTGTTAAATGAGACGCCGGGTCCGACTGTTTGAAAATCAGGGCGAGTTTCCCGGCTTATGAGCCTAAGAGATGCAAGGTCAACCGTCGAGGTTGAAAACTTACGAAGAGAATTCAAGGGCAAAGACGGTAATGTAGTTGCTCTCGATGGTGTCGATCTAAGAGTCAGAGAGGGCGAGGTTTTCGGTGTCCTCGGCCCGAACGGGGCCGGAAAGACGACCATGATTAGGATACTCTCGACCTTGCTAATGCCCTCTTCCGGGTCCGCGAGGGTGATGGGCTGGGATGTTGCCAAACAGCCGGAGAAGGTTAGACCCCTCATTAGTACAGCTAGTGGTGCCGAGAGGGCAGGGTACGATTACATAACGGCCCGCGGGAATCTCTGGTTCTTCTCACAACTGTATGGGCTTCCCTCAAAGCTCGCTCACGAAAGGATCAACGAGTTCTCGGAAATGTTGGGTCTTACGGATTATCTTGACAAGAAGTTCTACACTCTCTCGACGGGCTATCGTCAAAGGGTCACGGTCGTTAGAGCGTTCATCAATGATCCAAGGGTGGTGTTTCTTGACGAACCTACGATCGGGCTGGACGTGATGACTGCAATGAAGATTAGAGAATTCCTAACGATGCAAGCGAAAGAGTCGGGACGAACAATACTGTTGGCAACCCACAATATGGCTGAGGTCGATGCTATCTGCAACAGAGTCGGAATAATTGACAAAGGAAAGATTCTGGCGTGTGACACTCCGATGGCCCTGAAAAGGTCCCTAGGCGCCCCGGCTCTCGTAATGGAGATGGCGCCTCCTCCAGATTCAGCAAGTCTCGAACCGCTCGGCAAATTAGACGGTGTGAAAGGCTTCACTTCATCGATCGACGAGGAACGAGGAGTGGCCAGGATACAGGTCGTTGTGGATAGTGACGAATCGGCGCAGGGTGCAATAGATTTTGCAAGGAAGTCTGGAATGAAGTCGATATCGAATTGGCGGC
>Ga0210409_10002400_pt1 | contig 22385 bp, 17 predicted proteins | sample IncBWH17MmetaG_FD_161649 | JGI IMG/M metagenome (GOLD analysis project Ga0210409, IMG submission 161649) | Forest soil microbial communities from Barre Woods Harvard Forest LTER site, Petersham, Massachusetts, United States - Inc-BW-H-17-M | ecosystem: Environmental > Terrestrial > Soil >...
AGACGGACACCTGAGCGCGATTCCTTATCCGAATTCCCCAACCGAGATTCGGCGCTTCCCGTATCCGCAAGAAGCGGAAATTGTGGGACGGGTGACCGGGGTAGCCATGCGCATCGCGGAATCGAGCGCGCCTTGAGAGACCTCCGACTGAGCCGGGACGAATAATATAAACACGAAAGATTGACCACAGAGAAATCGATGCGTAGAATCCGCGATACTCGTGGTGTTGGTACTTTTCGATGACGGACAAGGGGTGAATTATGAAGACCCGAATCCTTCTCTTCCTTTCTTTATTTGCGATCCTCAATTTGATGGTGTTTCCGGGCGAGCTCGGACGTGTCGCCGGAGTTGCGGGCACGGCGCAGGCGCATGGGCTTAGTGTGCAGGGCGACGATGACGATGGGCCGCGATTCCGCGTGACCAGCGCAACGTTTCAGAACAACGCGATCGTGCCGCCGAGCATGGTGTTCAACGGGCAGTTGGGGAGTGCATGCATCGGCGGGAATACGTCGCCGGATCTAAAGTGGACGCGGGCCGTACCCTGGACGAAGAGTTACGCGGTAGTGGTGTACGACGAGACGGGGGAATTCACGCATTGGGGCGTGTACAACATTCCATCGGACGTGACGGAGCTACCAGCGGGCGCAGGGACAATAATAAACGGCGTCCCGCAAATCACGTTCCCGCAAATCTCGAATGATACGTTCAATCCGGGCTATGCGGGGCCGTGTCCGCCGCCGGACATCGTGCCGAACGGAATTCACAAATACTTGTTCACGGTGTATGCGTTGGATACCACATTCAACCTGCCGCAATTTCCGCCAGGATTTCCGGCGCCCCCCGAAACGCTGTTCCGCGCTATGATCGGGCACGTGATTGAGACCGCGACCATCACCGGATTGTTCAGTTGCGACAATGCGCCCACGGCGGGATGCTCGTAAGGAAACGTTTTCCCTGACTCGTGTCCCGTGCTCCAATTCTGGTCTAACGAGCAACCCGGAAGGAATGCCTCCGGGTTGGCAGATTGCTACCGATGAACGCGCTGTACTGACTGGTCTGGCCACATCCTGGTGGTTGGCAATTCGGAAACCTGCCGACCGCGGTCCTTTGCGTTCAAGTAGTCCGACTTAACTATTCGAAAAGAACCGGCTGGGCAGACGCGTCATCGGGGTCGTGAAAATTGCTCAACCCGACGCCAACTAGGCGAAAGCGTTGCTCTGGGCCAAGGCTTATGCGTTCTCGTAGGGACAGAGCGATCGTGATCAATTCCTCACAAGAAGAAAGGGGTGCGTGCGGTGTATGGCTGCGAGTAAATATCTTGAACTCGCTTGTCTTAAGTTTAAGGACCACGGTGCGTGCGAGACGTAGTTCCTTGCGCGATGCGGCCCAGGTTTTCTCTGCGAGACTCCGGATCATCGGTTCGGTCTCGGCCAACGGCACATCTTGTTCAAAGGTATCCTCGGCCGATATGGATTGCGTGGGCCTGTCGGGGACTACCTCGCTCTTGTCGATCCCCCGGGCCAACTCGTAGAGACGCACGCCATAGCGGCCGAAGCGGCGTTCGAGCATCGCTAAATCCATCTTTCGCAAATCGGCGACGGTTTGCACGTCAAGGCTCTTCAACTTTTCTTCCGTGACCTTGCCGACCCCAGGCAGACGGCCAACCGGCAGTGGCAGCAAGAAAGAATCGACCTCTTTCGGCTGGATGACAAAAAGTCCGTCCGGTTTCTTCCAGTCCGAAGCGATCTTCGCCAGGAATTTGTTGGGCGCGACGCCCGCCGAAGCCGTCAAATGAAGCTCCGCCCGGATTTGTTCGCGGATGGTGCGTGCGACCTGCGTCGCGGTAGGCAGACCGGTCTTGTTTTCCGAAACATCGAGATACGCTTCGTCGAGAGACAGGGGTTCGATCAGGTCGGTGTGACGCTTGAAGATTTCACGGACCTCGCGCGAGACAGCCCGATAGCGCGGAAAATCCGGAGGCAGGAACACGGCGCCCGGGCAGAGGTGTTCTGCTCGAACCGCTGGCATTGCCGAGCGCACGCCAAATCGTCTGGCTTCGTAGGAAGCCGCGCAGACAACGGAGCGCTTACCGCGCCATGCGACTACGACGGGCTTGCCGCGCAATTGCGGATCGTCCCGCTGCTCCACGGACGCATAAAACGCGTCCATGTCGATATGAACGATTTTGCGTACTCGCATTCCGCAACCATCTTATTCCGGTGTTCCCGCAGAGTGCGAGTCCGGCCGCTCAGTGCAAATCATGTCTCATGTTTTCACCGCAGCGGCTCCACTGACGCCAGACTTAGTTTGCTGTCTCGGGATTGGCGCAATTCCCGTGGAAGGAAAGCAGACTCGAAGAGGACGTCAACCTCAGACCGATTCAATGCCTTCCAGAGTCCTGTCGAAAGGGCGACCTTGGGAGAAACCGAATGAGTGCTTCGGTCATCGAAAATACTGATGGTTCGAAAACAAAAAAGTGATTTGAACCCTCTGAACGTATTGGGTATCATTCAGTCTTGTGACTGGCTTTTTTCCAACGACCGCTGCCTGTTGTCGTCTGCAAAATGACGGCGAGGGCCGCTGTGTCTTGTATGGGTGAAAAGCCAGCTTTCTAAGAAGCTAATTACTCCAAGATTGTAGCCAACCCACCGCCGGAAAGCCTGGCAGGTGGGTTTTTTGTTTTTGAACGGAGATCCATGGCGAACTCTTCCGAGGTCACGCATTCCGAACCGGCTGCGGCTTCTACCTACGGCGCGGGAACATCGACGCTTGTCCCGCGGCGATTGAGTCACCTGCGGGCGCTGGAGGCGGAGAGCATCCACATCCTGCGCGAAGCGGCGGCAGAGTTTGCGCGCCCGGTGATGCTTTACTCGATCGGCAAAGACTCCTCTGTAATGCTGCGTCTAGCGCAGAAGGCGTTTTTCCCGGGCAAGATTCCGTTCCCCCTGCTGCACATCGACACCAGTTACAAATTTCCGGAAATGATCGGGTTTCGTGACACGTACACGCGGTGGATCGGGGCAGAACTCATCGTGCACAAGAATCAGGCGGCCCTGGGGGCGGGGGCCAATCCTTTTTCGCTGGGAACGCAGAAATGCTGCGGGCTGCTGAAGACAAAATCGCTGCTCGATGCGCTTGCGGAAGGCGGCTTCGACGCTGCCTTTGGAGGAGCGCGGCGGGATGAAGAGAAATCGCGAGCCAAAGAAAGAATTTACTCATTCCGCGATCCCTTGGGTCAATGGGACCCGAAAAACCAGCGGCCGGAGCTCTGGAATATTTTCAATTCCCGGATAGACAAAGGAGAAAGCATTCGCGTTTTTCCACTGTCGAATTGGACGGAGCTGGACATCTGGCTCTATATCCAGGCGGAGAATATTCCCATTGTTTCTCTTTATTTCGCGAAAGAACGCGAAGTAGTGCTGCGAAACGGCTCGATTGTCGTGATCCACGACACAACGGAACTCTTGCCGGGCGAAAAGACGCAAGTGTTGAAATGCCGGATGCGCTCGCTCGGATGCGTTCCTTGCACGGGGGCCATCCGGTCAGAAGCGGACTCCGTGGCGAAAATTGTTGAGGAAATGGTCTCGTTCCGACGTTCGGAGCGCGAGAACCGCGCGATCGACCACGATGAAGAAGGATCCATGGAGCTCAAAAAAAGGGAAGGATATTTCTAGTGACCCCCACGATGCAAGAGAGACCGCACAGAACCTCCACGGAGTTCCTCGAGCAGAGCGTGGAACTGGAGCTTCTTCGATTCACGACCGCGGGAAGCGTTGATGACGGCAAATCGACGCTAATCGGGCGACTGCTGCATGATTCGAAGGGCGTCTATGAAGACCAACTTGCTTCCGTGAAAAAGAGCCGCATCAACCGTTCCTCGGGACCAATTGATTTTTCCCTGCTGACGGATGGCCTGCGCGCGGAACGCGAGCAAGGCATCACCATCGATGTGGCCTACCGCTATTTCGCGACGGCACGACGGAAATTCATCATTGCAGATACTCCGGGGCACGAGCAGTACACGCGCAACATGGCCACAGGCGCTTCCACCGCGGACCTTGCCGTGATTCTTGTGGATGCTACGAAAGGACTCCTTCCGCAGACACGGCGTCATGCATTCATCGCTTCGCTGCTGGGGATAGGCCATGTTCTTGCAGCGGTGAACAAGATGGATCTCGTCGATTACCGGGAAGATGTGTTTCTGGAAGTTGAGCGGGAATTTCTGAAGTTGGCAGGGCAGCTTGGCATCAACCATGTCCAGTGCGTGCCCATCAGTGCGCTGGAGGGAGATAACGTCGTCGAGAGAGGCGAGCGGACGTTTTGGTATCAGGGGCCAACCCTGCTCGAACACTTGGAGACTGTTTCTATCGCAGCAAGCGATGCCCTCGAAAGTCTGCGATTCCCGGTGCAGATGGTGATTCGTCCCGACGCCAAGTTCCGGGGCTTTGCCGGCCGTGTGGCGAGTGGAGTGATTCGCCCCGGTGACGATGTACTGGCACTGCCCTCCGGACGAAGAACACGAGTGCGTTCGATCGTAAGCTACGACGGCGATTTGCCGGAGGCGTTTGCCCCGATGTCGGTGACCGTGCAACTGGAAGATGAGATCGACCTCACCCGCGGAGACATGCTGGTTTCGCCTGAGGATGGCCCGCGAATGTCGAGAAGATTCCGCGCCATGGTCGTTTGGCTCCACGCGACTCCGCTGGAAGCGGGTAGAACGTATCTGGTAAAGCAGACAGCGCGCCAAACAAAAATTCGCCCGGTAAAGATTCACCATCGCGTGAACGTCAATACACTTCAACAGGAACAGGCGACGCAACTGAACATGAACGACATTGCTTCACTTGAATTCGAAGCCCACGTTCCGCTTCTCTTTGATCCCTATGCCAGCAATCGGACAACGGGCAGTTTCATCCTGATCGATGTGATCTCCAACGCCACGGTCGGCGCCGGAATGATCCAAGAAGATCTGCCTGACCGATACGGGCTGGAACGAGCAGAACTCGCATCGACGGAAGTCCCGGAGATACGTGTCAGTGCGCAAGAACGCTACGAACGGCATGGGCACTATCCAGCGACTTTCTTGTTAGAGAATCAGCCTGCTCTTGCCTCGAAGTTGGAGCGCGCACTCTTCGACCAAGGTTTCGAGGTACTGGATTTTGACCACGAAGCATCGGGCAGCACGCTTCCCGACAGGGTTCGTGCAGCGCAAAGGATTGGGGCCGTTTCTATTTATTCAGGAGTGGCCCTCGATACCGAGACGAAACAACGCCTCGCTTTGGAGGCACAGTCCCGGTTGTTCGACTTCTCCCGAAAAAACGAGAATGCCAGCGATGAAGAAGTTTTCCGCCGCGCCCTGGCGCTGGCGGACTCCTTGTGGTTCGCAAAGTCGCAAAAGAATCAGGACGAGGTCAATTGAATGGAAGTGGATCGTATCGCCGAGGAATTGGAAAGTCTCGCAGCCGACCAAGCGCTTGAAACCGTGCTCAAAGAGAATCAAAGCGCAAGAGTTTGCCTGACTAGCAGTTTTCAGGCGGAAGACATGGTAGTGGCGCATCTTCTCAGGCAACGAATACCGGACTTGCCAGTACTGTTTCTTGATACGGGATATCACTTTCCGCAGACCTACGAATATCGCGATCGAATGACAAGGGAGTGGTCGCTCAATTTGATTAACGTGCTGCCCACGCAAACGGTTCCTGAACAGGAATCGGCGTTCGGTATGCTCTACCGCGCCGAACCCACGCGGTGCTGCCAATTGCGCAAGGTTGAACCGCTCATGCGCGTGCTTGAACCGTTTGACATCTGGTTCACAGGATTGCGGCGAGAACAATCGCCCACCCGGAAGAATCTCAAGAAGATAGAAGAACACCGATTGCCGAGCGGGAAAAGACTTTTGAAAGTGAGCCTCCTCGCAGATTGGACCTGGGGGCAAGTATGGGAGTACACGGCCAAGAACCGAATCAACTACTTGCCGCAGTACGATCAAGGCTATTTGAGCATCGGCTGCGAACCGTGCACCGCAATTCCGGACGACCCTAACAACCCTCGCTCGGGCCGCTGGGGCGGAACAAAGCTGGAATGCGGAATCCACACGTTTTCGGAGAAGGGGCAGTGATGCACTGCCTGGTGGGATTCATCATTGCCGTCGCTGTGGGATTGACGGGGATCGGCGGGGGAAGTTTTACGGTTCCCGCCCTTGTGCTGCTCGCTGGACTAACGGCCGGGGAAGCTGTCGGAACCGCATTCTTGTTTGCGGGCGTGCTGCGTTTGATTGCAGCTCCTTTTTATTTGCTCCGGAAGCAGATTCATTCACGCTATCTTTGGCTGCTGCTGCAAGGAGCAGTTCCGGGTCTTCTTGTGGGCACTTGGGCGCTCCGTTTGTTGAATCGAGACGCAGGGAATCCAGTTGTAATCCTGCTGCTGGGTGTTCTCCTGGCGGCTTCATCAAGCGTGACCTTTGTCAGGCGCGTGCAAAATTCCGCGTTCGCAGGAAAGAACCATCGCTGGCTCCCGTGGCTCGCTCTGCCGATTGGAATGGAATCGGGATTTTCGTCCGCTGGTGCTGGGGCGCTCGGAACAGTTCTTTTGCTGAACTATTCTGAAATGACGCCTGCCCAGGTTGTTGGAACGGACTTGCTCTTTGGGCTGGTATTGGCGGTGATAGGCAGCGCTTTTCACTGGACTTTTGGCTCGATTAGCATGCCGATACTTTTCCAGCTTCTTCTAGGTGGTGTTCCTGGAGTGGTGTTTGGGTGCTTGCTGGCGAAGAGAGTTCCCGCGAACAAGCTGAAGACGGCTGTTGCCATCGTGGCAATATTTGCAGGATTGCAGCTTGTCTGGATCGGAAGCCGTGCGCTCGCCGCGAGACGCGCGACGAACGCGGCGAAGATCAGTATACAGACGGGCGTCGGCCATGCGCGCTAACCAATCTTTTTTCACGAAAGGATTTCTTCCAGTGGCATTGTCAAAGGAAATCCTAAGTCCGCTTTGCGCGCAGTCATACACGCCCGTCCTGGTTGTCGACCGCACCTGATTCGTTCTCCCGATCCTCGGCGGGATTGGCCCTCCGTTGTCCCAAGAATATTCAACCGCTCGGCCACCCAAGGGATTTGGCTTCTACAACGGTGTTTGAAACCGTTGTGCCAAAGGGTAGAAGATTACTTCCGGGCTGCCCTTGATCCGGACACACGCGCCGAGGACAAAGCGGAGCACATCTCCGGTTTAGGCGACTTCTCACCTCGGACCGAGGCTCACTCATTGGATGCAATTGGTCTTGCCTCTGCGAAGGGCATTTGTCAGCATCGACTCGGTCTCATCAATTGCCTAGCGAACCGAGGTGAACACCTGAAAGGAGGCCACTGATGCACGCCGCCGTGCTGCATGCTCTCGGCAAACCGCCGCGCTTTGAGGAATTTCCCGATCCAAGTCCGGGCGAAGGTGAAGTGCTCATAACTGTCTCCGCGGCTGCGCTGAAGCCTGTGGACAAACAGATGGCGGCCGGAACGCACTATGCCAGCCCGCGCGAATTTCCCGTTGTTTGCGGCATGGATGGCGTGGGGCGGCTCGAAGACGGCTCGCGAGTGTTCTTCGGCGGAGCGAGGCGGCCGTACGGCGCGATGGCCAAGCGCACTGTGGTTCGGCGAGTTCAATGTTTTTCGGTCCCTGAAGAACTGGACGATGTCACTGCCGCGGCCATTCCCAATCCTGGTGTGTCGGCCTGGCTGTCTCTCAAGCACAGTGCGAAGCTCTCCGCTGGCGAAACCGTTCTGATCCTTGGCGCCACCGGAGTCACGGGCAAGCTGGCGGTACAGATCGCCAAAATCTTGGGCGCGGGACGCGTCGTTGCGGCAGGACGCAACGAACACGTGTTGAGCACACTCCACGAGCTTGGTGCCGACTCGACAATTTGCCTCGACAAACCCGATGAAGAATTGATCGCAGCCTTCCGCCGCGAGGCCGGCGAAAAGCGTTTCGAAGTGATCATCGACTATCTATGGGGCCGCCCGACCGAAGCTCTGCTGAAAGCCATCACCGGAAAAGAATTTGCGATTGGGGAATCGGAGACTCGGCTGGTGGAGGTGGGCGAGAGCGCTGGATCTACAATCACTCTGCCCGCGGCAGTCCTGCGAAGTACGGCTCTGACGATTCTGGGAACCGGGGGCATGCCGTCTTGGGACATACTTACTGACGCGTTCCAACAAGTGATGAACAGCGTAGCCCGCGGCACATTGCGCATCGAGACCGAGCGTGTTCCGCTCGCCGAGATCGAGGATGCCTGGGAACGCCACGCACACGCCCACAGGCTGGTCGTGATTCCGTAGCCTGACAAAAGTGCCGTTCGTGGCGGCCTGATCGATGGTTCTGGCACGCGCCGAAGAAATATGGGGCTCTACGATACCGCAACGGGGAGTAACGTCAAAGCCGTTTGGCGGTGGCCGCCCGTCGTTGCGGCGGTCGCAGGCCTTATCCAAATTCAATTGCGGGAAGGGACGGTTTTGAGGTGTGCCACTGCCGCGCTGCGGAGCATGACTTGTCACACCGCGGACCCCTCTATCCGGGAATCCTGGCCAATTTCTTCATCGAAGTAAGAATCTGTCGTGCAGAAGTGACACGAGGTGCCAGCCAGTCCGTATAGTGCGTCGACGGGATCAAGAGGAGAAATAGGCGTGTAAAATTGTGTAAAGAGTGCAGGCGCCATGAAAATTATTCATGGCTAACTTCTTATCCCCCGCCAACCGCATTGGCAAAACCAAAGTTTTTAAGCACTTGTGGAGACTTGATTTGGCATCCTAAGAGCACAAACTGAACTTGCCGAGCGACCTCATTCCTTCTCATCTCTGGCGGGCGGAGCCAGAAACCTCCGCTGACACGAATCAAAGAACGCAAGCAAGTCATAAAGAGGCAAGGCTTCCTGTCTGACCTGGGGAGTGGTGTGTTCAGCACTTTCTGGGGCGCACGAAAAACGAGTGGAAGCACCATGCCGAGCTCCTTCCACGGAAGTTGCGATGCGTCTGCCTCGGTGAGCTTGACGATCACACTCTAAGTCCCATTGATTCGGTTGCCCTTAACGCAATGAGACCCCCGAAAAGACCGCAAAACGGCAGAGTTTTGGACCCCGCAAGTCCTAACCGACATCGGGAAACTCGATAGTGGGCCAAGTGGACATCTGGTGGGCTGGATACGCAAATCTCAAGAAGGAGAAAACGGCATGACCAAGAAAGCAGCAGCACTACTCGCAATTCTGACGTTATCTACGCTCTCGTTAGGCGCGCAGTCAGGCACTACCACCTACAATCTGCCGAACAGTTCATGCTCCGTGCAGGGAACGAGTTATCTCTATTGCTCCAGCATGGGCGTTGTGAACATCAATGGAACGGTCTACAGCGCTTTCTTGAGCGGCGTGGATGTCACCAATCTATACCAAAATGCCTCCAGCGCGACTGTCAATTCCGGTGGCAGCTTCAATCTGCAAAATGTCCAGAACGCCGAGGATCGTTTGACGATGCGCATCACATCGGGAACCTACGAGAACCGGCGCCTGACCGTCAATTTCAGCGGCGCATTCAACGGTGCTGTTGATCTTGACCTGCTTCGGCTCGTTCAGCCGCCGCCGTGCTATCGGACCTGCGTAGCGCGCTGGATCGCCGAGAACGTGGTGCTGACACTGGAGTAACGGCAACAGTAGCGCCCAGCCGGGTTCCGGGAGTGGAAGGGGGAAACGTGACAACAACTGTTGGTGCTGTGGAGATGGAACGCAGAGCGCAGCGATAGCTGTTTCTATTCTACGCGGCCTTCTGCCGAAACCTGACCTAGCCATCATCGTGGACACTGGCCGCGAGCGCACCGCTACTTGGGAATAGTTCGAGCAAGTGCTCTGGCCTGCAATGGATTCTTTCGGCCTCGACGTGGCGCGAGGGAAGTCAAGCGACTATGCCTGCAGGGGCTTGCAACGGAACAGCGAGGCTAAAGACGATTGCAGAAGCAGTGTTAGTGCTGCAATGCCGAGATCTGACTTTCACAAAGTGGGATTCTTCAGACTCTGTGCCACAGTCTTCAGGATTTCGAGGGAAAGCTGCTCGTCGGATACCGCGCGGGCCATGCTGATGGCGCCGACCGTCGCGCAATAAGTCATGAGCGCGCGTGATCTCGCGGTGTCCTTAGCCTTCTTGTTCGCGTGACGAATCAGAGTGGTGAGCAACTCAATGTTGTCTCGAATTTTCCGGGTGGCGATACCTCTAGAACGCTCTCCGGCTCATCCTGCCTCCCTGAGTAACGATACCCTATCTGCCGTTGCGCAACTCCGCCAATCAGCGGGAGCGACGGCTCAAGTTTGTTCCGCACTTCAGACTTGGAAAAGTTCGATCCCGTGCGCTTTTCCGAGATTGCGCGAGTACTTCTTGTCCGTTCCGTTGTTCCAATGTTCATGCACACCAAGGCTGCGGCATCGGATCCCGTCGCGTTCAGGATCATAGACCGTCTTCGAAGGTGGGTCATGAGCCAAGGCAGATTCGCGCAGGTAGTTATCGGCATTCGCGATATCTGGAAGATCGGGCCATTCCGAAGTAAGAAAATCGAAGCCGACGGAATCGATCGCCACGCCGTCAAACGACATGAAAATACTGTTCGGCCAAGCATCGTTGAATGGCGCCATCTTCCACTTGCGATGAGGCGGACCATCCACATTGTCGTTTCCATAGAGCCCGTCAATAACAAAAAGGATGGTTTTCTCGCCGAGGTCTTTATGACCCAAATAATCTGTGAACGCGGAGTAACTTGCCGAACCATCGCTGTTGTGATGGAAACCGTCGTGCGCGTTTTTGCGCCAGTCGGTGTTGATACTCGTAGCGCCGAAGAGATTCTTCGCGCAAAGTGTCACCCCTGAACTCACATGCGCTCTCAACACGGCAGCATCAATTACGTAGGCGGCCTCAACCACCGTGGTATCGAGCCCGGTGGCGTTGTGGCTTTCAACTGAGAAAGGAATCGCGTTGGGCTTGAACTCGGCCTTTAGTCGTCCATCCCCTCCGATATGGTCGACAAACGTGACGCCGGGAAATTCATGGTGAATCTTGTCGTAGAGATTGCCCGGGATGAACCGGCTGGAATCGAAGATGGTGATCGATGATTCCGTCACTCGTCCCGGGCCCGTCAACTGTCGGACGAGCGAAAGGATCAAATGGGGCGAGGAGTTCAGGCGTTCGATCGTGCCATGGTCCGTTGTGTTGTTCAGGTTCGCCTTGATCGCAATCTTCTCCCCAGCGCTATATCCGGCTTTGCCGCGCCCATGAGTGCGATTGAAGTATTGAAAGATGGAGTTCCATGCCTGGGCGTCGCTTTTTTGATTTGTAAGACCGCGAATGGACCGAGAAGCCATGCGGTCAATTACGGACTGGTCATTATGGGCATCGGTCCACCATGAACCTGTGCCATCCCAGGTTACAGCCGCCGGATCGTGAGCCCAAGTGACTCGGCCGGGAACGACGCCGCGGGGAACTCCTAATGGGGAAAGCGGCTCGAACAAGGAGGGCCGCAGGTAGGTGGCCGCTGCAAGAGCCAGGGCGAATTGTCGGCGCGTCATGTCCATTTTGACTTGCTCCTCTCGCACAAAATCTTATGGAAAGCGCAGATGCTGCTGCAGCTTCTTCACAGACAGCACGGCCTGGAGACCGGCAGCTGCAGCGTGGCGACTGCCCAGTGAATTGTACCTGACGACGCAACTAGACTCGAGACGTAGTTACCGTGTGGCGATGGGCAGCCTTGCCGAGCCGGCAAATCAACTTTGCCAATCGCCGCTACCCAACGATGCGACCGAAGCCCGCTCGTACTTCGTAGCCACCTTCGTCTCGCGAGGCGCCGCGTCCTGCGGAACACCGTTCATGGCCTCCGCTGACAATCGTCATTCCGTGGCCGTAGAGATGCGACCACGCGCTATTGCTGCCAGCCCCCTCCTAATGCCTGGTATAGCTGAACCAGAGCCAACAATTCATTGAGCTGGGCCTGAGCGAGGCCCAGCTCCGCCGAGAAGGCGTTGGTTTCGTTGGTCAAGACTTCCAGATAGCCCGTGACACCACCCGTGTAGCGCATGTGGGAAAGACGCGCCGCGTCCTGGGCCGATCGGAAAAGCAGTTCTTGCTGTGCGCGGAATTCGCGGGTCTTGTGGTACGCCACTAGGGCATCGGAGACGCTGCGAAAGGCTCCCTGAATCGATTGTTGGTAAAACAGCATCGCCGTTTGCTGGCGTGCCTCCGCGAGACGCAGCTCAGAACGGAGCCTGCCCCCCGTAAAGATTGGCTGGGCCAGTGAGGCGCCGAAGCTCCAAGCGCCAGCGGGTCCGCTGAACAAGCTGCTCAGCGCAGAGCTCTGGAAGCCACCGGCGCCGCTCAGCGAGATCTGAGGAAAATAGGCGGCACGCGCCACACCGATCTCCGCGTTTGCCGCAATCAGCTGCGCTTCCGCTTGCTGAACGTCCGGCCGACGCTCCAGCAGAGACGACGGAAGCCCGGGCGGTATTTCGGGTGGCTGGCGCTGCTCGGTGAGTGTCTGCCCTCGGGGTATGTCACCTGGATTCTGGCCGAGCAAAATGCTGAGAAAGTTTTCCTGCTGCTCGATCTGCTGTTCGAGGGCAGGAATCTCCGCGCTTGCCGTAAATACCAACTGCTCGGCCTGGCGCACGTCGAGCAGTGAGGTCGAGCCCCCGTCTGCGAGGATTCGTGTCAGGCGCAGCGATTCCTGCCGCGAATTGAGCGTGCGTTTTGAAATCTCCAGTTCCAAGTCGAGCGCCCGCAGCTGGAAGTATGCACTGGCGACATTGGCCACGAGCGTCGAAGCAACTTCCCGCCGGGCCCATTCACTCGAAACGAGATTCGCTCTTCCGGCTTCCGTTGCGCGGCGATACTTTCCCCAAAAATCAAGTTCCCAAGCGGCGGAAAGATTTGCTTGTCCGGTGCTCGTCTCGTAGGCTGGTAGAAACTTCGATTGGGCCTCGCGGACGTCGGCGATTCCTGCTCCGGCACCCAAGGCGGGAAACTGGTCGGCGCGTATGATCCCGAGTTGCGCTTGGGCTTCGAGCACGCGGGATGCGGCGATGCGCGAATCATAATTTTGGGTAAGCGCCGTGCGGATCAGCATGCGCAACTGCTCGTCCCGTAAGATGTCCCACCACTTTTGGTCCCCAAGCAGGGTGAGCTGCGTTTGTGCGGCTTCGTCGGAGACCGTTCCCCGATACGAGCCCGGCACTGCGACGGTAGGCCGCTGGTAATTCGGACCCAAGGTGCAGCCGGTCAGGAGAGCAGCGGCGCTCAACACGAAGATACAAAGCTTCATTCTAGTCAGCCTCGGCGGGTGCGCCTTCGGTAGCAGCAAGCAGCTGGCGTTGCCTGCCTGCACCGGACCACTTCTCGACCAGATAAAACATGGCGGGAATGAAGAAAATGCCAATGAGGCTCGCAGCCAGCATGCCTCCGATGACAGCTGTACCCATGATCTGGCGGGCGACAGCTCCCGCGCCGGAAGCGGTCCACAGCGGGACAGCACCCAGGATGAATGCGAACGAAGTCATCAAGATCGGGCGAAGCCGCAGGCGCGCTCCCTCAAGCGCTGCCTCAGCCAGGGGCTTACCCTGTTCGTATTGCTCTTTCGCAAATTCCACGATTAGGATCGCGTTCTTCGCCGCCAAGCCAATCAACATCACCAGGCCGATTTGCGAGTACACGTCGCTTTCGATATGCACCATGTAGCTCGGTAGCAGCGCGGCGAGAACCGTGCGCCGCAACCACAAAATGAAAAATGCTCCAAATATTGCGACCGGGGTGCTGAGAAGCACGCTGAAGGGAAGAGACCAGCTTTCATACAATCCGGCGAGAATCAGGAACACGAACAGAAGAGAGAACCCGAAAATGGCTGCCGCCGGAACGCCTTCCCGGGCCTTCTTTTCCTGAAAGGACATCCCCAGGTAGTCAAAACCCATCTGACGTGGCATGGTCTTCCGGAAGACGTCTTCGAGAGCGCTCATCGCCTGGTCTGCGCTGTAGCCAGGAGCAGCGGCGCCATTGATTTGTGCAGCGCGATACTCGTTGAATCGCATCGTGAACTCAGGGCCATCGCGAGGCTCAAAGCGGGTGACAGAAGCGAGGGGCACCATTCCGCCTTTGTCATTTCGCACGTAAAACTGGCCGACATTTTCTGGCCGGGTGCGATAATCGCCTTCGGCCTCGACGTAGACCTGCCATTGGCGGCCAAAGCGATTGAAGTAGTTGATGAATAACCCGCCCATGAACGTCTGGAGCGTTTGGTACACGTCCTTAACGGCTACGCCTTGCTTGATAACTTTTTCGCGGTCCACGTTGGCATACAGCTGGGGCACGCTGGCGAGAGATGTCGTGCTCAGACCGGCGATTTCCGGGCGTTTGCGCGCTTCCGTAAGAAACGTATCGAGATTCGAGGAAAGAAACTTGAGATCCATACCGGCACGATCTTCCAGAACGAAAGTAAATCCGCCGGAGGTCCCAACTCCAGGAATGGCAGGGGGAGAGAAGGAAAAGGCCACTCCTTCCGGCAGCGAGGACAGCTCTTCGTTGATGCGTTGCTTGATGGCCTGAAGTTGTTCGGAGCGCGATTTGCGCTCGTCCCATGGTTTCAACGTCACGAAGAAGAAAGCGTTGTAGCTGGTGCGTACGAAACTAAGCAGGCTGAATCCGATGACGCTGGTCGTGTGCTCAATGCCTGGCGTCTTGCCCAGAGCGCTTTCGATTTTCGCGGCCACTTCATCCGTGCGCTGAAGCGAGGCCGCGATGGGAAGCTGCAGGTTGACATACAAATAGCCCTGGTCTTCGTCGGGGAGAAAACTTGTGGGCACTTTGTTCCCGAACCAACCGGCCCCAACCGCGAAAGCTGCCAGCAAGATCACCGCGATTGCGCCTTTACGGATGAGAAAGCCGCATAGCTGGACGTACCACTCGGTTGCGTTTGCGAAAACCCGATTGAACCAGGCGAAAAACACGCTCAGCGGCCCACCGGCCGAGGTCTTCGGACGCAGCAACAATGCGGCAAGTGCGGGGCTCAGCGTCAACGCGTTGAACGCGGACAAGATTACGGAAAATGCGATGGTCACGGCGAATTGCTGGTAAAGGCGACCCGTAATTCCCGGTATGAAAGCAGTAGGAACAAAGACGGCAGAGAGGACCAGAGCGATACCAATCACTGGACCGGAGATCTCTTGCATCGCTTGGAGCGCTGCCGCTTTCGGTGCGAGACCGTCCTCGATGTGGCGCTCCACTGCTTCGACGACGACGATGGCGTCGTCCACTACAAGACCGATCGCGAGGACCAGTCCAAACAGCGAAAGCGTGTTGATCGAAAACCCGAACAGCGGAAAGAAAATGAAGGTGCCCACAAGGGACACGGGGACGGCCAGCAGCGGAATCAGCGTCGCGCGCCAGCCTTGAAGGAAAACGAAAACGACGATAAGCACCAGAACAATGGCGATGACCAGCGTCAGAACAATCTCCTTCATGCCTTCGTTGACTGCCTGTGTCGTGTCCAGTGAGACCACATAGTCCATGTCCTGCGGCAGCCGGCCTTTCAGTTCCGTCATGAGTTTCCTGATGTCGTTTGCTGCTTGCACAGCATTGGAACCGGGCAGCTGATACGCGGCGATGATGGCCGCTTCTTTCCCATCCAACCGGCTCACCATGTTGTAGGCCTGCGCGCCAAGCTCCGCGCGAGCAACATCCTTCAATCGAACCACGGCCCCGCCCGCGGATTCTCGGATCACGATCTCTCCGAACTCTTCGGGAGAGGTCATGCGGCCCTGTGCACGCACGGAATAGGTGAACTGCTGGCCCTTCGGAACCGGCTCACTGCCCACTTGCCCTGCCGGGTTGACGCAGTTTTGGGACTGGATGGCTGAGACAATTTCGGGAACCGTGATGGCCAGTTTCGCGAGCCGGTCCGGCTTCACCCATAACCGCATCGCGTATTGGCCTGCACCGAAAATCTGAACACTGCCGATGCCATACGAACGGTTGATTTGGTCGGACAGATTGATGTACGCGTAGTTGGCCAGAAACCGCGCGTCGTACGTCCCGTTCGGCGAATAGAGAGTGACCAGCATCAGCGGAGCGGTCACGGTCTTCTGCACGGTGACGCCGTAATTGACCACATCGGTCGGCAGTTGAGAAGCCGCCTGCGTCTGTCGCATTTGCGTCAGCATGAGATCGGTGTTCGGATCAGTCTTTACGTCGTAGTCCACGATCAGGCGCATCAACCCGTCGGCTGTCGAGTTCAGCGAATACATGTAATTCATGTTGTCGACGCCGCTCATTTGCTGTTCGATCGGCGTCGCGACAGACTGCTCGATAGTCTGCGCATCCGCGCCCACATAGGTTGCGAGGACTTGAACTTCTGGCGGAACGATGTTCGGAAACTGGGCCACAGGAAGCGCGGCAATCGTTACCGCTCCCACGATCACCATGAGGATTGAGATGACCATCGCCACAATCGGCCGATTGATGAAGAACTTGGACACTGGTCAATCGCCTTTCGCTGGTGCGGCCTGCTTGATTTTCACGGTTGAACCGTTTTGCACTTTTTGCAGTCCTTCCACGATCACCAGTTCGCCCGGTTTGACGCCACTTTCGACGATCCACAGCGGCCCAACACGATCCCCGACTTTTATCGCCCGGATGCTCACCTTGTTGTCGGCGCCTACCACCGCCAGCTGATAGGTTCCTTGCAGTTCGGTCACGGCTTTCTGAGGCACGAGAAGCGCGCTGTTCCTTACTTCTGGCGCCGCCCGCAATCTTCCAAACTGACCGGGGCGCAGTGCATTTTTGGGATTGGGAAATGAGCAAACGATCTGAATGCTGCCTGTCGCTGTATCCACCTGGCGGTTGGTGAGCAGAGCAAAACCTTTATGGGGGTAGATCGATCCGTCAGCAAGGATCAGATCAAACGGTGGCCCACCAGAAGGAATTTCCTTTTGTGTCTGTGCATTAATTCGGTCGGCGTAGTGGATGTACTCTTGCTCGCTGATCGAGAAATACGCCTTGATCGGATTCACCTGCGAAACCGTCGTCAGAACCGCCGTCGGATTGACGAGATTTCCAATCTGTACCTGGGCGATGCCCGCGACGCCGTCGACCAGGGATTTTACGTCCGTAAATTCCAGGTTCAGCCGGGCCTGCTCGACGAGTGCTTCGGCTGCCTTGACCGTCGCCTTGGCCGCCTGCTCCGCTCGCACGTCGTTGTCCAACTGGCTCTGCGCAATCGCCCGCTCTTTGGCCAGCGGGGTATCCCGGTTCACATCCATTTCGGTTTTGCCAAGTTGTGCTTGAGCCTGTGCCAGCTGCGCTTTCGCTTGATCGAGCAACGCTTGGAACGGACGCGGATCAATTTGAAAGAGAATCTGACCCTTACGCACAAACGAACCTTCTTTGTACGTTTGCCTGATGACGTATCCCGCCACCTGGGGCTGAATCTGCGCGTTTACGTAGCCGTCGAGCGTTGCCACCCATTCGCTGAAGATGGGGATGTCTTTCTGAATCACGCTGGCGACTTCAACCGCGGGGCTCGGAATGGCGGGCGCCGCTGCCGGGTTGCCGCAACCCGCAGCCAAAAACACGGTTGCCGGCAAAAGAACCGGAACGAGTCGAGCTGCCGCCCTGAAAAGAGAGCTGCGAATTTCCGGAGGCCAACGATGGGGAAGAGCACGCATGTCTCTGTGCTGGTTATTGCAATTCCTCTGCCATGTAATTCGCCGCCGCAAATCACAGTTCATATCTGCGCTGGTCCATGTGCATTCCAACTCCAAGCGTGACCATGCGAAGACAGTGGCATGGACCTGACACTTGAGCTGGCGTGATCGTTGGCCGGGCGGAGCTGGCCATCGCTTATTCCAACGAGATAGAAGCAAACAGTGAGGCCGTGCATCTGGTACGGCACTTGCTCTCGCCCCGTCGGCGATGACAGCGCGGTCGTTCCACCAGCCAGAGGATTAACGGAAGAAGAAAAAGTCGATATTGGAGATAAATTGCAGAATTTGTTGGTCCGTTCTGGCGAGCAGCGCGCCTTACAAGCCTATTCGGTTTACCGGTGGTCAAACACCGTCAACAAATATCTACAGGGAGCGGGTTGGAAAGTCCTCAAGGGCGGCCTGATCCCGATTCTCGTCCGGGGGCCGAAAAATTCCGTGCTTCTTCATCCTGGCGATTAGCGTAGTGCGCTTCATCCCTAACCGTGCGGCTGCACCATACGGTCCGCCGACGAGCCATCCCGTGGCTTCCAATGCTCCCAAAATCAAAAGGCGCTCCGACTCCCTAAGCGTTCTGTTCGCAGGAAACGCAACAACCGAATCGACGCGAGTCGGGCGTAGGAGATTGGGAAGCAAGCCGTCATTGGATAGTATTACCGCGCGTTCGATGACGTTCTGAAGCTCTCGAATGTTTCCCGGCCACGAATACGACTCGAAAGCGCTGACGAATTCATCGGGAATGGTGTCTATGCGCTTGCCCATTCGGCAGGAAAAGATTTCAATGTAGTGTTCCGCCAGAGGGCGGATGTCTTGACGTCGCTCACGCAGGGGTGGCAGCGTGATCGGAAATACGTTCAGGCGATAGTACAGATCGCTGCGAAATTGGTCACGCTTCACCATTTGTTCTAGGTCCCGGTGAGTCGCCGCGACCAGCCGCACGTCGACGCGGTGGGTGCGGCCACTTCCGAGACGTTCGAATTCCTGTTCCTGCAGAACACGCAGCAGCTTGGGCTGCAACGCGAGTGGTATGTCCCCGACTTCATCAAGAAAGAGGGTCCCTTTGTCAGCCAATTCGAAGCGGCCAACTTTCTGTGCGATTGCGCCTGTGAAAGCGCCGCGCTCATGGCCAAAGAGTTCACTCTCGAGCAAGTCGAAGGGAATGGCGGCACAATTCAGCTTGATCAAAGCGTGGCCGCTGCGGGGGCTGGCATTGTGGATCGCGCGAGCGATGAGTTCCTTGCCAGTGCCTGTCTCCCCCTGGATGAGCACAGTCGAGTCCGTCGCCGCAACCCTCTCGGCTTGCTCGAGAACGACCCTCAGAGCCGGGCTGTTGCCTATGATCTGCTCGAATCTGCGGACGTGACGGTCTTGATCGGCAACTGTCATTGATTTGAGTTCCAAAGCCCAAGCGCCTTCGCGTAGTCCTCGACGGCGGCATGAACCGTTTCGAGCAAGACCGCGTTATCGAACGGTTTCGTCAAGAACTCCACTGCCCCGTCGCGCATGGCTTGGATCCGCATCTTGGCGTCGCCATGGGCGGTGATGAAAATGATCGGTATGCGGCATCGGTCCGCCTTGAGCTTGGCTTGCAGTTCAATGCCGGACATTCCCGGCATCCGAATGTCAGCGACCAGGCAGCCTGCTGTGTGTTGGGCGCCGGAATCCAGGAATTGTTCCGCGGAGCCGAAACAGAGCGTGGATAGCCCCTCCGATTCGATCAAGTCTTGCAAGGCACACTGAACTGACTCGTCGTCGTCGACGATGGCTATGAGTCTTGAGCTTTGCTCGCTGCTCATGCCCGAAGGCTAACCGGATTCGCAACGGGTGCGCAATTGGCTCTTAGTCGGGCGCACTACCACTTTGGTGGTAGTCGACTAGAAGCGAGGGCGCAGCAATAGCCGGATGGGCTCCGGATCAGAATGGGCTACTTGCAAGGAGAGAGTTTGAGCTTGTCGGCCATGCGAACCAAATCAACCACCGATCCAGCCTGCATCTTCTGCATGACGTGGCCTCGGTGGACTTTTACGGTTGCCTCGCTGGCTCCAATTTTAAAGGCAATCTGCTTATTGAGCATTCCGGAGACCACCAGGGTCAGTACCTCCTGCTCTCGCGTAGTCAAACCGTGATAGCGCTCGTGCAGATCGTGGATCTCGGCCTGTTGTTCTTGCGCGATGCGGTCACGCCCGAGGGCCTGCTGAATGGCGTCCAGCAGATCCTGGTCCCTGAAAGGTTTTGTCAGAAATTCCACGGCACCCGACTTTAACGCCCTGACAGACATGGGAATGTCTCCGTGCGCCGTGATGAAGATGATGGGGATTGGCATGCCGGTCTCGGTCAGCCGGCGCTGAAAATCAAGTCCGCTCATCTGCGGCAGTCTTACATCGAGAACTAAACAGCTCGGGCGGCCGGTGTGTCTCGTGCCGAGAAACTCCTCCCCAGTTCCAAAGGATTCAGCGCGAAGCCCGACGGACTCGACAAGATCGTGGATTGCCTGACGCATGCCGCGGTCATCATCGATGATGAAGACCGTGGGAACGGCCGCGGATTTCATGCATCGACCTCGGCTTTGGCGGCAAGAGTGAAATGAAAAGTTGCGCCTGCCTCCTGATTGGCGGTGGCCCACACTCGGCCACCGTGAGCCTCCACGATCGATCGGGTTATGGCCAGACCCATGCCGGTGCCCTGTGGTTTCGTGGTATGGAAGGCGTCAAAAATCCGCTCCGCATTTTCCGCCGGCAATCCTATGCCGGTATCGCTGATCGAGACGATTAGCTGGCCTTCGGGAGTTAGTCGAGAACTGATCGTCAACTTGCCTCCGGTGTCTTTCATGGCGTCAATCGCGTTCAGCATCAGATTCATGAACACCTGTTGAAGTTGCACCCTGTCAGCCAGGACGTTAGGCATATCTTCGTGCAGCTCGGAGTGGATTTTTATGGCGTGCCGAACCGCTTCTTTCCTAAGCAGAGCGCTCATTTCTCGAATGATGTCGTTGAGGTCGACGATCCCGCGCTCAGGAGGCGCGCCCTTTTTATAGAAAGACCGCAGATGATTGATCACATCGGCCGCGCGGTTTCCGTCCTGCTCGATTCTAGCTGCTGCCGCACGCGCCCTTTCAAGGTCCGGTGGATCGCGCGCGAGCCATCGCAAACACGCGTTGGCGCTGGTGATGGAGGCGGCTATGGGCTGCCTGATTTCGTGCGCCAAGGCGGCGGCGAGTTCTCCCATCATATTGACGCGATTGGTGTGTACGAGATCGGCCTCTAACTGGCGCAGCTTTTCGCGCTCCTCTTCGGCGCGCTTTCGTTCGGTTATATCCATGGTGATACCGACGTACTCACCGATTTCTTGAGAAGGATTGTGATGTCCTATGCCACGCAGGAATCGGATGGCGCCGTCGGCACGGCGAATCCGAAACTCGACGTCATAATCCGCGCCTTCACGGATCGCATTCTCAAGTTTTGCTCTTAAGGCCACTTCGTCTTCTGCAAGGATCGCGTTGTAGAAACGCTCGAACGGAATCGCACTTTGGCTGGGATCGAAGCCATATAGGCGCGCGTTTTCATCCGATGAATGAAATATCTCCCGTGTGAGCAGGTTGCATGCCCAGCTGCCAGTGTGAGTGAGGCTTTGCGCCTCTGTGAGGTAGGCACGCTCCCGTCGCAATTCCTGTGTCAGTCGCTCATGCTCGGTGACGTCGATAGTCGTACCGTGAAATGCTTTGAAAACTCCATCTTCAAAAACCGGAACACCCACGCAGCGAACGTGCCGCACCGCCCCGTCTGGTCGAATGATCCGCTTCGTCACGTCACAGCCACAGCGCTGTTCGTGCATCACCTTGATGGTTTCCGCCATCGAAGCTCGGTCATCGGGGTGGACGACGGCCAAATACTGCTCAAGACTTGGGGGCCCGTTCTGCGGGTCAAGACCGTAAATTTTGTATACCTCTTCAGACCAATCGATACCCAAATCGTCAGACCAGCGGATACCCAAATCGTTTGACGCCCAGCTCCCCATATGAGCGAGGCGCTGTCCTTCGCGGAGATAAAACTGGCTTTGCTTCAGGGCTTCCTCGGCACGCTTGCGCTCAGTAATGTCCTGGACCGTGCCGAACAATTTGTAGAGCCGTCCCGATGCGTCTCCCTTTGCGTCACCTGGCATCGAGCTCCAGCGCTTGGGAGTCACGCTGTGGACTGTGCGCACTTCCCCATTGGGACGAACGATCCGAAATTCAGCGTCGGGGCGCACTCCGGCAACAAGGTCCTCGTCTACTCCCCGGTAAAGAGACTCGCGATCTTCCGGGTGGACCATCGCGCGTACTGTCGCTAAATCCATTGGACGTTCCTGCGGACGTAAGCCAAAGATGCGGTAGGTTTCGTCCGACCAGACCACGACATCCGTCTCGAGATCCCATTCCCAGTGGCCGACGTGCGCGACGCGTTGGGCTTCTTCAAGCCTGGCTTTGCTCTCCTGTAAGTCTCGTGATAACTCCGCCAGCGTCTTTTGCACTTCCTCATTGGCCATTGTGAGCACCTTACGCTACTTCTCTAGGTAAGCTTCGAATAACGTATCCCGTCGGCTTTTCGCCTTCAAGCTCAAGCGCTCGCGTACTCCCCCTGCAGGTGGCACCGTAAGC
>Ga0210409_10002401_pt1 | contig 22369 bp, 17 predicted proteins | sample IncBWH17MmetaG_FD_161649 | JGI IMG/M metagenome (GOLD analysis project Ga0210409, IMG submission 161649) | Forest soil microbial communities from Barre Woods Harvard Forest LTER site, Petersham, Massachusetts, United States - Inc-BW-H-17-M | ecosystem: Environmental > Terrestrial > Soil >...
TGAGCCCAGCGAAACCCTCTGCGTGGAAAGTAGCATTCAATGCACCCTGAGCTGTTTCCCGTTCATCAGCGACTGCCAGATAGAGTAGGGTTCTAGGACCCTCTCCCAGCACGAAAACCTCGACCATCCCAAGAATGGACAAAACAGCCACAATCCACGCCGCCGCTCTTGCCCACGACTTTTCCCGCTTTATTGTCAAAACGGTTACTCTGCCAGCGGCATACGCGATCATTAGGTTGAAATCACTTAACAAAGCCAAGAGGGAGCCACCAAAAGCCAGACGGAACAGTGCGAGGCTGAAACAAGCCAACAAAAACCAATCGGGCGCCTTAAGTTTTATTCCGTTTTTCCACCACAATATAAATGTCAGAAACAACAATACGATTCTATCGCACGCTTTAAGCGCATCGGACATAAGGTAAGCAGGGCCAAAGAACCTTCCAATTAGAATCGCCATTGGATAAAGAGGCATGAACGCCAGAACGCATCCCAAGGCGGTCATGGGATAACGAAATGTCGTCCACAACAGAGCCGCTGCTGCCACGAGCAGCGCGAAGGCCGTTAGGGACACTCCCAGCAACCGGAACAAAGCGGCGAGCAGGAGAATGAACAGGATCCCACTGATTCCGAATGCTAGCGCGAAAGGATTTTCCGCTTTTTCAACGAATTGCGAGTTAACGCTCGTGATAATATTCCTTCCCAAGAAGGTACCGCGCGAAGCCAAAACTAGGCCGTGAATGTAGGTTATTTATTGGATTACTCCGTCACCTTCCGCACCATCATCCAGATCGTGTCATAACGGTTGGCGTGCGTGAGGACGAAAACTGCTCGATGGAAACCTGAATATGCGATGTGTAGGATCTGCTTGACGCCCTTAAATGCGTAATACGGATCGAGTGACTGCTCCACATATTCGAGCTTTTCCTGCTCAAGCAAGCGCCTCAAGACTAGTGGTGTAAAGTGCGAAAGATGAATCTCATGCGAAGTAAAAACACGGGGAATTCCAAGTGCTGGGCTAAATTTGCCAAATGAACCAAGTCCCAACTTCTTGCCGAGAATTTTGATTTTGGATGTCCAAGCCAAGATGTCATTGGGCACACAAACAAGTAATACTCCTCCGACCTTGAGCAGTTCTCTGCAACGCGCGATTGTCTTTTTGGGATCTGGTACGTGTTCCAATACGTGAAAGAGAGTAATCGTATCGAAGCTCTGTTGCGGCAGTTCACAATCCTCAATCTGTCCTTGCCACAAATCCAATCCGTATTTTTCCTTGGCGAGCCGGACGGCCGTTTCTGATACTTCCGTGCCGGAAACGTGTGTAAAGTGAGGTCGCGCCAGATTCAAGAACTGACCAATACCTGCTCCGACGTCCAAGAGATTCCCGCGCACCGCGTTTTTGAGAAGCTTTCTTAACCTCCGTTTCCATAACCCTTCACGAGAACGTTCTGCCACAAGCCAGCCATCGTACTTCTTTGGCGCGGAATAGAAATTGACTATCGCTGTCAACGTCGGTCTTGGACTGTCGAATACGTAGCCACAAGCTTCGCAACGGCGCAGATTGAATTCTGCGTCTACAGTCCCGATCCGAACGCTATCACACAACAAACAGTGCGACACCGTTTCCATTTCCGGTCTTATGACCGTAGTCGTTGTTGCCATACGCTTTTGGTTTTCGTCACGGATGTGTAGGCCGTTCCTAAACATTCCCTAGATCTCTACGCCACCGGGTCTCCTTTGTGATCTTTTTAGGCTGCGTACGCTCTACCTGGATGCAGAAACACTCGGTTAGTTACATACAAGTAAATAGAAAATAGTCCTAAAGCCAACGTTGCAACGGCCACTATCGGTAAAAAGCGTGCAGTCCCGTAAGCAGCTACCAGTGTCAGTGCGAAAACCAACGAGTTTCTCAGTGCAAGCCTTGGCACGGGGATGTAGCCGAGTGACCTACGCACCAAGACCAAGTTCTGGCCGAGTAGCACCATCTCGGTAAGAATCGTTACTCCAGCGGCGGCATAATAAGAATAGAGCGGAATTAACAGGAGGTTGGCGGTGACGTTCACCAAGGTACAAACCGAGGCTGTTCTTAGAAATACTCGCTCTTGATTTTTCGCCAGCAAAATGGTGTTTAGGGCGTAGTTGAAGAACATGGGAATTGTAGCCCAAACAAGAATCTTGAGCACACCAGCTGACTCTCGGTAGCCAGGCCCCAACACTGCTTGGACGGCTATATCTGCCAATAACATCGCTCCCAAAATCAGGAAAAGCGATGAGGCGTACAGCAGCTGCATCGTCATATTGCAGCGTCTTCTCTCGTCTTGTCCCCAATTCGATTTCGCTAATGAAGGCAGTAAAGTTCCCATGATCCCGGACGGCAAAATAGATAGCGCGGCGTAGGCGCGATAAGGCAGGCTGTAGATGCCGAGGGCTGCATTTCCGACTAGTTTCGAAAGAATCACTACGTCAACGTGATCGTACGTACTTCCGATCACGGGATAAAGATTGAAGGCAAACGTGTCGCTAATAGTTTGTTTCCATCCAGTTACGTTTTTGGTGCGGCTGGGCGCGAGCCGGAGGGCAATTGGAAGCGCGACCAACGCACCGAGCACGATGGAAGCAATGTCGGCCCAGATCACTCCGCGCAAGCCCCAACCCCTAATTAACAGCAGACCGCCTGTGCCGAGCAGCACTATTCCCTGCAACAATTCGATCCAAAAAATAAGACTGAAACGATGCATGGCGCGGATAATACCCTGACTCGATTCCGCTATGGCTCTGGGCACCAGGGTAACTGACAGCAAGGCTGCATTCCTCACAACATAAGGCGAGTATTTCAGCAGGCTAAGCCCGGGAATAACAATGGCCGCTAGCAGCATCAGATAAACCAGGCGAAGTTGGGTAATTTGGAAGAGCAATCGATACGCTGAGTTGGGGGACTTCGCGACTTCTCGTGTGAGGTAATCTCCGAAACCCGCACCGGAAATAAGCGCCAGGAGTTCCATAACAGTGAAGATCAATACATAAAGTCCAAAAACTTCCGGCCCAAGCAAGCGGGCGGCCAAGAGCAGGAAAAGAGCGCGAAACACCCGCCGCGCTACTTGTGATGCCGAAAGACTGGCCGCTCCCGAAAGTAGCTTGGAGACAAAATTCCGATGCAAGTCTACCGGCACGTTTTCAGGAGTCGATTCAATAACTGTAGACATGAGCGTCGGAAGGCACAGCGTTACGAGCGGATGGATTCCAATTCGGCGACATCGATCTCAACCGCTACCGAGCGCATGATTAGGTCCAAAGAGATGACGAGTCGCGAGACATTTTTTTTGCGGACGAGAATACCTTCCAAGCTTTGAAGGGGACCGGTTTTGACGCGGACGCGCTGGCCAACTTTCAAATAGGGATGGGGCTCGATGCGCAATTCCTTCGCCAGCCCTTGGCGGAGCGTTTCGATCTCCTGATCCGGAAGGGCAGCCGGGGAGCCGCCAAATCCTACGATTCGAACCACGCTGGGTGTTTGCAACACTTGCAGGCGGTCTCGTAGCGCCAATCGAACAAAGACGTATCCGGGAAACAGCGGAAGCTCCAAGCTCACGCGGCGGTCTTTCCATCGGCGCACGGACGCATAAACGGGAAGGTAGGCATCGACGGTTCGCAGACGCAACTGTTCCTGAACACGTTTCTCGTGGTTGGCGCAAGTCTGCGCGGCGTACCAACGCTCTTGAAGATATTCGAGAGGCAGCGTTGCGGTCTCCGCGAGAGTCTCAAGTTTTGACGATGCTATCATTAGTAACCGGTTGCGTGGCTCGCTGTTTTATTGGATTGATACAGCTTCGCCCCGTCACTTACAGGGCGATTTGTGACCTAACCCTTGTATCTACAAAATGTTGCAAGCCAAACGCCGAGCTTACGAGTGCTTATCCGTTTGCTCAGGCTGATCGTGGGCTTGGTTCAAAACTCGGTCCGTTTCCGAGATCGCTCTCGAGCCGTTCTTCGAGTGCCACGGCTTGTACGCTCTAGTATCCACCCAAATCTGGACGATGAAGCGCTTGCGGGGATCCCGCCCGTCGATCGCATTCCAACTTGCCGAACCCAGCACGAACATCACTCCGGCGCAGCAACCCAGCGCGGTGCCCATCAGCGTGATCAGGGTCCGCGGAGGGAACGACTTCTTGTCTGGAATGTTAGGAGCGTCGAGAATTTTCACCGTAGGAATCTCTTTTGCTTCCTGAACCTTTGCCATTTCATATTCTTTGGTGAGTGCTTCCAACACGGCTTCCTGAATTTTTGTGTTGCGGTACAAATTGGCATATTCGACGCCCAGAAGAGGCAACTTGCGGATAGAAGGGTAGAGGGAGTCACTCGGTTGAGACGAAATCTCTGTCATGCTTTCGCCCTTGCCTCCGAGCTTGTTGAGTTGGTTTTTCAGCTCGTCAATGCGAGCCTGCACGGAACGGACGCGCACGTTGTTATCGGCATAAATCTGTTTCAAGCCTTGCAACTCGGACTCCGCTGCGATTAAGCGTCCCTGAAGAGTAGCCGCAGCTTCCACCATCGCCTTGCCTTGTTCCTTAACGTCGATGGCCGTATTCTTGCTGGCGAACTGGCTGAAATTTTTCTCCGCGGTTTCCAGATCCTGATTCACGGTTTGCAAGCGGCCTTCCAAAAAAATGCGCTCGCGGCGAGCGGAGGATGTACTCAATTCCGACACCAGATGATTCAATTCTTCGACATAAGCCTGTGCCATGGCAGCGGCGCGTTGGGGGCTCTTATCAGTTACGGCAATGAAGATAATCTGGCTCTTACGATCCACGGAAATGCCGGTACGTTGCGTCAGTATTTTTCTGGCGTCATCCATGCTGCGAACTGAATAGAGTTTTCTAAGATCAAATTGCTGGATCAGCTTGTCTTGCACTGTGCGGCTGCCCAGAACGCCGACGAAGATGTCGCTGGTATTCTTTACGCCGAGGATGTCGCTGGCGATTCCGCTGAGCCCCCCTCCGACCGCGCCGGACATCGCGGCCGCGGCAAGAGCCAGGCCCGAGCCGGACTGATTGTCGGGGGGCATCAGACGCGCTGTGGATTCGTAGCTCACGGGAATAAGAAGAGCAAGTAGCATGCTGGCGATCAGCGAACATAGAGTGATGCGGCCCAGCAATCGACGTTGATCCCACAATAATTGCAGATACTCGAGCGTCTTTTTATCTGGAGATTCGTGCGGGCCGGGAGTTCCCAAAAACTCTGAGTCTGGCAGCTCAGGCACCGACTGCCGGGCTGACGCGCCGGTCGAATAACTCACTGGTGGCCTCCGCTCAGTAGCAAGAGCTGCTCAGCGCCCATGGCAAGAAGAAATGAACGTTGAGACCCAATCGCACTCAGTGACGAATTTGAAGCGTCCTGTGGGCGCTGCGATGGATCAAAGAGAGCCGAATACAAGTTGGAGGGCATCTGTTTCAAGCGATGCGGTTCCTTTCTCTCACTTCGTGCTGCACGACCTACATACGAAAACTTTCTTAGTGGCTCCAATGCTGCGGCCAGAAAGCTACCGAGACAGTGGAGGTCCAATTCGACTGCGCGCCCGGTATTAATATCGGCGCGCTCCATCTCTCATATTGCAAGGATGTCGAGAGATTTACATCGTGACGCACCCACCAGTCCAGTTTGATCGACGCATCGTTCTGGCTTACTCCACCGGGTACAAAGTCGCTATCAACCTGGGCACGTCGATATGCGAATTGGAGAGTATTTTTCGGAGTAAATCGATAGGTGCTCAACGCCTGGTAGGCCACACCTTCTCTTCCAATCCAACTTCCAATAATGTTGCCTTTGTTGGTGTACAGGTTGTGGTAATAGAAAAGTTCCCAGTAGTAGAATTTTCCGCCTTCACTCCGTGTAGTCGCGCCGTCGGTGTAGCCACCCTCAACGCGTAGATCGAGTTTCTTGATTCCTGGAATACGAGGAAAATAAAGGCCGCTGTTGATGGCGGCGCGCCGCGGCGAAGCAAGCGGAGACGGGTCGTCGCTCGAAATTGCATCGGCGTATAGCGTGACAAACCGACGTACAAAAGGCAGCCGGTACGAGAAATCGAACCCGCCGGTGCGCTTTCCGGGGTTATCGTTGTACGCGTAGCCTTGACCCGAGGACACATAGCTAAAATAACTATTGAAAATGGCCGCTGGCGTGAGCGGGCGACCGACGCCTCCAAACTCCGCAGTTCGACTGAATCCCAGTTCCAGATTTTGCGTGGGCTTAAAAGTGATTTTTTCGCCGTGGATAACCGGACGCGGCGGAAATTGATTGCCTGCCAGCTGTCCGAAGAAGCCATCCAGTTTCATCGGACCGAGGCGCTTGAAAATCCACGGCAACAAAAAGGGCGCAGTGCGACTCACACGCGCCATGTATATAGGCTCAGCGTTGTCGCTGAAAATTAATGCTGTGCCGTCGCCGGGGCCCCACCACAGGCTCTGTTTACCAAAGCTCACATTCCAGCCACCAATGTTTGCGGCTACGTAAGTATCGAGCAAACGGAATTGATTCGTCGTGGGAATCGGAGTCGCGGGCTGCAACGGAGTCTGATCGATCGTTGAAATAAAGCTCTGAATCGCTGGAGAGAATCCTGGCGCCGAAGGAGCGTGCTGATACTCTGCATTCACGTAAATCGTGAACCGGCCAGCCGTGGCGTAGGCAGAAAATCCGGTGTCGTTATTGAGGCCCTGCTGGTAAGGGCGGCCTTCGTTGTTGATGATGGTTTGTCCGAAGTGGTAGCTGTCGTTGAGTGGAGGTCCGCTGATTTGCGTCATTTTTGTGTAGACAGACTCGACTCGCGCTGAATTCTCTGCACCGTTTTCAAACATAGCCAATTCGGCGGCGAATTCAGCACGCAGGACATAGGCGATGTCGCTCGCCTGAGAATTTGCGCCGGGCTCATCCAGATTTCTGACTGCTTCTTGAGTTAGGTTGGCACATTCCAGTCGCGTCCACGGACGCATGCCGAGGAACGCAGTGTCTATCGCGCCCATTGCGGCTAGACGTTCGATTGCGGGATAAATCCAACTGTCCAGCGGAACGTACGGAGAACCCGCGTTCTGTGGCGATGGTTTCCAATGTTCGCGGAAAAACTGACTGGTGGACGGCCAAGTGGAACCACCCAGCTCCGGATCGTAGTGCCTGCTATAAACATTTTGAGCGACTAAGTCTCCAATCACGCCGCCCACGAATACGTCCGAAGGGAAATGCTGACGTGCACGCAACCGCGAATAACTGATTAACCCAGCCGCACCGTAAGCCAGAATCTTTGTCAGCGGCCCGGGATATTCGTGTGCAATCACACCCGCGATGGCCCAGGCGGCAGAAGCATGCTCGGAGGGAAACGAAACGCCATTTTGAAAAAACTGTCCAGAACCATCGCCCTGAATCGGGCGGTCGCGGCGGAATGAATATTTCATGGCTTCGGTCATCACAAAACTGTTGAATGCCGCCTCGCCGGAGAGGAATCCAGTCTCGCGCCAGTGAGAGTTGTGATTTTTGTAGCTAAGCACCCACAAGGCGCCCGCGCCCCCCGCAAGTGCGGCGATACCTGCATTCGAAACGGTGTCGTAGTGCGACACTGTCGATGGATTGTGTGAGATATGCCTGCTGTAGTCAGCGTCTGTCGCGATGAGTCCACCGGTAATGCCTCCGACCGGCACCAACCAGGTCGCGTCCGTGAATTGCAGATTCTTCGGACTAGTCCACAATGCTTTCTGATCACCGGCAAAATCCTTCCAAAGCTGTGTCGTCCAGCGATGGGTGGTCACTGGAGCACTGGCGGACTGAGGTGCCGGCGAATCTGGCATCGATTTTTGTTGCGTTGAATTCATTTCACCGTTCTTATCCGTGTTGTCGGAACTTTCCGGCTCCTGTCCAAAAACCACTCCCGTAAAACCAAAAGTCATCGCCAACGCAACTGCCGCAAGCCCCGACCCCCGGCGTACAAGCCACCTCATGGGTGGATATACGCTATGGCTAGCGCCAGCGAGGCCGCCAGTTGGCCCGCCTGGATAACGGTTTGCCAGTTAGGTCCGCCGACTTTCAGAGCCTTCTCAGGCACGACGACGGTATCCCCGGGCCGGAGAGAAGCGCTAAGCGGATCGCCCATCCACCAACCGGTGCTGTTGTTCTTTGCGGAAATCACGGAGCCATCCGCACGAACGACAAACACTGCCTTCTTGTCCGCCATCGGCGTCAAGCCACCTGCCTGGCTCAAATACCATCTGGCCGACCGGTCGGACTGCAGGCCGATTGCCGTTGGATTGAATACCTGGCCGGTGACGAGAATTGTGCTTGGATTCTTTGGGATAAAAAGCTCGTCTCCATCGCGCACAGTGACATCCGCAGTGGTGTCCTTCCAATTCTTGATGTCCTTCTGAATATGAATGACCACTCTTCCAACGGGCTCTTTGGTGGCGAGCTGCTCGAGCGTTGCGTCGGTTTCCGCGATGGCCGTGAGTTTCGCGTTTTTCTGATCCGGATCGTTTTCTGGCAGGGATTTCAACTGCACGCGTTCGGACTTGATGCGCGAAATTAGATCCATTTGAGACTTTAGCTCGACATTACGAACGTCTCTACGTGTTAGCAGGGCGCCATAAGGGTAGGCATGACTCGTGAATCCGCCGGCCCGCTCAAGTACGGAGCTCAGTTTCTCACCGGGTTGAATTCCGTAGGTTGAGGGATGATTTACCTCGCCATTGACCTTGATGGTAGCGCCGATATCGGTCCAGCCTGGTACTTGCCGGATGGCCAGTACATCTCCGTGGCGCAGAGGAACGTCTTCGGTGGGATTACCGTTGAGAATGGAATTCAGCGAGATTTGTACTTGTTCGGCGGGGGCGCCCGTGGCTGCGTAACGCGTCAGATCGGCTTCCCTGGTATCCGCGCTGCGTTTCAAACCGCCGGCAGAGCGAATCAAGTCCGCCGCATGCATGTTATCCGTGTAAGGATAGCGTCCTGGCTTGGCGACTTCGCCGGTAATCTCCACGGTGCTGGCATCCACACTCTGCGTATTGCGATGAATCAACAAACGATCGCGTGGCTGTAACAAAATGTTATCCGCAGCGCTGCCGCCCAAAGCTTCACGCAGATTCACGCTGAAGATTTTGGAAGTACCATCCGGATTGATGCGAAAGACCTGAGCCGTATCGACGGAAGCATTTTGCGTCAGACCGCCAGCGAGGAAAACTGCGTCGCGCAAGGAGGCCTGCCCGGAAGTTTTGTATGTTCCTGGCGCGCGCACTTCCCCGCCCACAGACACGGTTGGTGCCGGCTCGAAATCAAAGCGGCTGAAGACTCGTACGGTGTCTAACGGCATTAGCTCCGGGGCCGAAGCCGGATCTTTCAGTGCTGCGGCGAGATCAAAACTCACCACGCTGGGGCGATAGTCCGGTGCGTTCAGCCGGATAATTTCTCCATAGTGCGCCGCAGGTTCGGGCAACATGTCTTTGTAAGACGGGAGAATATCGGTCAGCTTCATTCCGTCGTGGAAAGCGTACTTACCCGGGCGCAGTACGTGTCCCTGCAGATAAATGGTGTCCTGGTTGTATGGAGCGATCGGGAAGATATGGATTTCGTCGCCATCCTTAATTTTGAAGGAAGTGAGTTCCGGTTCCGCAGCACCATCGGGAGATAGATTAAGACTGAGCATGGTGCGTTTCTCGTGCGCGTCGAGTCGCTGCACCTCGACGTGCTTCAGGGTCGCCGCAGGTAGGATGCCACCTGCCAACTCCAAGGCGTCCGCAAGCGTTTTTTCACCGTTCAATTCGTAGATTGCCGGACGACGCACCATCCCCGTCACGGTCACCTGGGGACCGATGGAGGGCACCATCAGCGTGTCGCCGTTTTCCAATTTCTTTGCGTCGGGAGTTACACCGCGGAGAAGCAAATCGTAGGTATCGACTTCTTCCACCAACTGACGTCCATGGAAATGCTTCAGTGAACGGAGCGACCCGCGCTGGGTAACGCCGCCAGCAGCCACCAGGGCGTTCAGCGGGGTCGAGAGCGAACTGATGTCGTATGCGCCTGGCTCGCTGACTTCTCCGACTACGTAGACACGGACGGTACGCAAACGCGAAACCGAAACGTCAGCGGAAGTGTCGCGGTACTGGGTGGCGAGGGCCTTTTGGACCAATTGCTGAACATCGCCAAGGGTGCGCCCACTCACCTCTACCGGCCCGGCTTCCGGGAGGGCCAGCCGGCCCTGACGGTCCACGACGCGTACCAAGCGAGTAGAAACGCCGCCCCACATGTCGATTGAGAGGCTGTCTCCGGGTCCTACGACGTAATCCGGGCCCACAGGTAAATCCATCGGGAGGGACCGCATGTCCTTGAGACCGTCGCGAAAGACCTGAGCTCCGAAGCGTTGCGTAATTCCATTCCGAGAGGGGGCTTGGACATACAAATCGTACAGCGACGGAATGTCCGCGTAAGGGCTTGGGCGATGAACCATTTCGGCGGGTAGCGGTTCCTTGTTCCGCGGAGTTCTTGCCCCACGGTAAATCCCAGGACCGTTCGACGAGTCCGACCGGTTGTTATTCGTCGCGGTCATGTCCGGCGCCGGATTCCCATTCTGGGAGTTCTGCAACGCATTCAGCCGGCTAGGATCCAGGGAAGCGAGATCGAGTTGCTCTCCGCCCAGATTGCCGGCCACCAAAGAATCCGCCGCGCTTTTCATCATTCCGGAAGAGGAAAGAGGGTCCGAGACAGGCTGGTATATTCCGGAATTATCGTTCGAATTTCCCGTAAGTAATTCGGCTCCACCTGTTTGCGTCCGCATAATCGGCGCGTTAGGAGTTGCAGGATTGCCGCGTTCCGGCGTCTCCGGTTGTTGCTCGTTTTGACGGGAAGGGTTCTGTCCATTGCCCAACTCGCCTTTGGTGCGAACAGTTCCGTTCTCCAAGCAGTCGCCATTCTCGGAATTGTTTTCATCGGAATTTGTCGGACGGCACGGGACGTAGCGTTGACCTTGCCGGTTCGTTCTCTGCAACTGCGAGGCTTCCTGATCGTCCTGGGCCTCAATCTGGATAAGCTTTCGAGCGCGCTCTTTCAGGATGAATTCCTGCTCTTTGCCCATCTCGGAGTCAGGGTTGATGCTGGGCCGCAGATAGCCGTACTTCTGCACGATGCGGGTGGCAACCGAGCGAAACTTAACGTCGGTGGCAAGACGGTCGTAGACTGCCGAGTCGGTCAAATCTTCGTCGGAAATCACCTGCCCGTTGTCGCTGGCTTCTTTTGCAATCCAGCGCTTCAATTCGACAAGCAGGCCGGTGTCTTTCGCAAGGACTGCCTTCAGTTGTGCTGGTGACGCCGCAACGCGATCGAAATTATCCTTGGTCAGTTCGGAGACTACTTGTTGGGAAGGCGAAGGCACATCCGTCGGAGCGCTGGTTCTTCTCTGAGTTTGCGGTTGCTCTTGCGCGTCAGAGAACGAGGCGCATCCGAATAGCATCGCGGCCATGATTACAGAGCGTTCGAAGACTGAAATCTTGCAATACATTTTCATGATACTTCCCATGCCGAGGTGGCCTTTCCACGCATAACTCCCAGAATGGCCTCTTCCGAGGCTTCCATTACGCTTGAATGAATATCGAGGGAGGCCCAATACCTCACACTCCGGTTGGTGTGGGCCGCCACAGCTATGATGCTAATTTCGGGATGGAGGCGCAGGATGGTGTCGCACACCGATGGCCGCTTTTCCGGATTATCCAGGGCGATGAAAAGAAAATCGGGGCGCGTTTCTTGCACTTGCGAAAGGAGATCTCCGTCTTCGGCAACCTCGCCAACGATGACGATGTCTGGCTGATCAACAAAAGTTTCGATGATCACTTCGCGCATCAGCTTTGGACTGTTGGCTACTAGTACTCGTATGTGCCGCTCCATGCCATTCCCCCTACAACTGCTGCCGCTGCTCATATAACTATCCGGGGGATGCCAGACGGCGAGAAGGGCCAAAAGGTGATTAGAGTCAGGGACTACGATGGACGGCTCGAGCGGACTACAAAAGCACTAACACGGGACCAATAAAGCACCAAGGTGCTCAGAAGGACCACTGGCTTAGTGCGTCTGGAATATCCACAGCTTTTGGGGTTTCATTTTCGGTCCAAGAGGGTATTCGCCGGGGTAAGAACTCGAGGACCCTCCTCCGAAGACAACTAGCGCGGTTCGGTAGAGTTTCGGTCGAGTTGACGAAGCGAGAAGAGACGAGAGTTGAGGATTTTCGCCACAGACTGACGTGACAATGGCGGAGGAGGAGGGATTCTACTTTCCTTAGTTTGAGGGAGGCATTTGTTGGTACGTGTTGGCTCGCTGCAGCAAAAACCCAGAAAACAAAGGATTAAGTTTTTGCCGCATAAACACTGGCGTTTTCTATGTCTAATTCGGGCGTTTTCTGTAGCACGGTGTATCAAGCATAGGCATGGTACACGACGCAGTAAACGACCTCTACATATGGCCCATTTTCCGTCCAGATGGATTCGTTTTGTTTGCCCGCAATGATTGAACTTGAGAAAAGGTAGACCTCGTCCGAACAGAATCTATCACTGGGCCTGTAGCTCAGAATCGTGAATACACCAGTACTCACGTAATCTACAGATCCGACACCACTTAACCCACTCTTCGAACGCTCTACAGACTCCAAAATTACCCATCTGGTGGACCCAGAATTGGACCCAAAGTCCAGAAAGGAAATACCATGCTGTCTTCAGTCATCAATTCTCGCCGGGAGCACTTCAAATTCCTGCTCGCCATCCTAATGATAGTCTTGTTCGTGACCGTGCGGATCGTAGTTCACTAGGAGCAAAAAGTGCTGCTCGTTCTGAGGACCTCTCTGCTTTCCGATATCCGACTGCTCGCTATCCGAAACTTCAAATTGACAACAAGGTAGGGTGGGAGCAGACTTCGCCCTATGCGACTAGCTATTCTCTGCCTCGTGGCGTCCGGTCTGGTGCCGTCGATGATACGAGCGCAGGCTCCAGCTGGGGTTCCCATCATCAAGATTACAAAGGAAGACAGCTCAATCAAGTTCCACGTGAAGGCGTCAGTGGCGATAGACGGAACATTCGATAAGTGGGACGCCACGGCAACTATGACCTCTCCAGACGTTGAGACGGGTGTTCTGGACATTAAGATTCAAGCAGCCAGTGTCAACACCGGGAGCGGCATGAAAGACGGAAAATTGAAGGGCAAAGACTTTTTCGACGCCGAGCATAATCCGTTGATCACCTTCCACTCGACGAAGATTGTACAGACCGGCCCCAACACGCTCGATTACGTCGGGGACTTCACGATACGCGGAGTGACGAAGCCCGAGAAGCTGACGTTTACGCTTTCCGGCAAGGGAACAGGTTCAGGCGAGATTACAGGGACGATGGCTTTCGACCGCAAGGACTACGGCATGAACAAGGGCATCCCCTTGGTAAAGATCGCCGACCGCGTCGAAGTAATAGTCGACCTCAAAGGGAAGCGCGTGAGCGGACCTCCGCTGGTATTCAAGCAGTAGCGCTTGTTGTCAGAACTGTTGGGCGTTACATCTCGCCCCAGCGAAAAAATTTGTCAGTCAGGAACGCCAAGTTCGGAAAATTCGCGGGTACTTATTCCCTTCGTTAGCAACAAATTTAGACTACGAGGGCTACGGGGGGACTTTAGCCAACCCTCTTGGCCCTGAGCCACAATGAGTCGCATTTGCAAATGTGGAGGCCGAATCGGATGGTATTTCGTCAGGAGTCGGATAGGTTTTCCTTTACTGCTAAATTGACCGCATTGAGTAGCGTCTTTTTGTCCACTGGTTTCAGCAAATAAACCGCTGCTCCCGCGGTTAGTACCCGATCGCGTAAGTCCGGTCCGTCATGGCCTGTGATGACAACGGTGGGCATTCTGATGCCAGCCTCCGCCAGCCGATTTTGCACTTCCAATCCACTTAATCCAGGCAGATTTACATCGAGGACGAGGCAGTCCGGCCGCCGTGCGCGCACAAATTCGAGGAAGTCGAGTCCGTTTGCGAACGTTTCCACGTCGAGTCCTGAGACTCGAAGTAAACGTGAGAGAGCCTTGCGTACCGAAAGCTCGTCATCCACTACAGCGATGAATAAACGAGGTGTTTGCACTCTTCATATTGTCCACCGGAAAGATGAGAAGGGATATTAGACTTTGGTCCAACAGGTAGCTCGGGGATTGACTCATCCCACTTGACACGTCATCGATGGACTTCATCGATAGAGCTAATCCCCAGCCGTTGGACAACCCGCACCAGCTCAGCCAATGACCGTACCCCCATTTTCTCCATAACCCGGGCACGGTGAACTTTGATCGTCTTCTCGCAGACTCCCAGATCGGCGGCCGTCTGTTTATTGAGGTGGCCGGCGGCAACGAACTGCAGCACCTCCCGTTCGCGTCGCGTAAGAGTGGCCAATCGTTGCTCGATTGCGAATAACTCATCATTTGCAAGGCGCGATCGCCGATCACTTTCTATAGCGACATTAACGGCGCGCATGAGGTCTCCACGAGCGACGGGTTTAGTTAGAAAATCCACCGCACCCGCCTTCATCGCACGCACACTGCTTGGCACGTCACCCCGCCCTGTGAGAAAAATAACGAATCGTCCTGATCCCGAAAGTCGGAGTGCCTCTTGCAATTCCAAGCCGGTCATGCCGGGCATAACCAAATCAAGCACGACGCAACCCGGAACCGCCGGGTCATGTTTTTCCAGGAAGGTTTCCGGCGAGCTGAAGGTCTGTACATTGAAACCACCTCCCAACAATAGACGCGCGAGGGCTTTACGCACTCCGTTATCGTCATCGATCACAAATACCGTATAAGGGCTCAAGCTGAGGCTCCCCTTGCGACCTGGACCGGTAGAGTCACGTGAAACGTGACACCGCGATCCGGATTATTGACCGCCCACATTCGACCGTGGTGCTGCGCAATAATCGTTCGGCAGATTGGCAGTCCAATCCCCAGTCCGTCGGGTTTGGTCGTGAAGAATGGCTCGAAGACACGCTCCAGTTTCGAGGCCGGAATCCCGCTTCCGCTGTCCGATATTGAGATGCGCGCAATTTTGTCTTCATCATCAAAAAAAGTCGAAATCGTCAATTCACGTTCCCTTGCGTCTCCCTTGGACATCGCTTCGCATGCGTTTCGGACAATGTTCAGAACAATCTGCTGTAGTTGTATTCGGTCACCGTAGATTGCAGGGATGGCTGTAGCGAACCGGGTTAGGACCGTTGTGTGACGTGCAACTAAATCACTGCGGAGAAGGTCGATTACTTCTTTCGCAATCTCGTTGAGGTCCAGAAGTTGAAACTGCGTGGCCCTTTTCTTTAACATTGCACGAAGCTTCTGGATGGTTTCGCTAGCGCGTTTATCCTCGATCACAATGTCACCCAGCATTTCTTTAACTTCGCGCAAGTCAGCTGCTTCGGCATCAAGCAGCTGCATGGCTGCTTCTGCGTTGCTCAGAATCGCTGTCAAAGGTTGATTTAGCTCGTGTGCGAGAGCTCCCGACATCTCTCCCATCACCATAACGCGACTTGTGTGGGCGAGTTCCTCCTTCAATACCTGTGATTCGGCCTTTGCCTGCTGGCTAGCTTTTTCAGCGCGTCGGCGCAATCGTCGATGAATGAGCAATGCAATTATGAGCGTTGTTTGTAGGATAAGTACGGCAGCCGCGGTTGCTATGAGCCACCTGTATCGTTCCCAAGCCGAGGGCTCTTTGTATAGCACGATGCTACCCTGCGGGAGCTGAGATTCGCGAATTCCCCAGCGGTGCAGTTGACGCCCGTCAAAAATATAACTGTTGGGAAGTATTGGAGGAAGTCTTAGGGACGACTGCGATTCCCCGTCCAAGAGTTGCAATGCGATTTTCCCCGCTGTACTCGCCATCAAGCGAAACGTGGGAGAGTAGGCACCAACCGCCCCGACACCGACCTGACTGGAATACCGAACATAGATAGGTGCAGTTGAAACTTGCGAGAAGCGCTGAATTGCATCACGTGGCACGAACCACTGGCCGGTACTGTCTTGCTGGATTCCCGGTGTGAGTACAATGGTGTCTTTGGGTAGCGCTGCAAGGCACGACAAAACGTCCTCCATGGACCATGCAGACCAAAACTCAAAAGGGCTTAGAGCTGCAACAATCGAGGAGCGCCTTCGCCAGTCAGATTCGAGCCGACGTAATGCTTCCGCATCACCTCGTTCGGGGGGTGATGCACCGTTGATGACGACAACATGTCTCGAGTGGGGATGGAGTTGCAATGCAAGATTCAATGTTTCGAACAGATCGATGTTCACCGGTATGCCGATGATGCCGTCCTTCGAGTTCAATTTTTCCGCTTCGGCAATCGGAACACCCGCGTGGACAATGATGGTGTTGGAGAAGAGTTTATCCCGATGCCTAAGCAAGAATTTCAGGGAGAACTCTCGAACCGCAATAATGAGATCGGGTTGGACCGAACTGTACTTCTGACGCATTGAAGCTACGAGCGCATCTTCGTACGCTTTGTCCGCAAATCGAATTGTGTCGAGAAACTCTACAAAGATCTCAGGGTTTCTTTCCTTTTGTTGCAGGGTTCTCCGAATCTCGTCATCGAACTCGATCATGCCTGGGTTAAGCCGGCTCTCCGTGAAGATAACAAGCACACGTTGTACTTCGGAACCTGCCGCGGCGGAGGGCAACGCCGCACAAAGCAGTAGGCATATCAAAACAGCCAAATACTGAACTGTGTTAAACCGCCACTGAGAGTTTGCCGGAACTCTACGGTTACTTAAGGAAAAGATTTTTAGCCATCGGATCGTGCGAAAGATGGTGCCGACTTGCCGCTTAGTCTGCCTCATAGCCTAACCTCAGGCTCACGCCAGGCGGTAGCGCTCGAGAAAGGGGTATCAGCAAACAGTCTAAACTGTGCAGAGGAATATTCAAAACGATATCAAGAAGCAATTGGCTTCCCCCAAATCTGATCGACGCTGAATCGCTGGTGCGGCACAAGCACTGAATCTCTAGCCGCTCAAACCCTAAACACGGCGCAAGGGGTTCGATGCAATGACCATATTGGACCAAAGTCCAATTGCCTCGTTCATATGCATTCAATAGATTGCGAACTCGCCGTGTGGCGCCGTACCTCTTAGAACCGCTTGCTACGTCGCGAATGGGTTCCTCGCGATTGCGAAAAGCCGCATCGTCACCTGAAGGAGGCTGAACCACATGGAATTTTCCAGCGACGCACTTATGGTTATTGAAAGCGTGAGCGTCGTTTTTGATCCCTCAGGATTGCGGAAATCTGTGGTTCATTCAGTCCCCTCGTGCGCCCGACCGAGCGCGAGTGCTTGCGATGCGAGCCGTACACGAGCTGGCCGGGACCGGACGCGTTTCCCACGGAATCGCTTTGGGGGGACGCGGGAATACTTGCTTCAACATTTGGGTTCGGGTCGATTCAGGAGTTTTCTCCAATTAGTGGAAGCGCGTCTGGAGGAGCCACTCATCGATTTTCTTTGTAGCTAGGACTTTCAGGTTGGAGACCAAAGAGGGGAGATGGAAGTCGATCTGACTGGGTTTTGCAGGTGACGACAGCTCTACCCTGCTCTTGGGCGGAAGTGGGGTAGGGCAGATGCTACGTCGAAACTTGCGGAAAGGGCCCCCGGCTAAAACCGGGGGCCCTATTGGGTGAAAGAGGAGGTAAATATGTACCGAATTCGGTACGCGGTTGTTTTGCTCTTACTGTCTACGCTATCAGTGTGTTCCTTCGCACAGGACAAGCCGGGGGCCAAACCGAAGGCAAGCGAAGACAAAGATGTGGATCCCCTGGCGCTGGACGTATTGAAAGCGGTATCGCAACCGATTGGGCAGGCTCAGTCTTTCACTTTCAAGGCACTGGTAAGTGAGGAGCAGCTGGCAACCAATGGGCAAATCGTGACGTTCTTCCACACGACCGAAATTACCGTGCAGCGTCCGGACAAGGTTCATTTGATCTTCAAGGGGCGTGGCGAGCGGGTCGATTTTTACGGCACCAATGGCTCAATCACTATGTATGCGCCAGACGCGAAGCTCTACTCGACAGCGCCCGCAAAAGCCACGATTGATGACAATCTAGCAGAAATTACAGCGAAGGGTATCGACATGCCAGTCGGGCCGTTCCTGAGTAACCATTTCTACGAACTAGTGTCAAAGAAACTGATAACAGGGTATGTCATCGGGCGGGTGAAAATTTACGACAAAGATGTGCATCAGTTGGCCTTTACATCACCTGATGCCGACTGGCAGCTATGGGTCACGGGAGGTGAATCGCCCCGCATTGTGCGCGCCGAATCCATCAACAAAAAACTGGAAGGAAAGCCTCGGACGATTGTGCAGTTTTTGGAGTGGAATTTGAGTCCGACGATCTCGGCGGACGAATTCAACTTTACTAAGCCTGCGGATGCACACCAGATTGACATGCTGATGCCGACGGGAGGTAAGTGAAAATGAAATTTTACGTGGCTCTAGGACTTTGTGCCTGCTTGTTTCCTTCGAGCACACTAGCGCAGGTTGGAAGGCGTGGCGGTGGACAGCGGGCGGTTGTGCAAAACCGTTCGACGAATGTAAACCGCAATTACAACAGCAATGCCAACGTCAACCGCAATGTAAACGTAAATCAAAACGTTAACGTCAACCGAAATGTAAACGTGAATGTACATAGTGGCTGCTATAACTGCGGCTACTATCACGATAATGACTGGAACTGGGGCTCGTTTGCCGCAGGTGCTGCGGTCGGAGTCGCGACGACGGCGGTCGTCGCCGCAGCGACGCGCCCAGCCCCTACTACTGTGGTTGTACAGGCCCCAGCGCTAGGTACAGTGATACCCACGCTGCCAGGTGGGTGCGCGACAGTCTCTGCTGGCGGGGCAATGATCTACAACTGCAGCAACGTCTACTACCGACCCTACTACCAGGGCACGCAGCTCGTTTATCAGGTCGTTACCTACCCATAAGGATTGCAATGGCAAAAACGGTTTCTGCATGGGCAAATTGCAGCTCTTATCGCAAGTGCCCGTTGATGAATGGCCAAGGATAGCCACGCGAACGATGAATGCTCGTAGGAGAACGAGCCCATGAAACCCTTAGTCGTATTTGTGAAAACCACCCTCATCGGAGGACTACTGTTCCTGGTGCCTGTTGCGGCCACGATCGTGATCCTTTCGAAGGCGTTGAGGTTCTCAGCACAAATTCTGAGACCGGTCGAACAGGTGCTTCCGCGGCGGACGATCGTGGGCTTGGCAGTGGCGGACATTCTGGCGGTTGTGTGCTTGTTGGCCATCGGGTTTTTTGCGGGATTATTTGCACAAACCGCACTTGGCAAACGCATTAGCCGTCGGATTGAAGAGGTAATTTTAGGCAAGATTCCTGGATATACGCTTCTGAGGGGCATTGTGGGGGATCCCGAAAACATCAGCGCGAGTTCTCAGTTGAAAGTAGCACTTGCCAGTATCGACGACGCCTGGCTTCTTTCGTTCATTGTCGAGGAACTTCCGGACGGAACGCTCGCTGTATTTGTGCCCAGCGCCCCGACACCCACGGCCGGAAATGTCTACCTGATGACCGAGCAGCAGGTAAAGCGGCTAGACGTAACCGTGGCAGCGGCGACGAAATGCATCATGCAGCTTGGCGTAGGTGCTGGCCAGCTGCTGAATTCCACGTTCACGAAGCACGGGCCAGCCGCAGAAAACTAGTGGAGGTAGCTAGTGGAGGTAGAACGGTATGGCTCCCAATCGAGTTGTTCACGCCCGCCGTCAGGCGTCTCCGAGCTTGGTTGACGTGAATTCGAATACTGAACGGAGTCGGGGCGATAACCACGTAATGAACAATGCTTGGAGTCTCTGGCGATTGTTAGGCATGATTCTTTGGGCATGCCTGATCGTTATCGTTTTTCCACAGGCGAGTAAAGCACAATACAAGGGCGACGACATCCCGGGCTTCCTTGGGCTTCAGAGCGGAACGCAATCGCCGCCGGGTCTGTATCTTGGCAACGTGGTCTGGGTCTACCCAACAAGCACAATCAAAGACAACTCAGGTCACGCCATCACCATTCCCGCCCCTTTGACCTCTACCGCCGAAATAATCCTTGTCAGTGTGGTGACCAACTACAAATTGTTCGGAGCGAATCTTGGGGGCAGTGCGGGCTTTCCGTTCATCAAGAACCGGATCGAGTTCAATTCGCTCGATGTCAGCACCCCCTTGGCCTACACCGACATGTTTGTAGGTGCTTCGCTTGGTTGGAGCCTCAAACGCGCCGATATTATGGCAGGCTACAACCTCTATATTCCTACTGGGAGATTCTCGCAGGGCGCAAACGATAATACCGGCCTTGGCCAGTGGGGTAATGAATTCACGATTGGCACCACAGTCTATCTCGATCAAAAAAAGCTGTGGAATGCGGCGGCCACTTTTGGCTTGGAGTTTCACACCGACAAGAGCGGCACCAATATCAACGTCGGTGACATGGGGACAGTCCAAGGAGGTCTAGGCCGGACTTTTTACAAGAAAGTCAGTGGCCCTGTTCCCATGATTGTGAATCTTGGCGTTGCCGGATACGCTCAATTCAAGGTGACCGGTGATAGTGGTTCCGATATTCCTCCTGCACTACGCGGCTACAAGGATCGAGTCTTCGCACTAGGGCCCGAGTTCAACATATACATTCCTAAGCCACGATTGTCGCTTCTGGTGCGCTATGAACCGGAATTCGGCGCGCGCGTTCGTACTCAGGGCCAAACACTGGTGTTGAGCATCGGCTGGGTGGCGAAATCTTTCGTGCAGCCGCCGCACTGATCCTCAGAAGAGGGCTGAGTCAAATCAAAGACGTCAACCAATTGTCTCGGATCGACTCAAGGGGACTCGACGCAATGAGAAAATCGCTCGGCTCAATCGGCGCGCTATCAATCGTTGGGATTCTTGTTTTGCTCCCTTGCCACGGGAAACAGCTGGAACCAAATTCGCAAACTGAGTCCTCCGCAACGCTCGAGCTCGCCGTTCGCACTATGCATCGTCGGGCCATCGAGGCCATCATCTGGGGCATGCCGGGAGTCAATTACGACCTGATGTATCAGGCGGCGGTGCGCGGGGCCAAGGCTGGCTTCAACCAAATCATCTACTGGTCGCGACTTCCGGACTGGAAAAACCAGACCCTCACTCCGAACCCCGATGCGATCTATTTCATGCCCTTTATCAACACTAAGGACGTGGGCCCGGTGGTACTTGAGATTCCGCCTTCCGACGAAGGCTCGATCACCGGCACCGTAATGGATGTCTGGCAGTGCGCTTTGGAGGACGTCGGACCCGCCGGGGTGGACAAGGGTAAGGGCGGCAAGTACTTGATACTCCCACCTGGTTATAAGGACAAAGTGCCGGCGGGTTATATCCCGATGCCTTCAGACACGTATGAAGGCTACGCTCTGCTGCGCTCAATTCCTAAGAGTGGCAGCGATGCAGACGTTGCCAAGGCAGTCGGCTATGGCAAACGGATCAAGCTTTATCCGCTCTCACAAGCAACTCATCCATCGCCGACCATATTCCTCGATGTCGTTGACGTCCTCTATGACGCCACCATCGCTTATGACCTGCGGTTCTTTGAGTCGCTCAACCGCATTGTGCAGGCCGAACCATGGCTCGAACGTGACAAAGCGATGATCGATCCGCTCAGCTCGATTGGGATTGAAAAGGGCAAACCATTCAATCCAGACCAGAAAACCAGGGAGACTCTGAACGATGCGGCTCGTGAAGCCCACTCCTTGCTCGTCGCCCGATATGATGCAACTTTTTCAGCGCCCTATTATGAAGGTGGCCACTGGGCGCGGCCGGGATCGCGCGAACTGTTTGAAGGTCAGGCGACATTCTTTGCCAAGCCCGATGTTTACCCCGTCGACGTTCGCGGCGTCACGTTCTCCTATGCTTATTTCACTCCCAAGCATCTAGGCACTGGTTCGTCCTATCTGCTAAGCATCGCGGACAAGGATGGCCGGCTTCTAGATGGTAGTTCGACCTACCGCCTCACGGTTCCGGCAAATGTACCGGTTACTCAGTATTGGTCGGCAACCGTCTACGACCGCGGCACTCATGCGCCCATTCGGAATGTCCAGCGGCCTAGCCGCTCGTCCAACACACCAGGGTTGCAAAAAAATTCTGATGGGTCTGTGGACATCTACTTTGGCCCCAAGCCATCAACTGGCAAGGAATCGAACTGGGTTCCAACGAGCACCGGCGGTGGTTTTGAAGTTCTCTTCCGTTTCTACGGTCCGGAGAAGCCTCTCTTCGATAAGACATGGAAGCTACCCGATATCGAGAAGTTGGGTGAGCCAGCCGTAAGAACCAAGGATTCCGACGGCCACG
>Ga0210409_10002402_pt1 | contig 22366 bp, 13 predicted proteins | sample IncBWH17MmetaG_FD_161649 | JGI IMG/M metagenome (GOLD analysis project Ga0210409, IMG submission 161649) | Forest soil microbial communities from Barre Woods Harvard Forest LTER site, Petersham, Massachusetts, United States - Inc-BW-H-17-M | ecosystem: Environmental > Terrestrial > Soil >...
GCTCAGGGTACGCGGCAGGATCGCAAGTGAGGCCCGAGAGTTTCTCGTTGGCGTAGGGGAAGGCGCTCACGCCAAACACAATTTCCGAGCCGGTGATCTGGTATCCGCTGATGCACTGCCGGTTGCCGACCCGCGTCTGGAGACCGTTGAATTTTACAAAGTGAGCGCTCTGAAAGTCACCATAGGCGAAGTCAAGGACGAGGCGCAGCCGCCCCCGTGGCGCGGTGTCCCACCGCCTCTTCCGATCTACCGCGAACGCGGTCATCGGCGACTTGCGGCGCGAACTTACGAGGGAAAATGCACGAACTGCATATGGGGATGCCAGATGGCGGTGGAGATGATTATTGACCAGTGGAATCCGAGTCAGCGCCGCTACCGAACCGAGACATTCTGTTATGGTCCTCGTTTTTGTCCTTTCTACCGCTCGGGGCCGGCACGAAAGGTTCCCGGACGTCGTGGCATGACCTACACGGAAGAGGATTGGATTGACGATGAGGCAACTTCGCACCGCGGCCCCGATGAGTAGAATAGACACGGCGTGATTGAACCTGCCGACAATCCTGATCGAAACTTCAGGAAGGTGGAGGCCTTGAAAATGCGCGATCCTGCGGCTCCATCGAATTCTTGCGGAGCACACGGGGCGCGCGGATTTGAACCGCGGACCTCCTGCGCCCAAGGCAGGCGCGCTCCTCGCGCCGTCATAAAATCGTAATACTAATGGTGGTGAATCGTGGCAAAATGCGAACGAAAGGTAAACAAAGAAGGAGAAAGTGATTCGTCCCGTTTCATCGCAACTTGCTGATTTCCTTCGATTAGCACCAACTCCGGCAAGTTCTGATTAAATTAGTTGTTCGGCTGTTAACCGAAGTGTTGGAGGTTCGAATCCTCCCCGGGGAGCCAAAACTCTTTGGCCTCAATCAATTACAGAGTGTAGGTAGAGCATTCGGCTCGCCACCGAACGCTTCAGCACATGAAGTGAAAGTCACGCGTGGAAGTTGTTGAGGGGACAGCACATTTTCACCATGCCTGCAATGCCATGATGTGCCGCCATAAAAACGTAGTAGTGCATTCGGATTTCGGACCGACGAAAACGTTGGTAGCAGTTGCATAAGCCGACCAGTGCTTATCCGATTGACTCCACAAGCCCCAAGGGATGGGGCGGGCGCGATGCGCGAGGAGTATCCTCGGTCATTGCACGAGTTTAGAAAGCTCTTCAGCGACGAGACCTCCAGTCGGTACCCACAACAATCGCCTTATCAAGAACGTGGCGCCCCCACGTAGGCCCGCGATGGGCGCCTCCAGACACTTCTCGGACTGGGTAGCCAGAAGCAACCCACGGCCTACAAGCAGTTGTACTGAACCGTGTCAAGAATAAACTTCTCTGTGTGATCCTTTTTGAACAGACACCGCAGTCTCGATTCGTTAGCTTTATCAATGACCCGGGCATTGAAAATGGAAATTCCTACGCAAACCGAATCCGGCGGTCGGGCGAGAGTGGTGCCAAAGCGCAAATGCGGTTACACGGCTACCAGACGGAAGGTTTTCACGACGAGATGTTCGAAGGCGGGGGAAGTCCCCGGCTGGAGGCCAGTCTTCTCCTGGAAACGATTCAATCGCTCGAAGAAGGGCAGTTTCTCCGTTGCCAGCGTTCTGCCGAGCGTCTGCTGCTGCAAATGGGGATCACGTTCAACGTCTACGGCGACTCCGCCGGCGCGGAGCGCATCTTTCCATTCGACCTGATCCCGCGCATCGTTCGCGCCGAGGAGTGGGACTGGATCGAACGCGGGCTCCGCCAGCGCATCCACGCGTTGAACGAGTTCATCGACGATATCTATCACGACCAGAAGATTCTCAAGGACAAAGTCATCCCCGAAGAGGTGATCCGCTCCGCCGCGTCTTATCGCCCGCAGTGCCGCGGCATTAATCCTCCGGGACGCGTCTGGTGTCACATTACCGGGACCGATTTGGTGCGCCATGGCGACGGGCAGATTTACGTGCTCGAGGACAATTTGCGGGTGCCTTCCGGCGTCTCCTACGTTCCGGGGCACCGCGACCTGATGAAGCGGACGTTCCCGCGGCTGTTCGAAGGCCTGCGGATCCGACCGGTGGACGTCTATCCGAGCAAACTGCTCGAGACTCTGGAAGCCATTGCGCCACCGGGCGCAGCCGAGAAGCCGGCCGTAGTGCTGCTGACGCCGGGGATATACAATTCGGCCTATTTCGAGCACAGCTTCCTGGCCAAGCAAGTGGGGATTCCATTGGTGGAAGGCCGCGACCTCACAGTGGAGGACGGGCGGGTGTGGATGCACACCACCAAGGGGCTGCGAAAAGTCGACGTCATCTACCGCCGGATCGACGACGATTTCCTGGACCCGCTCGCGCTCCGTGAGGATTCTCAGCTCGGCGTGCCCGGTCTGATGGAGGCCTACCGCGGCGGCCGCGTGGCGCTGGCCAACGCTCCCGGCAGCGGCGTCGCGGACGACAAGGTGGTCTACAGCTATGTGCCTGCGATGATACGCTACTACGAGGGCGAAGCACCAATCCTGCCCAATGTGCCAACCTTCCAGTGCTGGAGGGAGAAGGATCGCGAGCACGTTCTCCAGAACTTGGACAAGTTAGTGGTGAAGGCGGTCAACGAATCGGGCGGCAACGGGATGCTGGTCGGCCCGCACGCGTCGGCCCAACAGCGCGACGAATTCGCCGCGAAGATCCGCGCCAATCCCAGGAACTACATCGCTCAGCCGACGCTTTCTCTGTCCCGGGTCCCCACTCTGGTGGACAATCATTTTGAAGGACGGCACGTGGACCTGCGGCCGTATATTCTCTATGGCAAGGAGATTTACGTTTTGCCGGGCGGGCTGACGCGCGTGGCGCTGTGCAAAGGCTCACTGGTGGTGAATTCGTCCCAGGGCGGGGGCAGCAAAGATACCTGGGCGCTGGCGCCCGGCGGAAACGGAGGCGGGCATGAACAGTGAACCGCAGCCGTTGCTGAGCCGCGCCGCCGACTCGGTCTACTGGATGGCGCGCTACATCGAGCGGACCGAAAACATCGCCCGGTTCATCGGAGTCAATCTTCACCTGCAGCTCGATCTTCCAATGGAACCGGCCCACCAGTGGCAGCCTATAATCGACACTACCGGGGACACTGAGGCGTTCCGCCAGCGCTATGGCGAGGCCACGCAGACCAGCGTCATTCAGTTCCTGGCCCTCGATACCGCAAACGCCAATTCCATCTACTCCTGCCTTTGGGCGGCGCGGGAAAACGCCCGCTCCGTCCGCGAGACGATTTCATCGGAGATGTGGGAACAGATCAACAGCATGTACCTGCAGATCCAGTCGCAGCGGTCGAGGTTCGACCCTGAATGGGTGACCGAGACGTTGCGCACCATCCGACTGAGCTGCCATATGTTCCAGGGTATTACCGATGCCACCATGAGCCACAACGAGGCCTGGCGCTTCCTGAGCCTGGGCCGGGATCTCGAGCGCGCCGACAAGACCTCGCGCATTCTCGACGTCAAGTACTTCTATCTCCTTCCGTCCACGAGCATGGGAACCCCTTACGACGACATTCACTGGTCGGCGGTGCTGAAATCCGTGAGTGGATTTGAAATGTACCGTCAAAAACACGGGCGGATTCTACCGCTCGACATCGTGGAGTTTCTGGTCTTTGATCGCGAATTCCCCCGTTCGATACATTATTGCGTGCGGAGCGCGGAAGAGTCGCTAAACACTATCACCGGCACACCCGTGGGCTCCTGCCGTTATCTTTCCAAGCGGCTGATGGGGCCGCTCAGCGCCGAGCTGGGGGTTACTCCGGTGGATAAAGTCATCGACTACGGGCTCCACGAGTACCTCGACGGTTTGCAGATCAAGATGAACGCGATCGACAACGGCCTGCTCAAAGACTTTTTCACTTGGCGTTCTCTCGCCCAGCCCGTACCGGCCGGAGGCACCCGCTGATGCCCTGCCGATTCCGGTCCTCGTTGAGCGTGGCGGCACTCAGCTCAAGACACCGCGTCCCGTGGTTCTGGTGGATACCCGGGAGCAGAACCCGTTTCATTTTTGCCCGTTTCGACGGATGGTTTGCCGGAGTCGAGAGGCGAGCCCTTAAACTGGGGGACTACTCGGTCTCAGGGTTGGAAGATGTCCGGCTCATGGCCGAGCATCCGCATCGCCAGGTGGTGATCACGAGTGCGTTGAGCCAAGTGAAGTCTCCTTATTCCAATTCTAGGACCGATCCCAACCGGATCATGCAAATCTTGATTGCCGCGCTGGCCGGACTACAGGTACCTTTCGTGTGCAGCGAGACCCACGAATTGGGCGAAGAACTCGTGGGTTCGTATCTCAAGCAGGTTCACTTGTTACCACTGGTTGAAGACGAAGGATTACGGTCGCTTTCTGACTGATGACGATCCATAGAAGTTGAGATCGAGGTGGGATTGTTGAGGCCCAGCAAGCTCACTCAGCCGTATGGATTATTTGCGGACCACAGGTCACGTCAAGCCCGTCCAATCGAAATCGTCAATCGGTCCGATAGCTTTTCTGAGTGCAGGTTGAAGCCTCCATGCCTCAAAATCACTGGTGCAAGGTAAAGTAGCTAACTGATGAGAATGCCCTTATGCTGATCCGCCTGGGTTTTGATATTCAGTTTGAAGTTCCTTCGGCAGTTGCGATGATCGCTCTGTATCACGTGCATCCATCGCGGCGCGCGGACCTGCGAGAACCCGACGAACCGCGGGTCACCCCGACGGTACCCATCAATGAGTATGAAGATTCGTTTGGAAATGTGTGTACTCGCTTCGTAGCGCCCGCCGGGAAGTTTCAGATGTACCACTCGACCTTGATCGAAGACTCAGGCGAACCGGATGCCGTAAGTCCACAAGCCTGCCAGTTGCCGGTGGAAGATCTGCCTCCGGAAGTTCTGCGGTATCTGCTCGCCTCGAGGTATTGCGAAGTTGACCGCCTCTTGGACACTGCTGGGGCTCTGTTCGGCGACTCGCAACCGGGATGGGCGCGCGTCCAGGCGGTATGTGATTGGGTGCAGGCAAATGTTACATTCGGCTACCCGTTCGCTAGCCCGACGATGACCGCCTTGGACGTCTACGCGAATCGTAGGGGCGTCTGCCGCGATTTTCAGCATCTCGCCATCACGTTTTGCCGTTGTTTGAATATTCCCGCCCGGTATGCCACTGGATACATGGGGGACATCGGAGTTCCTCCTGTTCCACCCATGGATTTCAGCGCATGGTTTGAGGTTTACCTGCAGGATCGCTGGTGGACCTTCGATGCCCGCAACAACAATCCTCGAATCGGCCGAGTGCTCATGGCCACGGGGCGCGACGCGGCGGACGTCGCGATCACAACTTCATTCGGGACTAGCTGGTTGAAAAAGTTTACGGTCGTAACCGAAGAAGTCGCAGCCGGAGGAAGAGAGATGGCGCAATAGTTCTCTCTGTTTGGTGAATCTGCGTTCCAGTTTCGCCCGACCATTTATGGCCATTAACGTCGCGCTCACCCACAAGACGCATTACCGCTACGACCGCCGGGTTACCCTCGGACCGCAGGTTATCCGGTTGCGGCCGGCGCCGCACTGTCGCGCACCGATCCTGGCGTATTCTCTGAAGGTTCGTCCCGAGAAACACTTCATCAATTGGCAGCAGGACCCCGAAAGCAATTACCTGGCGCGCCTGCTGTTTCCGGAGCCGACTACGGAGTTGTTTGTCCAGGTCGATCTCATCGCCGAAATGGGGGTCTTCAATCCGTTCGACTTCTTCCTGGATCCTTACGCGGAACAGGCACCCTTCTGCTACGACGCTGCACTGGCGCGCGAACTGCGACCCTATCTCGAAACCGAACCGGCAGGGCCGAGACTGTTTGAATTCTTGGCTCGGGTGCCGCGCGTAAAAATACGGACGATTGATTTCCTGGTCGATCTCAATCGCCGCGTGAAAGACGGAGTTGGCTACGTGATCCGCATGGAGCCGGGCGTGCAAACGTGCGAGGCAACATTGCACCTGCGAACCGGTTCCTGCCGTGACTCGGCCTGGCTGCTGGTTGAGGTGATGCGCCATTTGGGACTCGCGGCGCGTTTTGTGTCCGGCTACCTGATTCAACTCCAGGCGGATGTGAAGCCGATCGAGGGGCCCGCCGGCCCCACAGCCGATTTCACCGATCTGCATGCGTGGGCGGAGGTGTACTTGCCCGGGGCCGGTTGGATCGGATTCGATCCAACGTCGGGGCTGCTTGCCGGGGAGGGCCATATTCCGTTGGCCTGCACCCCGGACGCAACAAGCGCCGCGCCGATCACTGGCTTGCTCGATCCGTGCAACACAGAATTTGAACACCAGATAACGGTCCAGCGGATTTACGAATCGCCTCGTGTGACCAAGCCTTACAGCGAGGGGCAATGGCAACAAATTGAGGCACTCGGCCATCGGGTCGATGCCCAGTTGTGCGCAGAAGACGTGCGCCTGACCATGGGCGGTGAGCCGACTTTCGTTTCTCTTGACGACGCCGATGGAGACGAGTGGACGCGCGCCGCGCTAGGGCCACGAAAACGCAGGCTCGCGGTCGAGCTGCTGGGCAAGTTGCGCGACCATTTCGCACAGGGGGCACTTCTACACTACGGGCAAGGTAAGTGGTATCCCGGAGAGCCGCTACCGAGATGGGCGCTCTCCTGCTATTGGCGGAAGGACGGAGTAGCGATCTGGGAGAATGCACGCCTGATTGCCGAGGACGATAAAGATTACGGTTATACGACCGACGACGCGCGGAAGTTTCTCGAAGCACTGACGCGCCGCCTCGAAGTGGACGCCTCGTCCGCTATGAAAGCGTATGAAGACAGCTTCTACTATCTTTGGAAAGAGCGGCGTCTCCCGGTGAATGTGGATCCGCTCGATCCAAAACTTGAGGATCCGATCGAGCGCAAGCGTGTGGCAAGAATGTTCGAAGAAGGCTTGGGTAAATTGATCGGCTACGTGCTTCCGCTACGCCGGATCGCAACCCAGAAAGGCGCGTCGCGCTGGACAAGCCAACCCTGGTTTCTCGCCTCGGAACAGGTATTCCTCATCCCCGGGGATTCGCCGATGGGATACCGGCTGCCGCTCGAATCTCTTCCATGGACCAAGCCGGAAGATGTTGCTTATTCCGCAGAGCGCGATCTGTTTGCGAGGCAGGACGTTCTTCCCGCAAAGCCGGTACGCAAGCCGGAACTTTTCACCGCGGCGCCCGTGGCCGACGATCCACAGCCGACAGCGGAATGCGCGAAGCCGCCGGAGAAGGGCGAGTCCGCGGCGTGGGTGGCGCGTCCCGCACTCTGCATCCAACCGCGCGAGGGCAGGCTGTTCATCTTCATGCCGCCGGTGGAGTATGTCGCCGATTATCTCGACCTCGTTGCCGCGATCGAAGACACAGCCGCCTATCTCGGCATACCGGTGATGCTCGAAGGTTACCGACTCCCCTTCGATCCAAGAATCCGCGTGCTCAGAGTGACACCGGACCCGGGCGTGATCGAAGTGAACATTCATCCGGCGGAATTCTGGGACGAGCTGGTCGAAACTACCGAGGCGATCTACACCCTTGCGCGGGAGACGCGTCTCGGCACGGAGAAATTCATGCTGGACGGGCGGCACTCCGGGACCGGCGGCGGCAACCACATCGTCATCGGCGGCCCGACTCCGGCGGATAGCGCCTTTTTGCGCCGCCCCCATCTATTGCGAAGCTTGATCGGTTACTGGCACAACCATCCTTCGATGTCGTATCTGTTCTCGGGCCTGTTTATCGGACCTACCAGCCAGCATCCCCGTGTGGATGAAGCGCGCACCGAATCGATCTACGAACTGGAGATTGCGTTCGATCAGATTTCGGACGAGGGCTCCAAGGATATCTTGCCGTGGCAGGCTGACCGCGTCTTCCGCCACCTTCTCGCCGATATGTCCGGGAATACGCATCGCGCCGAGTTTTGCATCGACAAGCTCTATCCGCCCGATGCCAGCGAATCGCGGCTTGGTCTGGTAGAATTACGAGCATTCGAAATGCCCCCGCACGCACGGATGAGTCTCACGCAACAACTGCTCGTGCGGGCGCTGATCGCGTATTTCTCGGGAACTCCGTACCGCCAGAAACTCGTGTGGTGGGGAACCACACTGCATGATCGTTTCCTGCTGCCTCACTTCGTTCGACTCGACTGGGAAGACGTGATCGCCGACCTGCGCGAAGGCGGGTACGCATTCGGGAAGGAATGGTTTGCGCCGCACTTCGAGTTTCGATTTCCAATCATTGGTTCGGTGACTCGACGCGGCATACATCTGGAGTTGCGTCACGCCTTGGAGCCATGGCACGTGTTGGGAGAAGAAGCCTCTGGCGGCCAAACCGTGCGCAACGTGGACTCGTCCGTGGAGCGATTGCAGGTGAAGGTGTCGGGAATGATCGATACGCGGTTCACGGTCTTGTGCAACGGACGAAGGGTACCGCTGCACTCCACGGGCGAAGAGGGTGAATTTGTGGCTGGGGTTCGTTACCGCGCATGGCAGCCGGCATCGTGCCTGCATCCGAACATCCCGGTGCACTCGCCCCTGGTGTTTGATATCGTGGACACATGGTCGGGACGTTCGATCGGTGGTTGCACATATCACGTTACCCATCCTGGCGGACTCGCCCACGAGCAGTTTCCCGTTAATGCTTTCGAAGCGGAGAGTAGGCGTCTGGCCCGATTCAGCGACATCGGGCACACACCCGGAGCCATTGCTGTCCCAAGCGAGGAGCGCAATCCCGCGTTCCCGTTGACATTAGATTTGCGGCGGACACCGTGAAATCCCTCGCGGAGTCCGACAAATTCTTCCAGCGGATAGCCGAATGAAGATTTCTCCAGACACGACGAAGGGGCCCCTCCTAAGCGATGGCTATCCCGAGACCGTCGGGTTTTACGATGAGATGTTCACCGCACCTGGGGTACTTCGTCCCCATTGGGACACATTCATCAACGCATTATCCGCACAGGGCGCCGAAGAACTGGCCCGCCGCTGGCAAACGGCTAGGCAGCGGATTCGAGAAAACGGCGTCACGTACAACGTCTATGGCGATCCGTTGGGAATTGCTCGGCCGTGGAACCTGGATGCCATTCCACTGATGATCCCGCCGTCGGAATGGAGCCAACTGGAATCGGGCTTGATCCAACGTGCGCGCCTCTTGAACTTGATCCTGGCCGATCTTTACGGCCCGCAACAGTTGCTTCGCGGTGGCCAAATTCCGCCTGAGCTGGTTTTCGCGAACCCGGGTTTCTGGCGGCCGTGTCATGGGATACGAGTTTCGGGGAACACCTATCTGCACTTGCTGGCGGTGGACTTGGCGCGAGGGCCGGGTGGCGAATGGTGGGTCATTTCTGATCGCACGCAGGCTCCTTCGGGCGCGGGCTATTCGCTCGAGAATCGCATCGTCATGGCGGAGACCTTTCCGGACCTGTTCCGCAAGTTCCGAGTGAAGCGGCTCGCTTCATTTTTCAGTGCGTTTCGCGAAACGCTGCTCCGGCTTTCACCCGCGAAGCGCGACAATCCGCGTGTTGTCCTTCTGACGCCCGGACCTTTCAACGAAACCTACTTCGAGCATTCCTACCTCGCGCGCTATCTCGGATTCACTCTGGTTCAGGGCGGCGATCTGACGGTGCGCGACCGCCGGGTCTTCCTGAAGACGCTTGAGGGCCTCAAGCAAGTGGATGTGATCCTGCGGCGCGTGGACGACAGCTTCTGCGATCCAATCGAATTGCGTTCCGACTCCTACCTCGGGGTGGCTGGCATGGTGGAAGCGGTGCGAGCGGGCAACGTCGCCGTGGCGAACGCGCTCGGTAGCGGGCTGATTGAAACATCGGCCTTCATGTCGTTTTTGCCGGGGCTTAGCCGGCATATGCTCGGAGAGGATCTGAAGCTCCCGTCGGCCGCAACCTGGTGGTGCGGGCAGCCCGAACCGCTGCGCTACGTACTCGAAAATCTGGACTTCCTGGTGATCAAGCCGGCCTTTCCCTCGAAAGGCATGGAGCCTGTATTTGGCGGGAAGCTCGGCGCCGACGAGCGGCCTCGGCTGGTTGCACGCATCCGGGAGAGCCCCCACGAATTCGCCGGTCAGGAACTGTTGAATCTCTCCGCGGCGCCCGTCTGGTCGGAAGAATATGGCCTGACTCCCCGGCGAGTTGTTCTGCGTGTTTACCTCGCGGCGGTGGGCGACTCGTGGGTTGTAATCCCCGGTGGGCTCGCGCGCGTTTCTCCCTCGATCGACACGCCAATCGTATCGATGCAGCGCGGTGGCGGGAGTAAGGACACTTGGGTTCTTTCGGACAGGCCAATAGGCACCTTTAGTTTGCAGCAGCCGCGCGATGCGCCCGTGGAATTAAATCGCGGGGCTGTTGGCGACGTACCGAGCCGCGCGGTCGACCAAGTCTTCTGGCTTGGCCGCTACGCCGAGCGCAGTGAACACCTGGCCCGCATGCTTCGATGCATTTTGATCCGGCTGACCCGGCAAGTGGGTGCTGCCGAAGCAGAGGGTCCGGAATGGGATTCGCTGATGAAGATGCACGAGTGCCTGGAGTCTCCCCATGCGCGACTCTCGAAGGACGACGCTGAAGGGCATCCCGACAAATTGCGCGACCTGGAAGGGGAGATTCTGTCGCGCATTTTCGAAGAACAGCGCAGCGATAGTCTGGCCGCAATTCTGAATCGTGCTGGACGCACAGTTGCGCAGGTGCGGGACCGCCTTTCGAGCGATCTGGTGCGCGTTGTGAACCAATTCAGCACCCTCGCGCGCGGTGCCGGCGATAGCGCGTGGGGATACGTTTCGGTGGGAGACGCATTGGCTGTGTTGAACGGCTGTATCGGGACGCTTGCCGCTCTCCGCGGAATCGAAATGGAGAACATTGTACGAGGACCGGGCTGGCACTTCCTCAGCATTGGGAGGCGAATCGAGCGCTCGATCCAGCTGGTGGAGTTGTTTCGCAAGATCATCGTTCCCTTGAAACCTCAGACCTGGCGGTCACTCGAGATGCTCCTCGAAATCGCCGACAGTTCGATGGCCTACCGGTCGCGATACTTCACCATTCTGCAACCCGCGCCCGTCCTCGATCTCTTGATGAACGAAGAGCTAAATCCAAGGTCGCTGGCCTTCCAAATGAAGGACCTCTTCGAGCATTGCCGAAGTTTGTCCGGCATGCCATCCGGGGCCGGATGGCCGATTCTCAAACAACAGCGTCTTGAAGAAGCCGCATCCAATCTGTTTGGCGCGGATGTCCGCGAACTTTGCGAACCGGGCGCAGGCGGCTCCCGCGAGCGACTCGATGAACTCCTCGCCCAAGTGGGCGCGGCTCTGCCGGCGTTGTCGAACGCCATCACACATGCGTATTTCAGTCATGCGGAGCAGGAGCGGACAGCATGATCTATCGCGTGGTGCATCGGACCACGTACGACTACCAGGATCCGGTGTCGGTGTCGCATCACTTGGTGCGCCTGACTCCCCGCACTCTTCCGAGGCAAGTTTGCACGGAAACCGAAATATCCATAGCGCCCTCACCCGCCGTGACGGCAGCCCGCGACGACTATTTCGGCAATATTCAGACGTTCTTTACACTGCAGGAACCGCACGACCGCCTGATCGTCGAAGCTCGCAGCACATTGGAATTGCTTGCGCTCAAGCGGCCGGATTTCTCCGCATCTCCGCCGTGGGAGACGGTTGTGGAGTCATTGGTCAGCGACCATAGCGAGGACGGTCTTGACGCGTACCAATTTGTTTTCAGTTCCGATCGTGTGGAAGCGAGCCTGGAATTCGCCGACTACGCGCGCCAAGCGTTCCCCCCAGGACGTCCGTTGCTCGAGGCGATTTTCGATCTGACGCGACAAATACACCGGGACTTTTCCTTCGATAAGAAGGCGACCGAGGTCACGACGCCAGTCAAAGCGTTCTTCCAAAAACGTCGTGGCGTATGCCAGGACTTCGCTCATCTGCAGATTGCTTGCCTCCGATCGCTGCGCCTGCCAGCTCGCTATGTCAGCGGCTATCTACGGACGCAGCGACCGTCTGACCTGCCACGCTTGGTGGGCGCGGATGCCTCACATGCCTGGTGTTCGGCGTGGTGCCCAGGCGCCGGGTGGGCCGATTTCGATCCCACGAACAATTGCGTACCCGAGGACGGTCACATCACGGTGGCATGGGGGCGTGACTATTGCGACGTCAGCCCCATCCATGGCGTTCTCCTGGGCGGTGCGAAGCACACATTGCACGTGGGAGTGGATGTTATGCCCATTCAATAGGGACCAAGAATTTGGGTTGCGGGAACTGCGCAGCGAGGAATTCCTCATCGCCCAAGTGCATCACTTCCGGGTACCACTGATCCAGCGACAATCGCCAAACCGCCGGGCGGACCACATCTCCGGTTAGCCGACTATGCTTCCAGCTGTTGCCATTTGGGAGCGTTCGAAACCGCGCGAATGACATTCATTCCGTGACACCGGCTAGCAAGTTTCGTTTCACGCTGGCCAAGCTCGCAACGCAGTCTGGATAACGCTACACGGGGCTGAACGAACTATTCTAACAACCTGTTCGATACATGTTGCTCCGGGCCGCTGCCTAAATGAGCTGACAAGGCGGACGGAATTTTTGCTCTCCACACCGGATCAAAGAAAACCACACTCGTTCCGTGTGGGCTCACTGGGAGGTAAAACTTGGGCCACAGCTATATCGAACCAGAGGCAAAGTCGGTAGGCTTAAACTGCTGATTGCACAACTCGCAATGACCTTGGCGAGGGACAAGATCGGCACGACACCGGCAACAAAATCGATAGGACTTCTCCAAAATCTTCTTCCTTTATGGTTGAATGCGGCCAGTCGGCTCCGCGCAGCCCATGTTATGATCTGCCGTGGCCCATCCAGAACAGAGCCGCCTCGCCGCAAGCGCTCCCCGGCCGAACATTCCGGGCCTGGTCCCAGAAGCTGAGATTGTCCGGTACATCGACCTCAAACTAGCAGCTCTAGGTCATTCCACAAGCCGGCACGCCGGTTCCGATTTTTTTGAGATGGCCCGCCCCCTGCTCCGGAACTACCACCAAAAGGATCTCATGCTCGGGTATCCGCTTTGTCCGGTCGATCGGCGGATTCAGGCATTCCTCAACGATTATCTGAAGGACATTTGCCCGCAGGGCGCCGCGCAGCTTCCCGGCGATACCTTCCTGCTTGACCGGCCGGGCCTCGCGCGTGCGTTGTCCTTGCCGCTTGGCGGCAACACGTTTGCTTGCGAATATCTGCAATCCTACCGCGTGCAACAGGGCATCTTGCACAATCCCAGAAGCGACCGGCGGACCACACAGGGAATTTTTCATATTGTTGAAGGGGGCTTCCCGGTCCCGGCCGACAAACAGGCAGTTCCCAAGAAGGCTTTTGCCTCATTGCTGGAAGTAGCACTCCGGCCTCCGACCAATCTCTTGATTCTGCCCTTCACGGCCGATCAGCAAGAGCCCGTGCGGCTATTCGCCTCGGTGCTGCTGCGTCCGATCGTCTGTCCTGCCACGGAACGCGATCCGCAAAAGTCCATGGAGATCCGGTTTTTCGCGCCTGGAAGCCTAGTGAGCAATCTTGACTTCGTCGAACAGATCTTCGGCAACGGCGGCGATCCGTACCTGCCGGAGAGCGACGCGGCCCTAGACGTTATGCAGTGGACCGGGCACACCGGTTGCGTGATCCTTGCGCCGCACCTTGCCGGCATCAAGAAAAAAGACATCGGCCTGCCGCACGAGAAAGACGCCACCGACCGCCAGCGTCGCGATGGCATGTGCTGGCGCGATCCCGATGAGCGCTACAACGGCGGCGGCTCGTTTAAGGTTTGCTGCCGCGACGAGCGCGGAGTAATCGTCACCATCATCGCTGACAACTACTACGGCTATTGCAAGAAAGAGGTAAAAACGCAGATCAGCTTTGCGGCCAATCTATACGGACTCTGCGAGGAAGAACATGCGGGCGGCGCGATTGCCTTTGCCACGTATGTGCTGGGCCAAGACTTCCGTGCGCCGAGCGCCGTGAGCCTGAAAAAAGTTAGATTCCACGACGCACTGCGGCTTCTGGGGCCGCTGGCAGATCCCATGCCGGACGGGTACGCGACCGACCGCCAGTATCCGGATATTTTGTACGTGCCGGAAGACGCTGAATTCAACGTCCGGGAAAGCTCCGTCCGGTGGAAGTACGATGAGGCGGAGCGCCGCCTCGCGCTGCGCGCCGAGACCACCTATGTCCTTCCCAATGGATTCCGACTGCGGATGGAAAAACAATCCGGCGGATCGGCCTGGAGGCTGGTGGGCGCGCGGCCTCGCGGCACCCTGTGTCACAAACCTTGCACGGTTTCCGGCGGCGGCAAGTCGGAAATTTCCAAGTCCATCGACAACGTAATCTTGGAGGGGCCGGTTTTCGTTGGCGATTATCCGCGTGACATTGAAATCGTGGCCGAACTCCTGAACAAAGATTTCTCCCGAATCTACAAGAATCGTCCTCCCGACCATCGCTCGGGGCGGCAAATCCTAAGTCCCGAACGCACGATGGGCTCGGTGATTCACCTCTTTACGCCTTCCCCGGAATATACGGACGAGCATAATACCTGGATCCGTTCGCTGCCTTACACGATTCGCGAACTATTGTTCACCGTGAAGCGCTATTACCGGCCCGAATGGAGCGACCACTGGCGCGAACATTTCGGAGTTGACAGGGTGAACGGGCTCCTGGGACACGAACTCAAATTCGAGAATCAGAAGCTTGTGAACTATTACCTGCGCGTTGGTTACGACCGCGACGGTTCCTGGCGCATTTACAAACTCCGCCCGGATTTTCATCCCGCGTACAAAGTGCAAGTAGAAGATGACATCACGGTTTCCGTCGTCTTGCCGCGCGAGAGCCTGAGCGGCCTCGACCCGGAATATCAAAATCCCAGCGTTAAACTGGTGCTCAACTGCGAAACACTGCTGTTCCAGCGTCCCGATGATGCAATTTACCGGGGAGCGGACAAACAGGCCGAGGCCGATATCGCCTCTCCTGGCACGTTCTTGTCCAACTACGAACCGTTTAACGTGGAGCAGGCCGCCAGGATCGCGGACCACGTGGCGGAGTTCGACAAATATACCCACCCCATGAAAAATCTCCTGGAGGACTTCATCCGTGCGGCTCCGCCGTCTTACATCGTCTCCTCGGCACATCCGCGGCTGGTGGATGGAAAGCCGTCCAAGAACCCGCGCTATCTGCAAAAGCGCCCCGACGTGGAAAATCCGCGCGAAACCTACCTGGCGGAAATCGCCGCACGGCTCGAACGGGAGATACCGGCCGATCAACCGGTGCATTTCCCGGTGAACGCCGTTCTCGCCGGCCGCAGGAGCAGCCCGCCCGATCCAGAAATCGCGCTGCCGCCGCTGGCCGTTTACAACCCTATCCACTATCAGGAATTGCCCGAACTTTTCATGGAGTTCATCTCCAGCCTTACGGGCAAATCGCCCGCGACGACGGGATTCGGCAGCGAGGGCGCCCTGACCAAGGCGCCATTCAACGCGCTCTGGCCTGTGGTCGACTTGAATAATGCTCTCTTGTCCGCCATCCTGACCCAATATGCGGGATTCACCACATCGGCGGGCTACGTAGGACCGCAAGTGCGCGTGGATCACGACATCAGCCTGCTGGTGCCGGAGATATGGTGCAGGATGCGGGTGCACGAACGCGATCCTCAGTTCATGATCGCCGAGGGACTTCTGGAGCGCCTGGAAGATTTCACGTTCGAAGGGCGGAAGATTCTAGCTTGCCGGCTCGGCTATCGCATTACCACCTTGTTCGCCCATCGTTTTCTCGGCCGGCTTTTTGAAACTCCGGACGCCGTTTTCCCGGAGGAGATGCTGCGACCCGAGAAGCAGAGCCTGGAGTTGTTCGCCGCGGGCGTTGATGCCATCGTGGAAGCGCAGCGGCGCGTAGCGCTGAACTATTTCGAGGACGGCAGCGTCGACTCTGCGTGCCCTCCCCTGAAAGCGCTGCTGCACGTGATGGTGCACGGCTCGTATGAAGGCAGGGAGTTGGCCTCCCCCCAATTCCGGGGACTTTTTGAGCGCGAAGCGGTGCTCGCCAGTGATTGGTACGCCGAAAGGCTGCGCGTCAAGCAGCAACGTGATATTGCGCTTTGCAGCAAGCATGCGACAGCGCTGATGAAATTTCGGCAATCCGCTACTCAGTCCGGAGTTGCTTGCGATTTCGACATCGAGGAGCGCATGAAAGCAGCCGCAGCGCAACTCGATCGGGTAAGCTCACCGGCCTATCTTGACGAATTGCGAGGAACCATTGGGGCAGATCCATTCCGGGACCAGATCGGGCGCGCCCCCCGATAAACCACGATCTTGAAAGCTTGTCGCTCGCCAAAATGTTATCCGGCTGTCCTTCGCCAAAACTCCATCCGCGCCGGAAATGGCGCGATTCGCCTTGCGCTTCGGATTGAAAAGAGGGCCCGAACTCGGTCAAGAGTTGCTTTGAGGAGCGCGAGGGACCTCTTAGGTAAAGCCTTAGGCGCATGCGTCGTACGTACACATAAGGATGGGCGAACGTTGGTCGGGCTCAGGCAGCTCGGTCGTAACGATGATGCAGCCCGCCGAGTCGCTCGTGAGAAAGGACGCAACCGCGAGCCACGGAACGAGTCCTCCGGCCTGGCGTTCCCTTCCCGAGCCCCAGATGCGTGCGGTCCTCGTGGTAATAACGTACATATTCAGAGAGCAGTCGTTTCAGAGCCAAATCGATCCCGGATTCCCATATCACCTTTACGCCAAAGAGTCCGTCCGCGCGATTGCGTTCGGCGGGATGTGAGACCAGATCATGGCTTGACCGCCCATGTTGAACTTTGCGCTGCGAGGGTTGGTGAGACAATGTGAATTGACTTAGACGACCGCCGTATAATATCACTTCGATTCTCCGCTGAGTGTGCCCCCGTCGCGCCTATCGAGGACGCGGGCTATTACTTTGGTCGGCTCGTGGAGTAGACTCTCTCATGCCACGACGCGCAAAATCCCAGGCTCCTAAGGTCTCGCGAGTGCCGCAAAGCCGCTACGCTAGCTCCAACGGTGTGCGCCTCCACTATCTTGTCGCGGGCAAGGGCGACCCAGTCGTCCTGCTGCATGGCTATGCCGAAACGAGCCACATGTGGCTTCCACTGATACCGCAACTCGCGACCACCCACACTGTTATTGCTCCGGATTTGCGCGGAGCCGATCAATCGTCCAAGCCAGCCGGTGGCTACACAAAGGCAGCCTTGGCGCAGGACATCCACGGGCTGGTGAAACTACTCGGTTATGAACGCATTCGGATTGTGGGACACGATATTGGGTTGATGGTGGCGTACGCCTATGCGGCGCAGTATCCCAACGAGGTGGATCGGATTGTGTTGATGGACGCATTCCTGCCGGGAGTGGGGAACTGGCGCGACGTATGGCTGATGCGCGACCTTTGGCATTTCCATTTTTACGGCAAGACGCCGCTCGCACTCGTCCACGGCCGCGAGCGAATCTATTTCGAGCATTTCTGGAACGATTTCGCCGCCAACCCCAAGCATTCGATCCCGGAACGCGATCGACGGTTTTATGCGAAAGCCTACGCACGGCCGGGCGGCATGCGTGCAGGATTCGAGTACTTTCGAGCGTTCGACCAGGATGCAGAGCAATTCGCTGCCTTCTCCAAAAATCCTCTAACCATGCCGATGCTTGTTCTCACCGGTGAAAAAGCTTCCGGCGAGGGCCTGATTCAGCAGGCCCGGCTTGTGGCTACCGACGTGGAAGGCGTGATCGTTCGTAACTCCGGACACTGGCTCATGGAAGAAGCGCCTGATCAGGTCATCCCTAATCTCATTGAGTTTCTTAACGGCTAGTCCGAGAAGATCAGAGTCATCGACCTAGCTAGGCAGAATGAAGAAATAGCAGGGAGCAATCGCCATTCACTTTGTTGGCTCATAAGAATACCTTGGAACAAATTTGGAGCATTTGAGGAAGAAGATTGGCTTCCCAATAACTCTAAGCGACGGCGGAACAGCGACTTATGGTTTTGAAATCGAACCTGTTAACCGAAGGGTTGCTAGTTCGAATCTAGCCCGGGGAGCCAAATTCTCCTTCTTCTTCAATTAGTTACAGACGGCCTTCGCTCCTTCCTTTTTCGCTTCGGGCCGTGTCACGAAGTCGGTCAATGTGGTGACGAAGGAGGAAGTCCGCAGGCCTTCGGTTCGATTGCTCCTCAAGCTTGCAGCTTCCGCTTCGGAGTCTAACAATGAGTCTCTCAAAAATCTGGGACAGTCCTTCAGCAATTCCAGAGGCTGAAACCCTAAAGCCGCGGGCGAGAATCACGCCGCCAACCATACATGCCAAATGCACAATTGTTGAATGGGCGCTAAGAATCTGGGCTTGCTCTCTGGGCTGCTAGGCACCTCACAAGCTTTTTTTCGGCATCGATCCCGATAGCTTGAGGGACGCTAAAATTTCCCCTGCCGTACGACCGGCCCGAAAGTGCCAAGGCGAATCGGCGCGATGGGAGAACCGATCCAAACCATTGCCTTTGAGGTTAGATAGCGGTTTGAGATTTTGGGCTGACAAGATTAGCGTAGCTAGGTTGGCCCCGTCGAAGCACAGAGCGCGCGCTCTTCACCAGTTGTCTCGCACTGCTGAAATCTACTGCGGGATAGTCCGGTTTGATGCGGACGTCCTAACGTTAGCCGCGCGACATGTTCAACTAGTACGGTCTGACCGGCGGAGCTTTGAGAATCACCCTGCGGCAGCATAGAAAGACGCCGGTAAACGAGAGCACCGCGGGCACCAGTCCTAATAAGGTCCAAACCGCCTCGGCAAACCAGCCGAATCTCCCAAAATGCAGTAGGCTGAGCCAATTCAGAGTTTGATCGGTAAAATGGTCGCTACGATCAATTAAGCCGAAAAGGCTGTTGAACGCCTGCGGAAATGCGAAATAAAGCCCTGAGATTCCCCACATCAGCACAAAGAGAAAGCTCCAGAAACCTAGTGCACTATGCAGGTCCCAACTGAACCGCGCAAAAGGCGATCTCCAGTTCACGGTCAAAGCACGACGCCAATTGCTGGTTCCTGGCCACCAGATAACGGCTCCAGTCAAACACAACAAGATCACAGAAATCGCGCCGATTCCGTTTACGAAACGGCCATTGCTTCCGAATAATAGGTTCTCGTGAAGGTCGACTATCCACTCAACAGAGGAAACAAGGGAGGGCGCCCTCTCCAGCTCGTTACGGTAGACAATCAAGCTGCCCGTAATGCTCATTAGAACGATATACAGGCCGACTCCAGCTCCTACCCACAGGTGAATGTAGAAGAAGCACTTGCGCACCCACACTCTTTCGGGGTGTTGCAACCATAGCTGCCAAGTGGACATTTCTCCCCCTACGTCTAACAGAGTGAGCGCCGCTACGGAACGCTTCGATTCCGGCCTCGAGGAAACCTTCCTCCCAGCTTTGCGGGACCGGCTCGATAAACGTTCGTTCGAAGTGAATCAACTGTCGCCAATCGATTCATAATTGCTCGCTGCGGATGCACTTGCCGCTATCCCTTTCTCGCTTTCCTTCACACAACGTCCAAATCTGTGTGGTCGTGGGTAAGCGGTTCGTAAAACACATGTCTGATAAATGTGTTTCGCTGGGCTTAGGCGATTAATTCCGATTGGGCGACGCCTGATGGTTCAGGCTCCAGATATACGCCGCAAGCGCCGATAGTTGGTTTGGCGTAAGTTGCGCCCCGCCCATTGGCGGCATTGGGCTGCGAAATTCTTTCGGTTGCGGGACACCATCCGTGATCGTTTTCGCGATTCCGGCATAACTTCCATCGCTCCACAGCCATTTCTTGTTCTTGCCCTTTAGAGCGGGCGCCAAAGTCGTGCCCTCAGCGCTGTCACCATGGCAGCCTGTGCACGCCGCTTCGCCCACTTGGCCGTGGTAGATGCGCCCGCCAAGCGCAACCATTTCTCGTGTCGCGCCTTTAGGAACGGAAAGCTTGCTAATCGGCCCCGCACCAGCATCGGGGTGCGTGCCCTCTGGTGGCTGTGCCGCCAGTTCAACAGGATTGCCCGCCGGAGCGGTTGCGCTCGGGCACGGCGTGATTTTTGCAGCACCGCCTTCGGAGCCGCCACGATACGCGATCCGGTATATCCGTCCGCGTATATCATCGGAAACGTAGAGCGAACCGTCCGGCCCCACCGCCAAGCCACTAGGACGATGTTCGGCTTTGGCCGGCGACTTCACTGTTCCCGCGAAGCCATCCGCAAATATTTCGCACGGACCGGATGCGTGGTCGCCGGCGACCGGCTGGAAGACCACGTTGTATCCACTCTGCGGATATGGAGCCCGATCCCATGAGCCGTGGAAGGCGATGAAGACGCCATCACGGTAGCGCGCCGGAAATTGTGTCTTGTCGTACCGTACCATCGCATTCGGCGCCCAATGGGCAGGAAATGCCGCAATGGGTCCAATCTTGTTAGCGCAAACACCGGCCGTTTTGCCGCCATCGCCACCGTATTCCGGCGCCAGAACCAATTTTTCCACGAACGAATCGTAGTAGCACTCGGGCCAGCCATAATCTCCTTTTGCCTTCAAGAGCAACAACTCTTCAGCCGGCAGCGTAGCCTCCTGGTCGGGTTTATACAGATCGGGCCAATTCGCGTGCAACTGATCGCGTCCATGTTGGGTCACAAACACTCGACCGCTTGGGTCGATGGCAAAACCTTCAGCGTTACGAATTCCAGTCGCGAAGCGCTCGGCCGGTGAAAAAGTTTGATTCGTTTTATTCGCGTCATAGAGCCAGATGCCGCCACGGGTCTCGAGTTCCGTGCACGGCTCGGCGCCCGGCGATTTGAGTGTCCGATTTTTCAGCTGGCAGGAGTTGGTCGCGGTAGCGACATCGACGTACATCGCCCCGTCGGCATTTATAATGAAGGGATGCATCGGATGGTCGCCGCCCAGAGGCAATTCGGAAACGATGGTGTCGGCAGGCCCACTCGGCACCATCGAGCCGGCGGGTAATGAATAGCGAACGATCCGATCATTGATTTCGGCGTAAATCGATCCTTGATAGATGCCAATGCCCGTACCGCCTGCTCCCCCACTCTGAATGGCTTCGCCAAAGCGCTCAATCACATCGGCCTTTCCCACGCCGCTCTTGTCCTGCAGGGCGACGAGGAAACCGCCTGCATGCGGCGTGTCGTTGCCGTAGTACCGGCCCGACCAGGTGTTGACATAAAGAATTCCGCTCGGCGCAACGACCATATGCCGGGCGTGACCGATGTCGTCCGCGAAGACCGTTGCGCAAAAACCGGCGGGTAACTTCAGCCCGCTGTCATCGCTTGGGCATGCTTGGCTCTTAGCTTCTGCACCCGGATGTGGTTGGGTCTGGGCCGGCGCCAATGAACAGCCCGTGTACATCGCGGCGAGGGCGACGAGGGCAGATAATAGAGTTCTATTTTTTGCGCTATTCCGCATCGTGTATGTCCTTTCCAAAAGATTCGTCATCCGTATGAGAGGCTGTCTTCGTCATCCGCCTTTGCGAACTCACCGCGCTGCGCTTGCGCTTTTCAAGTTTAGGATGCCCGCTCTGAGTGCCCAGATTCAATATCGTGTACGAGAAAGCGCGGGTCATCCCCGCCGCCGAGCCGGTAAATCCGAGTTTGCCGTTATCCTGACCGATATGACTAGATCCTCTCTCCGTTCCGCCTCTGAAGGCGACCCCATTTTGAGCAGAGAAATGCTGGTACAGAACTTGATCCAAGGAGAAGGCTCCGGCTCCCTTGATCATCACTGTCAGCGCGAGAGCGAGAACCAGGATGTGGTATTCAATGCCATGGCCTTTTTTCTCGCCATACCAGTTCATGAAGAACCCGAACTTCCCGTGAACTGCAATGAGCGCCACAATCATGACTGCGGCGATGCCGAGAGCTGCGATGCGGCTTAGAAATCCAACAATCAGGCCTAACCCGCCCAGGAACTCTGCCGCGACGGATAACAGCGCTAACGGCGCGGGGATATGCAATTGCTCTCGGAATACGCGTATAGTGCTTTGCAGCCCTGTCCCGCCAAACCAACCCAACGCCTTCTGCGCTCCGTGAGCAAAAAAGACGACTCCCAGGACAATCCGCACGATTGCAATGACCCAATCTCCATCCGTTCCAACGATCCACGTGAGCATGACCAGGGCCCTCCTCCGTTCCAACAATTCTCAAATTAACCAAAGCACCTATCGGTCCAGAATGGAAACCACCAAGAAGAGCAGAGCAGACACCGTAAAATCAATTACTTGCGCGACGAACAACGGCGCTGCGGGCGGTGCTCGTAAGA